>ENA-OPZN01000292-OPZN01000292.1-human-gut-metagenome-genome-assembly--contig:-NODE-292-length-17525-cov-3.216692_pt1 | contig 17525 bp, 16 predicted proteins | sample MGYA00242483_ERZ504503 | MGnify/ENA primary metagenome ERZ504503 (study PRJEB26092, sample SAMD00036285) | human gut metagenome | host: Homo sapiens | study: EMG produced TPA metagenomics assembly of... | reverse complement strand
GCCGTGGCGGAGGCCGAGGCCGAGTTGGGCACGCGCCGCGCCAGGTGCGCTCGCCTTCGACCGTTTCCTGGCGGGCAAGCAGGCACCCGGCGCCCTCAACGAGGAGGGGGGCAACGCGGTGCGCATCATGACGGTGCACGCCTCCAAGGGCCTCGAGTTCCCCGTAGTCGCGGTGTCGGAGTGCTTCGGCATCCGATCCAACTCCGATCGCATGCAGTCCGCCCGCCGCGATGACGGCACGATCGGCCTCGTCGCCCTGCCCGGCCGTTTTCCGAGTTGCCGTGATTCGTCCGGCTCCTTCGTCGACGGCGCCGAGGTGGAGAAGCAATTCAAGAAGTATCTGAGCGGATCGGGCGCCACGGGGCCCTGGCTCGATGCGAGCTTGGTCGACGATGTGTGCGCGACTGGATCGGCCGCCGAGGCATGGCTGTCCATGCGCAACGAGGAGGACCGCCTCGCACTCGAGGAGCGGGCCCGTCTGCTGTACGTCGCGATGACGCGCGCCCGCGAGGTCTGCCTGCTCGCGATGGATGTGCCCGTTGGCCGCGGCAAGGACGCGGCTCTCGCCCTCAGGCCCGAGTTGGATCTCACGCAAGCCGTGCTCGAGCGCATCCTGCCCGATGAGGGCGCCTCGCTCGCGTGCGACCGCCTCGTGTTCGACAACGCCCAAGCGGGCGATTTCGAGCTGATCGCCCTCAGGGACTTCTCGTATGGCGGCGCCGCATACGAGGCGAATGCCGAGCCGGCCGATGCAGAGGCCTCGGTTGCGGACGCCGGCACCCGAACCGACGGATTCCTTCACGCTCGTCGAGCCGGCGAGTGTGTACATGCGCGTCGTGCCCGCCGAGCGCGCCCCACGTGATTCGTACAGTTATTCATCGATCTCCGCCGAGTTGCACGAGGAGGGGGAGGACCGTGCGGCCGCCGCCGGGGCTCCCGAGGGCGATGACATCGATGAGGCGGTCGCGCCGAGCGAGGTCGACGCCCTGCGCGATGAGCGCGAAGAGAGGGCCGCTCTGTCGCGTGCCGGAGACCCGACCGCCCTGGGTAGCGCCTTCCATGCCGCATGTCAGTGGTTGATCGAACTTGATCGCGTCGATTTGCCCGCCGAGCGCGCTGACGCCCTGTGCCGCTACTGGGGCTGCACGCCCGCCCAGCGCGAGCGCTTCGATGCCGCGGTCGCGCGCTGGCTTTCGAGCGATGTGCGCGCCGAGGCACTTGCCTGGCCGTGCCGCCGTGCCGAGGTGCCGTTTTACACGCTGGGCATGGACGGGCTCGTGGGGCGCTTTGGGCCTTATGCCGAGGGCGCCATCGACTTGCTGTGCACCGACCCCGCTCGCCCCGGTCATGCCCTGCTGATCGACTACAAGACCGGTGGGAGCCCGGACGAGACGCCCGGGCGGCTGCATGAGAAACACCGCCTGCAGGCCGAGGTGTACGCCGACGTCCTGCACAAGGCCGGCTTCGAGCGCGTGACGCTCAAGTTCGTGCGCGTCGAGGTACCCGACCCCGTCGACCCCGCGCAGCCCCAGGTCGTCACGTACGAGCTGTGATGCTTCCGATGAAACCCGCAAAATCGAGGTCGGGGGGCGATTACTATGGCCGCTTGCCCCCGCGGTCAACTCGCTTGTTCGATGAGGTCTCTGTTCGGATCGCCTTGTGGCGGCAAACGGTAGCACAACTCGACAAAACTTCCGGAAATCGCGAAGTTTTTGCTACTTGTGCTACCGTTTGCCCTCGCGCCCCCGGTCGCGTAATCGAACACACTGTGTGCCTTCCACGAGCCGGGGGGCGCACATGCGTTCTGTCCGCTCGCTCGGTTAGAATCAATAGCGTTCGAAATGGGGTCGAAGGGCCTCGAGGATATTCTCAGCACATCAGTTAGGAGCCATAGCACATGGCGTTCGTCCACTTGCACAACCATACCGTCTACTCCATGCTCGACGCGCGACGCGCATCGGCGACATGGTCAAGCGCGCGGTCGATCTTGGCATGCCCGCCGTGGCAATCACCGATCACGGCTACATGTACGGCGTCCCCCGAGCTCGGTCTCGCCTGCGACGCCATTAACCACGGCACGCCCGAGTACAAGGTATGGAGCAAGGACAAGTCGTTCCTCGAGAAGGGCCGCCGCGACGAGCTCGAGTGCCCCGACTCCGAGAAAAGACCCGCGCGGGTACGAGCAGCATATGAAGGACCTCGCGATGTGGGACGCCCAGGGCAACATCGATGAGCTCAAGCCACCGCTGGTCATCAAGCCCATCTTTGGCTGCGAGGTCTATTTCACCCCCGACGAGACGCTCGCGCGCGACCGCAAGCCCGAGCTTTACCACATGGTGCTCTTCGCACAGAACGAAACGGGCTACGTCAACCTCATGCAGACGGTCTCCGAGGCCGCCGTGCAGGGTTTTTACTATAAGCCGCGTGTGACGCTGGACAATCTGCGCCGCCACCGCGAGGGCCTCATCGCGAGCTCGGCGTGCATCGCGGGCATCATCCCCAAGTGCATCGACCGCGGCGAGATGGACAAGGCGATCGAGTGGGCGGAGACCTTCCGCGACACCTTCGAGCCGGGCAACTTCTACATCGAGATCCAGGAGCACGGCATTACCACCGACTCCGGCATCACCGACGAGGAGCTCTCCAAGACCCTTATCGAGATCGCCCGCCAGGTGGGCGTCAAGGTCATCGCCACCAACGACTTCCATTACCTCACGCGTGACGACGCCCCCGTGCAGGACGTGGTCATGTGCATCGGTACGAACTCCAAGATCGACGATCCCAACCGCATCCGCATGGAGGGCTCCGAGTTCTACATGAAGACCGAGGAGGAGATGCGCGCACTGTTCCCCTATTGCCCCGAGGCGTGCGACAACACCCTCGAGATCGCGGAGAAGTGCAACGTCGAGCTCGACTGGGACAGCATCATCTTGCCGAACTACCCGCTGCTCGATCCCGGCGAGACCCATGAGAGCCAGTTCCGTCGCGAGTGCGAGGAGGGTCTGGCCAAGCGCTACGGCGACGATTGGGATGGCAAGGAGATCGGCGGCGTTGACATCCGCGAGCGCTTCGAATTTGAATACAAAGTCATCTGCGAGAAAGGTTTCGCCGCCTACTTCCTCATCGTGGCAGAATACGTGCGCTGGGCAAAGCAAAACGGCATCGGCGTGGGTCCGGGCCGTGGCTCGCAGCCGGCGCGCTCGTCGCCTACGCCATGGACATCACCACCTTCGACCCGCTATCGAACGGCCTCATGTTCGAGAGGTTCCTCTCTCCCGAACGAACTGAGATGCCCGATATCGATATGGACTTCGACGATGAGCGAAGGCTCGAGGTAATCGAGCACGTTCGCCAGCTCTACGGTCCCGAGAAGGTCACCCACGTCATCACGTACTCGACCATCAAGGCAAAGCAGGCCATCAACGACGCTGCGCGCGTGCTCGACTACCCGGTCTATATGGGCCAACGCCTGTCCAAGATGGTGTCGAGCGATCCCGGCGTCAAGCTCAAGCAGGTGCTTGAGAAGCAACCTGGCAAAGAGGACCTGTACAGCCCGGATTTCGTCGAGGCGTATCAGAAGGACGAGGACGCCCGCCGCATCATCGACACGGCGCTGTCCATCGAGGGCCTCACGCGCGGCGAGGGCGTTTCATGCATGCGCGGTGCTCATCTGCCGCGACGCGGTGAACGAGCACGTGCCCACCAAGCTCGATACCAAGGGCGGTGTGGAGATCACCCAGTACGAGGGCCATACGGTTGCGGATATGGGCCTGCTCAAGATGGACTTCCTGGGCCTGCGCACCCTCACGGTCATCTCCAAGGCCAAGGCCAACATCAAGAAGAACTTCGGCATCGACATCGACGTGGACGCCATTCCCTTCGACGACCCCAAGATCTTCGAGCTCATGTGCGCGGGCCGCACCGCCGGCGTGTTCCAGGTCGAGTCCGCGGGCATGACCGCGACCATCAAGAACATGAAGCCGACCGAGTACAAGCACGTGGTCGCTCTAATCGCCCTGTACCGCCCGGGCCCTCTGGGCGCGGGCATGGTCGCGAGCTACATCAACCGCATGAACGGCAAGGAGGCGGCGGTCTCCTACGACCCTCGCCTTGACGGCATCTTGGGCGAGACCTACGGCACGATGGTCTACCAGGAGCAGGTCATGCTCATCTCGGTCGAGATGTGCGGCTTCTCCAAGGGCGAGAGTGACTCCCGTATCCGTAAACCCGTGGCCAAAAAGAAGATCAAGATGCTCACCGACCAGGTGTTCAAGTGGTCCGATGGCGAGGAGGAGACCATCTACGACCACTGGATGAACGGCGCGGTGCGCAACGATTACAAACGAGAGACAGCCCAAAAGATCTGGGACGACGTCCTTGAGTTCGCGTCCTACGCGTTCAACAAGTCCCACTCCGCGGGCTATGCCATCCTCGTCATGCAAACCGCCTGGCTCAAGGCCCATTACCCCAACGAGTACATGGCGGCGGTGCTCACCTCCTACACCGGCAAGACCGACAAGATTGTGCATTACGTCTCGGCGTGTCGCCACGACGGCATCGCGGTCCTGCCTCCGGACATCAACGAATCCGGCACCGAGTTCACGGCGACCGCCGAGGGAGTGCGCTTTGGCCTCGCGGGCATCCGCGGCGTGGGCGAGGGTGTGACCGAGGCGATCATCGCCGAGCGCGAGAAGGGTGGGCCCTTCAAAAACTTGCACGACTTCGTGGAACGCGTGGATTCGAGTCAGGCGAATCGCCGCGTGATCGAGGCCCTCATCAAGGGTGGTGCCTTCGATTCGACGGGGTATCCGCGTCGTCAGCTCATGCACTTCGTCGATCGCGAGAACCCCGAGAACATCATCGACGCCGCGGTGAAGCGCCAAAAGGACCGCGCGGCGGGTCAGACGTCGCTGTTCGATGTCTTCGGTGACGTCGAGGGGTCGGGCTTTGAGGTCATCGTCCCCGAGCCCGACGGGCAGGAGTGGGACCGCCACATGAAGCTCTCTTTCGAGAGGGAAGTCTTGGGCATTTACGTCTCCGACCATCCGTTGCGCCCGTACGAGTACGCGTTGGCGAAGGCGCGCGAGTTCACCCTTTCGCAGATCGACACGGGTTTTGAGACCATGGCCCCACGGGCAACGCCGTGAACCAGGAGATTCCCGAGGGTAAAGCGTACTGGTGGGCGGGCATGGTGTCGAGCGTGGGCAAGCGTGTGACCAAGAACGGCGACCCCATGGCGATTGTTCAGCTCGAGGACATGGAGGGTGAGGCGACGGTCGTCATCTTCCCCAAGACGTACAAGCAATGCGAAGGGTATCTCTACGGCGAGGTGGACCCTGAGACGGGAGCGCAGCTCTCCGACGCTTCATTCGTGTGAAGGGTAAGCTCGAGCGCTCCGACCGCGGCGATCAAATCATCGCGCAGGAGATCGAGCCGCTCGTGCTGAACGACGAGAGCAATCGCCCCAAGGTGTTCGAGATCATGATTCCGAGTGCCCGGTTCTCGCAGTCCAACATGGCGCGTTTGGCGACAGTGCTGAGCACCAATCCCGGTGGAGACCGCGTCGAGCTCTTCATCGAGCAGGGCGACGGGCAGACCATGCGGGCCGAGATTCCCACGCGAGTCAATGCGCGCTCGATTCCGCTTATTGCCGAGGTCAAGGGCATCGTGGGCAACAAGGGCCGCGTAACGGTGATCTAGTCCCGGACTCCGGCGGCCTGCGCTTTCGATGCGTTCGCACCTCTATTCTGAGTTGATTGTCCCGGGGGTGCGGGACGATATGCCCCGCACTCACGGGACGACGCGTTACGTTGGAGCATATTTGGGCATACTATCCTTTGATTGCATCTGCAACGAAGTCTGAAAGGATCTACTGATATGGCAACGTTTTTCAAGAATGATGAGACGGGCAAGTTCCTCGCCGCCATCGATGCCGACATGGTCGCGCCCGCGGGGTATGCCGAGGTCGTCGCGAACTCGGTGGACGCCGCCACTGAGAAGCACGTCCCTGTAATCGATGTGCAGCGTGAGGGCCATGTCCTTAACGTGACCGTGGGCGAGGTCGAGCATCCCATGGAGGCCGAGCACTACATCGAGTGGATTGCGCTCGAGGCCGCCGGTCGCTTGGAGGTTCACTACCTCAAGCCCGGCCAGGCTCCCACCACCTTCTTCGCCGGCGGGGCCAAGACCGGTATCGCTTACGCCTATTGCAACCTTCACGGCCTGTGGAAGGCCGAGTTCTAAGGACTCGCTCTCTTAGTCGTCAGTCTGATGCAGGGGCCTGGCCCTCATGGTGCATCGCCGTCCGTCGGATGGGGGCACTGTGGGGGCCAGGTCCTTTGTCGTGCGGCTGCGAACTTCCAAGAGGGTATACTCGGTTGCATGCAATGTCCCGACACGCAGTCGGGGAACTCACGAACAAGAAAGATGGATTTCGCAGATGAAACTCGCACTTGCGCAGATACACGCTCGTCTCGGCGACTTGGATGGCATCTGCGCGCGCGTTGAGCAACAGCTCGCCATCGCCCATGAGGCGGGCGCGGACCTGCTCTGCCTGCCTTCGCCGCTCTTTTGCGGCGTCACGCCTGGCACACTCGTCGAGAGCGCTGACTTCGAGCACGATCTGCTATGCGTCCTGCAACGCCTCGCCCGCGTCGCCGACGACTTGGGAATGGCGTGCCTGGCGCCCGCCGTTCTCGCACTCGAGTCGGGTCAGCTGTTCGAGATTTTCATGCTGAGGAAGGGCCGCGTCGTTCCCTTGCGCCTCACGATGGTACGGCATCAGGAGATTCTGCCCGTATCGCCATGGAGCCCCCCGATCTTCGAAGTTGCCGGCACGAGGATAGCTGCCACCTTCGATGCCGCGCGCGACCTCGATTCCATTCCAAACGGGTGCGATATGGTCATCTTCTTCCCGGTGAATGGCTTTGACATGACCGATCCATCTACCACGGCCGTCGCCTCGGTGTCGCAGGGCGGTTTTCGTTCCGAGGTCGAGCGGGCGGGTGTTTGGTTCGCCTGCATGGAGCCCTTGGGTGGCTATGATGACGCTGTGTACACAGGCGGTTCCTTCGTCATGGATGACGGTGGCCGTGTGGTCGCGCAGGCCCCCTGTTTTGAGGAGGCCCTCCTTGTCCAGGAGGTGCGGCGCGGGGTGATGGTGGATGCGGTGGCACTGCACGATTTACCCATGTACCGCCGGGAGATCTGGTTGTGGGAGGCCCTTCGCCTGCATGTGCGCGACGCCGTCGCCGCCCATGGGTTTGGACGCGTGATCGTGCCCCTTACCGGCGATCTTCCGAATAGCCTGCTCGCCGTTTTGGCGGTCGATGCGCTGGGGCCGCGCAACGTCCTCGGCTTGCTTGTTGGCCATGAAGACGCCCTGACCTCTGCACAGGAGGTGGCCGAAGCCGAGCGCTCTGCCCTTGCGCGCGAGGTCGCCACGGGACGTCCACATGCGCCTTCTCGAACGGACCGCCCCCGAGCGCGACGCTTCTTGTCGATCGTGACGTTCCGGCTCCTGACGACTCGGGCATGCGCCGCGGCATCGACGCCCTTTTGTTGGCGGATACGGCCCGTGAGCTCTCTGCCCTCGTGCTCGCTCCCTTCACCAAGACCGATTACGCCCTGCGCGCGAACACGCTCGCAACGCTTCAACCATGTTGCCTCGCGCCTTTTGGCGACGTATATCTCTCCGCGCTCGAGTGGGTTGCCAAATTCCATGCGCGGGTCTCATCTGCACTTCCCAATCGGCTGATGGGATCCGAGGCGGTCTCCCATGTCCAAGCCACGATTGTGCGCGACGCGATTGGCCAGCTCAACATAGACGAGGCACTTGATCAGCGTGCCCGGCATCTGCTGGAGTCGATCGATTCGGCTCAAATCGATGCGACGCTCGAGGCGCACGTCGATCGCAACGCGGCCATCGATGCCCTGCCCCTCTCGACGATTTCTCCCGAGGCATCCGCTCTGCTGCTTATGCTTGTGCGCCACAATGAATCCGGTCGCCGGATGCTGCCACCTGCGCCCATCGTCTCGGCACGTGGGTTCACCGAACGACTTTGGCCTGTGCAGCTTGCCTGGTCCGACATGGGTACGCGTGGTGAGGAGCGCCTGCGCGCCTCAGATTTTGCCGAAGCGGAGTACCGTCGTATGGAGCGGAAGGGCTCGGAGCGCAGCGAGCAGGCGCGTGGCGAGATTTTCGGAATGCTCGGCGAGATGTTGGGGCTCACGCCCGAGCAACAGGCAGAGCTCATGAGTGAGGAAAGCCAGGAGCGCATGCGCGAAGAGCTGCGTGAAATGGAGGGCAATCTGCGCGAGCTGTTCCGACGCATGGCGGAATCTGGAGAGGGCTCCGAAGGGCCCGGCGCGTCACCCACCAGCGGGTTCAGCTTCTTCTCCTTGAACTGAGGCTGCGCGAGTTTTTAGCGTACTGCCGTGTCTGCTCATGTTATAGTAGAACAAACGTTCGAACAGCGGGAGGGGGCGCATGGTCATCTTGGGGATCGATCCGGGCTTGGCGAATACCGGCTGGGGCATCATCGAGGAGCGCCGAGGTGAGGTGCGGTGTCGTGCCTATGGCTGCATCGAGACCTCTTCCGGGTCGGATTTGGCAGCCCGCCTCCGTCGCATCGCCGATGAGCTGACGGCCGTTGTCGACCGTTATCACCCCAGCAGGCGGCTGTTGAGGGAATATACTTCGGGGCCAACGTCCGTTCCGCCATCCCGACCGCCCATGCACGCGGTGCCGCCCTCGTGGCCTGCTCGCTTTGCGGGGTTGAGGTGGGGGAGTACACCCCTATGCAAATCAAACAGGCGGTGGTTGGCACCGGATCGGCAGATAAAGCCAGGTGACCTACATGGTCCGTACGCTTTTGCACCTCGATCACGATCCCAAGCCCGATCACGCCGCCGATGCACTCGCGTGCGCCGTGTGCCATGCGCATCTGCAACGCACTCAAGTGCTGACCGGCGGCGTGTTCGCTCAACAGAAGGGAAACCCGTACGCATGATTTCTCAACTTCATGGCAGCGTGCTCGAGGCCACGCCGAGCATGGTCGTCATCGATGTCAACGGCGTGGGATTCGAGCTCGGCATCTCCGGCACGACCGCCGCGGCTCTGCCCGGGGTGGGCGGGGACGTTCGCCTGTACACGCGCATGGTCGTGCGCGAAGACTCCTGCACGCTCTTCGGCTTTGCCTCCAAGGACGAGCGGACGATGTTCGACAAGCTCGTCGCGGTGAGCGGCGTGGGCGCTAAGCTCGCGCTCGCCGTGCTCTCCAAATTCAGCGTCCCGCAGTTGTACACACTGGTCATGACCGAGGACGACAAGGGCATGGCGACGGTGCCCGGCGTGGGGAAAAAGACCGCGCAACGACTGATTCTCGAGCTCAAGGGCGTGTTCTCCAAAGACCGTAGCCTCGCCGGCTCAGAGGTGCCCGGATCCATCCCACTTCCACTCGAGCTCGCCGCCCCGGCGGCCACCTCTCCTATGGACGACGCCACCTCTGCACTTCTATCGATGGGCTTTACGCCTTCGGAAGTCTCCTTGGCGTTAGGCGGGTATGATGGCAGGGATATGCGCGTCGAGGATCTGCTGGCCGCGGCGCTCAAACGCCTTGGAATGGATGCATGATGTGGGAAGTGGATGAATCGACCGATCTATGGGCCGATGCGCCGGCGGCGCGGAATGCCCATGGGGAGGGTGAGCGCTTCGTGACGGGTGAGCTCACCTCCGATGATCTCGATGTCGAGCGCAGCCTGCGTCCGCAGCGTCTCGATGACTATTGCGGGCAGGAGCACATCAAGCAGAGTCTGAAGATTCTCATCAAGGCGGCTCAAACACGCGGCGAGAGTCTTGACCACGTGATATTCTCCGGTCCCCCCGGCTTGGGAAAGACCACGTTGGCGGCGGTCGTCGCGAATGAGATGGGCGCGCAGATCAAGACGACTTCCGGACCCGCCATCGCCCGTACGGGTGATCTTGCGGCGATTCTCACCAACCTGCAGCCGGGTGACGTGCTGTTCATCGACGAGATCCATCGCCTTAACCGTCAGGTCGAGGAGATCTTGTATCCGGCGATGGAGGACTTCTCCCTCGATATCGTGATTGGCAAAGGTCCGGCAGCTCGGTCCATTCGTCTGGACATCCCGCACTTCACCCTCGTGGGCGCCACCACACGCTCGGGCATGCTCACGGGTCCCCTTCGCGACCGCTTTGGCATTTCGTTCAGGCTCGATTACTACGGCATTGAGGATCTTGCCGATATCGTGTGTCGCTCCGCGTCTATCTTGGCCGTGGACATCGACCGTGAGTCCGCAAAGGAGATCGCCTCACGCTCCCGCGGCACGCCGCGCTTGGCGAATCGCCTGCTCAAGCGCGTGCGCGATTACGCTCAGGTGCGGGGAGGCGGGAGCATCGACCTCGCTATTGCGCAAGAGGCCATGGCGTTTTTCGAGATTGACGAGCTCGGTCTCGACTGGATGGACATCCGCATTCTCGAGATGCTCTGCAAAACATTTCGCGGTCGTGCCGTGGGCTTGTCCACTTTGGCGAGTGCCACGGGAGAGGACGCCAACACGCTTGAGGACGTCTATGAGCCTTATCTGCTGCAATGCGGCCTGATTGTCCGCACTCCGCAGGGACGCATGGCAACGCCCGTTGCCTTTGAGCATCTGGGCCTGGAGACGATTGCCTTGTGACGCTTCTGAGCTTCATGCCCGTGCTATGCTGAACAAGTTATTCCTCGTGCAGAAGGGACCTTGCCATGTTGACCGACATCGAGATTGCCCATTCCGTTGAACCGTGGCCCATCCAGCAGGTCGCCGAGGCCGCTGGGGTGGATCCTAAGCACCTCATCCCGTACGGCTTCGACAAGGCAAAGGTCGACTATTCGCTGCTGAACGAGCCTTCCGACCACGAGGCCAAGCTCGTGCTCGTGACCGCCATCACCACCACGCCGCGGCGAGGGCAAGACCACCACGACCATCGGCCTGGCCGATGCCCTGCGCCGTCGCGGCGTCAAGAGCGCCGTGGCCCTGCGAGAGCCCTCGCTCGGCCCCGTGTTCGGCGTGAAGGGCGGTGCCGCCGGCGGCGGTTACGCGCAGGTCGTTCCCATGGAGGACATCAACCTGCACTTCACGGGCGACTTCCACGCCATCGGCGCGGCCAACAACCTGCTCGCCGCCATGCTCGACAACCACATCCAGCAGGGCAACGCCTTGGCATCGACGTCAAGCGCATCACCTGGAAACGCGCGGTCGACATGACGACCGCCAGCTCCGCCACGTGATCGACGGCATCGGCGGTAAAGCCCAGGGTGTTCCGCGTGAGGATGGTTTCGATATCACCGTCGCGTCCGAGGTCATGGCGATCCTGTGCCTGTCCACCTCCATCTCCGACCTCAAGCAGCGCCTCGGCGAGATTGTGGTGGGCTACACCTACACCGGCGAGCCCGTGCGAGCAGCCAGCTCAAGGCTCAGGGTGCCATGGCGGCCCTGCTCAAGGACGCGCTCAAACCCAACCTCGTGCAGACGCTCGAGCACACGCCCGCGTTCGTCCATGGTGGTCCGTTTGCCAACATCGCGCACGGTTGCAACTCCGTGATGGCCACCCGCATGGCCATGCGCTTCGGCGATATCGCCATTACCGAGGCGGGCTTTGGCGCCGATCTTGGCGCCGAGAAGTTCCTCGACATCAAGTGTCGCATGACGGGCATTCGTCCGAGTGCCGTTGTGGTGGTTGCCACTGCGCGTGCCCTCAAGTACAACGGCGGCGTTGCCAAGGCCGACCTCAACACCGAGAATCTCGATGCCCTGAGCGCCGGTATGCCCAACCTGCTGCGTCACGTCGACAACATCCAGAACGTCTATGGGCTGCCCTGCGTGGTCGCCATCAACCGCTTCCCGTCCGACACCGAGGCGGAGCTCGCGCTCATCGCGGAGGAGTGCGAGAAGCTCGGTGTGAACGTTCGCCTGTCCGAGGTGTGGGCCAAGGGCGGCGAGGGTGCCCTCGATCTCGCCGACGAGGTGCTGCGCCTGGTCGAGGAGCCGAGCGAGTTCCGCTTCGCCTACGAGGATGGCGCCGATGTCGCCGGTGCCCTCGAGGCGATCGCCACCAAGGTCTACCATGCCGACGGCGTTGACTTCACGCCCGCTGCCAAGCGCCAGCTCGCGGAACTGCGCGACAACGGCTTCGGCAACCTGCCGGTGTGCGTGGCCAAGACCCAGTATTCCTTCACCGATCAGGCGGCGATCCTCGGCGCGCCTGAGGGCTTCCGCATTACGGTGCGCGAGCTCAAGGTGAGCGCCGGTGCGCATTTCGTCGTGGCGCTTACGGGCAATGTCCTCACCATGCCCGGCCTGCCCAAGGTCCCTGCAGCCGAGAATATCGATGTTGACGACAACGGCGTGATTTCCGGCCTGTTCTAGTGGATGTATGAGGTGACGCGTGCCAAAGGGGGACGTATCCCTTTGGCACGCATGCCGATTGGGGGACGTCACCTTTGCGCGCGCCCCTTGGCATGCGCGCGGTCCGATTATTCGATCTAAGAGAAAGCGACTTCATTGGCGACGATTATCGATGGTAAGAAACTTGCTGCCGACGTGCGCAACCGCGCGGCAGCCGAGGTTGAGGGCCTGACCAAGCAGGGGATTGCCTGCGGTCTTGCCGTGGTGCTCGTGGGAGACGACCAAGGCTCCGCCACGTACGTACGTGCCAAGCTTCGCGACTGCGAGCAGTGCGGCATCCCGTCGCGGGACTTCAAGCTTCCCGAGCAAACGACGCAAGAGGAGCTCATGGATCTCGTCGTGCGCCTCAACGCCGATCCGGATATCGCCGGCATCCTCGTGCAGATGCCGCTGCCGAGTCACTTGGACGCGGAGGCGGTCGTCGCCGCAATCGATCCAAAAAAGGACGTCGACGGCTTTCATCCGGAGAACCTCGGCAGGCTCGTGCGCGGTCTTACCGGCTTGCGTCCTTGTACGCCCGCGGGCATCATGGAGATGCTCGAGGCATATGGCATAGACCCGTCGGGCAAGAACGCCGTGATCGTGGGCCGCTCGTCTATCGTTGGCAAGCCCATGTCGCTCATGCTGCTCGCCAAGAACGCCACCATCTCCGTGGCCCACTCGCACACCGACCCCCCGCGAGCTCGCACGGATTTGCCAGAGCGCCGACATCTTGGTCGCCGCGTGCGGCATTCCCAAGATGATCAAGGGGCCGTGGATCAAACCCGGCGCCGCCGTCATTGACGTGGGTATGGACGCGATGATGCCGGCAGGCTCTGCGGTGACGTCGATTTCGACTCCGCCGAGCTCGTGGCAGGTGCCATCACCCCCGTTCCGGGGGGCGTGGGCCCTATGACGCGCGCCATGCTCATGAGCAATGTGGTGCTCGCCGCAAAACTACAACATGGTTTGGAGGACTAATGGCTTGTACAACTATTCTGGTCGGCAAAAACGCGAGCTACGACGGTTCGACCATCATCGCACGTAACGAGGACTCGCCGAACGGACAGTTCGAGCCCAAGAAGATGAAGGTCGTGCATCCCGAGGAGCAGCCCAAGACGTATACGAGTGTGCTTTCCCACCTCAGCTTCGAACTCCCGGATAATCCGATGCGCTACTCGAGCGTCCCGGATGCGCTTCCGGGACATGGCATCTGGGCAGCTGCGGGCTTCAACACCGCCAACGTGGGCATGAGCGCCACCGAGACGATCACGAGTAACGAGCGCGTGCTCGGTGCCGATCCACTTGTCGAGTACATCCCCGCTCAGGGCACCGAGGGCGAGGAAGGCTACGTTCCCGCCGTTCCCGGTGGCCTGGGTGAAGAGGATTTCGTCACCGTGGTCCTGCCGTACGTTCGCACCGCCCGTGAGGGCGTGCAGCGTCTGGGTTCCCTGCTCGAGCAGTATGGCACCTACGAGATGAACGGTATCGCGTTTTCTGACGAGGATGAGATCTGGTGGCTCGAGACCATTGGTGGTCACCACTGGATCGCCAAGCGTGTGCCCGATGACGCCTACGTCACCATGCCCAACCAGCTCGGTATCGACTATTTCGATCTTCTCGATGCTGAGGGCGAGCAAGTCGAGCACATGGCCAGCCCCGACCTTCGCCAGTGGATGTCCGAGAACCACCTGAACCTCACGAACGCGAATCGCCTTGAGCCCGAGGACATTCTCGACGAGGAGTATTTCGATGAGGATCTCGAAGACTTGGATGAGGACGAGGCGGACGCCTATGAGGAGTACGTCGCCGACCTCATGGACCTCATCGCCGACGTGCGCGAAGGTATGATCTCCGGCGAGATCTTCAATCCACGCGAGGCTTTTGGCTCCCATTCAGATTCCGACCATGTCTACAACACGCCGCGCGCCTGGTACATGCAACGCTGCCTCAATCCTCGCGACGGCTGGGATGGTCCGGATGCGCCGTTCAGCCCGGAGTCTGATGATATTCCGTGGAGCCGCGTGCCCGAGCGCAAAGTCACTATAGAGGACGTCAAGTACGTTCTTTCCGCCCACTTCCAGGGCACTCCGTACGACTGCTACGGTTCCAAGGGAACTCCTGCGAGCCGCAACGCCTATCGTCCAATCGGCATCAATCGCAATAGCCAGCTTGCTGTCTTGCAGATTCGTCCGTACGTGGCGGAGCCTCTGCGCTGCATCCAATGGATGGCCTTCGGTTCGAATGTGTTTAATGCCCTGGTCGCGCTGTACGCAAATGTGGATGAGTTCCCCGCGTATCTCTCCAACACCACGGAGCGTGTGACCACGGAGAATTTCTACTGGGCAAATCGCGTTATCGCCGCCTTGGCCGACGCACGCTTCCACGAGACGTCCGCCAAGGTCGAGTCGTACCAAGAGAAGGTCGGCGCACTTGGTCACAGGATGCTTCGCGAGACAGACCGAGCCGTGTCTGACCTCGCAAACGCCGATATCCCCGCCTCCCTTGCCCGTGCGAATGAGGACCTTTGTGAGACTCTCAAGGGCGAGACCGAGAAGCTCCTCGCGACCGTGCTCTATACCACGAGCTGTGCGATGAAGAACGGTTTCGCGATGTCCGACAACGAGCGTTAGCTTTTCGCACGCCAAAGGGTTTGTCCCCTTTGGCGTGTTTTGGGTACAAGGGATTCATCTGGATGCGTCCATGCGCACAAAAGAGGAGCAAGGAGGCTCTCATGGCTATCAAGTTCGAGGAGCTCATTAATGGAATGGTCAATGTCGGTTTTGGCGCCGCCGCCGTCACGGCCGAGAAGGGCAAGGAGATCTTCGAGGATCTGACGCCCGTGGTGAAGAGGTGCTTCGCGACCTTAACTCGCGCGGTGAGCACGTTCGCCATGATAGAGAGACTCCCGATTTCGCGCGCTCCATGTCCGATATTTTCGAGCAGGCCGGCGGCACCTTCTCCGATGTCACCGAGCGTCTGAGCGAGCGGGGTGCAACGGCAGCGGAGCGCGTGCTTGACGAGCTGATTCTCGCTCGCGTGCGTCTGTTGACCAAGACCGAGCGCGTCGAGTTCATGGCGCATGTGCGTGACCTCATCGACTCGGTCGACGACGATACGGTGACCGTCGAGGTCGAGGACGCTGTCGTCGTCGACGCCGACGAAGCCGATCTAGGCGCGGACGAGGCTCGAGACGCGTAATAGGCGAGAAACCGATATGGCGAGCGAAGTGGAACAAGAACGGGATGCCCGCGGGCCGCTGCGACCAAGGCGGCGGGTATGCCGCTGAGTCCCGACGACACGGTCAACCTGGAGGGCGTGGAGGAGGCAGCTGAGGACTTCTTGGCGCGCCCCCCGTGCGGTCGACCTGTTCCCCGAGGAGCCTGAGGCCCATGGCCCCTCGGAGGAATTCAAGCTTTCCTCGAGGGGCGTCGCAAGCGCATTGGTGAGATTCTCGGCATAGTGCGGAAATACGAGGCATGGCACAATATCACGCCGCGCCGTTTGCGCTGCATGCTCGAGGACCTTGGTCCCATGTTCGTCAAGATGGGGCAGATTCTGGCGAATCGCTCGGAGATCCTACCGCAGGAATACTGCGACGAGCTTCGCCGCTTGCGCTCGAATGTCGAGCCGGTGCCGTTTGCCGTGGTGCATGATTGCCTCGTCGCCGAGTACGGTCGCCCCCTTAACGAGGTCTTCTCCCATATCGACCGCAGGCCCCTGGGCAGTGCCTCGCTCGCACAGGTGCATCGTGCCACGCTCGTGACTGGCGAAGACGTTGCCATCAAGGTGCAGCGTCCCGGTGCCCAACAGGTGATGGCCCAAGATATCGACATCATGCGTTCGATTGTGCGCCATGCGTCGCGCTTTGTGAAAACCGACCAGTTCGTCGACCTCAAGGGCGTGGTCGAGGAGTTGTGGCAGTCGTTTCGCGAGGAGACGAATTTCCTCATGGAGGCCCGCAACCTCGATGACTTCCATCGCTTTCACGAGGGTTCGTCGTCCATATCCTGCCCGCGTTCCTACCTTTCGTACTGCACCGAGCACATCGTGGTCATGGATTATGTGGACGGCATCTCCATCGCCGATCCCGATCTCCTTGTCCGGGCGGGCTATAGCCTCGAAAAGGTCGGGGCGTCCATTGTGGACGATTACGCCACGCAGGTGCTCGAGGACGGTTTTTTCCATGCGGACCCCCATGCGGGGAACATCATCGTGAAAGACGGGGTCGTCTACTTCATCGACCTCGGCATGGTCGGTCGCATGTCGAGCCATGACCGCGGAATCGTCAAGGATATGATCTACGCCGTTGCGTCGGGTGACGTCCCTAAGCTCAAGGATTCGCTCATGCGTTTCGCGGTGACGCGCGGGGACTCATCGGAGCTCGATCACTCGACCTTCTTGACGGACCTCGATTTCATCGTCGCCGATTTCGCCAGTCTGGATTTGAAGGACCTGGACATCGGCGAGTTCCTCACGTCGCTCATCAGCTTGGCGCGCAAGAACGACGTGGAATTGCCCAGCGTGGTGACGATGTTCGCACGTGGCATGGTGACGCTTGAGGGGTTGCTCACCGAGTACATGCCCGATGTGAACATGATCGAGATCATCACCGACCACATTCGACATGAAAAGAGCTCGTACCGTCGTGCGCAGGAGGCTGCCGAGGAGCTCGCGGGAGCCTCCTATCGGGCACTCAAGGGTCATCTCGAAATGGCGGAGCAGCTCGGCTTGGCGTCGCGTATGCTCACCCGCGGCCAGCTCAAGATGAACATGCAGGTCCTTGGCAGTGAGCAGGTGCTGCGCCGTGTGGGCGGCATCGTCGACCGCATGTCGATGGCAATTGTGATCGCCGGACTGTTCATTGGCTCGTCGGTGGTTTATTACGCCAAGATCGAGCCGGTCATTTTCGGCATTCCCGTCATCGGCTTTTTGGGTATACGAGCGCGTTGGTTTTGGCCCGTCGGTTTGGGCCGCGAGATTGGCGCAACGGCCACGCCAAGAAGTGATGCGCGGGACTGCCGCCCGGGGTGGCGGCATACAGTTCCCTGCTCGGACGAGTCCTGCTCGCGCGAGCC
>ENA-OPZN01000291-OPZN01000291.1-human-gut-metagenome-genome-assembly--contig:-NODE-291-length-17566-cov-4.208957_pt1 | contig 17566 bp, 23 predicted proteins | sample MGYA00242483_ERZ504503 | MGnify/ENA primary metagenome ERZ504503 (study PRJEB26092, sample SAMD00036285) | human gut metagenome | host: Homo sapiens | study: EMG produced TPA metagenomics assembly of... | reverse complement strand
GCGGGCTCGGCGGCGAGGTCGCTCAGGCCGGGTGGCGGTGGCGCGGGTCATGGATTTGGCCGGGCGCATCGGCAATGGCGCGAACAGCGCGTCCGGAGGTGGCCGTGTCGTACGGGCGCGAGGCGTCTCCCATATGGGTTTTCGCATCCGCGTTGAGGCGCGCGTACAGTCGGTTCAAGCGGGTGAGCATCGTGCGGTAGCGAGTGTCGGTTTGCTGGCGCACGAGCCGGCTGATCGCCTCGTCGGAGACGCGCATCTGGCGGCGCACGGCTTCGATGCCGTCGTAGATGCGGGCCAGTTCGTCGCGGATCTGGCCGAGCAGCACGCCGGATTCGCCGGCCAGATACGGGGTTTTGGCGATGGCGCGCAGGGCTTCGTCGATTTGCTGGCGGCCCTCGTCGGTGATGATCACCTGGAAGGCGTCCTCGAAGCGGCGGCCGCTGTCTGATTCGCTGAACGAGCGGCGGTATTCATCGTGGTAGCGGGTCAGGTTCTCGTCCACGCTGATGTCGCCGGCCTGCATGCGCCGGCGCAAGGCGTCGCCGTTGTCCCGCTCGTCGAGCACGAGTTCGCGCAGGTCGATGGGCACGCCGCGCAGCGTGTTGTGGATCACGGCGATCACGTCCTCCACCTGGCTTCGCTCAGCGTGGCATGCTGCTTGCCCTGTTGGATGCGTTTGATCTCGTGCTTGCGTTCCTTGATTTCACGGTTGAGGAGTTTGATGCGCTCGCCGGGGTCGGCGGTCAGCTGCATGCGCGCGTGCTCGATTTCCATGATGATGCTGTTGGCCTGCGCGCCGGACAGGGCGCGTGATTCGTCTTCGAGCCTGCTCAGCGCCTCGATGGCGCGGTGGGCGCGGGCCGTCAAACGGTAGAGGAATCGGTGTGAGGCCGCATCATGCGAGTTGGCGAGCCAGGCGTAGTCGCCTTCGCCTTCACGGGTCAGGTCGGCGAGGATCTGATGAGCGGCCTCGGCGAAGGTCTGGTCCTCGCGCGGCGCATATTCGCCGGCGTCGGCCAGAGCGTTCAGACTTTGCGCGAACCGCTCCTCCACGGTCTCGCGCGGCAGCTCGCCGGTGAGCGGGTCGAACGTGGAACGCAGCAGCGACACGTACAGCATCGCGTTCTGGCGCAACAGCAACCGCAGGACGCCCGTCTCATACACCGGTCGCAGCCGTTCCAGCTCCCGCATCACATCGGCCACAGCATGCCTCCCTCTGTCGTGACCGCACCATACTAGCCGATAGCCGCGAACCACACCCCGCCCGCGCCACGTCCTTCGCCCCCCACAGGGAGGGGCGCCAAGCCATGCTAAAAATCACAGACAGACTATTGCCTTTGCGGGAAATCATCGTTAGATTGGCGAGAGGAATATTGTCAATGCATACGAAACGGAAAACATCGTGACCGCACCGAACACGCCCGCCGAAACCTCTGACCAGCTCAACAAGCCCGCCAAATCCGGCAAACTGGAGGTCTCCGACCTCATCACCATCGGCGTGTTTGCGGCCCTGTACTTCGTGATGGTGTGCATCGCCACACTGGTGAGCACCCTGTTCACCGGCGGCTTCGGCTCCATCTTCCTGCCCGCCATCACGGCCCTCATCTCCGGCTGCGTGTACATGCTGCTGGCCGCACGCCTCGGCAAATTCGGCGGCATCACCGTCATGGGCGTGATCATCGGACTGTTCCTGTTCATCTCCGGGCATTTCGTGCTTTCGTTCATCGCCAGCATCGTGTTCCCGGTGGCGGCCGACCTCATCGCGCGCGCCGGCAAGTATAAGAGCAAGGCGCTACTGCTCGTCAGCTACGTGGTGTTCTCCTACGGCCTGACCGGCCCGATCCTGCCCCTATGGTTCATGAAGGACGCCTACGTGGCGAGCCTGCAGGCGCGCGGCAAGGACGCAGCCTACATCGACGGCGTATTCGCCAACATCAACACCGGCACGTTCTTCATCTCGATGATCGCGATTCTGGTGTGCGCGGTTCTCGGCGGCTGGTTCGGCCAGCGCATGATGAAGAAGCACTTCATCAAGGCCGGTATCGCCTGATGAATCCTGCCCGCCGGACGCTCGATCCGCGCGCGAAACTCTACCTTCTGCTGGTGGCGAACCTCATGCTGTTCTTCCATGTAGGGCTCGCCACGCAAATCGTCATGGTCGTGCTGTTCCTGCTGCCCCTGCTGGCGGCCGCCCGATGGCGAACCGCGTTGAACTTCGGCGTGACCTATGCCGTACTCACCGCGCTGGGAATGCTCGACCCCGATGCCCTGGGACTGCCGTGGCTGCATGTGGTCTCCGCGCTGGCCGTGGGCGTCACGATGATGCTGCCCTGTTTCATCACCGGCGCGTATACGTTCACCACCACGTCCGCGAGCGCGTTCATCTGCGCGATGCGGCGTATGCGCGTGCCTGAGGCCGTGGTGATTCCCTGTGTGGTGGTCATCCGCTTCTTCCCGACCATCGCCGAGGATTACCGGCAGATTCGCAATGCGATGGCGTTGCGCGGCATCTCTCCGGCGGCTGGGGCTGGTTCGTCACCCGGCCCAATCGTTGGAATACATTCTGATTCCGCTGCTGATGAACGCCACCAATGTGGCACAGGACCTGTCGGTGGCGGCACTGACCAAGGGGCTCGGGCGTGAGGGCGAGCACACCTCGCGCACGCTGATCCGTATGACCGTGGTCGACTGGCTGGTCATGATTGTGGTCACTTTGCCGCTCGCGCTCGATATCGCGGGGGTGATCTGATGGGTGGCAACCAATCGCAGCCGAATGCAACTGCCATTATTGGGACCGGCAAGGGTGGCCCACTCGACACGTCTGCGGGAACCATCGCCTCCCGTGGCATCTCCTTTACCTATGACCATGCCGCAGAGCCGGCATTGCGCGACATCACGTTGACCGTGCCCGCAGGCGAGTGCATCGTGCTGTGCGGGGCGAGCGGCTGCGGCAAAACCAGCTATACGCGCGTTGCCAACGGGCTCATCCCCTCATTCTTCCATGGTGCGTTCGCCGGCAACCAGACCACGTGCGGGCTGGATGTGGAGACCGTGCCGATCGACCGGCTCACCCCGCTGGTCGGCAGCGTGTTCCAAAACCCGAAAACCCAGTATTTCAACGCGAACGTCACCGACGAGCTCGCCTTCCCGGCCGAAAACATAGGGCTGCCGGCCGAGGACATCAATCGTCGTATCACGGCCGTGGCTGAGCGCTTTGGCATTGGGCATCTGCTGCATCGCAGCATCTTCCACCTGTCAGGCGGCCAAAAGCAGCGCATCGCCGTGGCGGCGGCCACCATGCTGGGGCCCAGGCTCGTGGTATTGGATGAGCCGACCAGCAATCTCGACGCGAACGCCATCGCGGACATGCGCGCCATGATCGAGCAGATGAAGGACGAAGGGCTCACCATCGTAATCGCCGAACACCGACTCGCATGGCTCAACGGCGTGGCCGACCGGTACGTGGTATTCGACGGCGGGCATATCGTGCAGGATTACGAGGCCGATGAATTCCTGTCCCTCTCCCCCGGCTGCGTGGCCGCCATGGGATTGCGGGCGTGGACCTGCAACCGTATCGGCACCGGATTGCGACGCTGGCTTCAAGCCCGGCCGCGGATGAGTGCACTTCGGCATTGCTCGCCACCCATAACCTCACCATCGGATACAAAGGCAAGGACGGCTTCACCCGCGCCATCCCGGACCTGCGGTTCCGTGCCGGCGAAATCACCGGGCTCATGGGCAACAACGGCTGCGGCAAGACCACGCTCGTGCGCACGTTGACCGGACTCATCAAGCCTGTTTCGGGCCGCATCGAGCTCAACGGCGTGCCCGCGAAACCGCGCGACCTGACCCGCGCCGGATTCCTGGTCATGCAAGATGTCAACTACCAACTGTTCTCCGACAGCGTGCGCGAGGAACTGCTCATCGGACTCGACGAGACGGATGCCGGCATCACCGCTCAAGCCAATCAGGTCATGGCCGATCTTGACCTTGCAGCGTTCGTCGAACGGCATCCGATGAGCCTGTCCGGCGGGCAGAAGCAGCGGGTTGCCATCGGCTCGGCATTGATGTGCGGCAAGGACCTCATCATCCTTGACGAGCCCACCAGCGGACTCGACCGCTACCACATGGAGCAGGTCGGCGAACTGCTGCGGCAACTGGCGAGCCAAGGCAAGGCGATTCTCGTGGTCACCCACGATGAGGAGCTCGCCGCCGGCTGGTGCGACCGCATTGTCAATCTTGGCGCCGACGATTCCGGGAACAACGGCTCGCATGCCAGTAACCCAGATGCCAGCAGCCCCAACCCTAATGCCTCTACCAATTTCGCCACCGCATCCACCCATGAAAGGAACGCGCAATGACCGCCAGCAACACCACGGATTCCACGGCCTTCGACATCACCGACTGGCTCGGTGAATGGGAAAGCTTCGAGCATTACATTGATTCGGATGACGCCGCCATCCAGCAGACCTGGGAAGCCGCCGAGCAGGCGGTGCTCGCCAACCCGAAGATGGCCCCGATGGCCGCGCGCGGCATCAGGACGTTCTGGTCGATGGCTTGCTCCACCACCAGCCCGGAGAACATCATCCATATCGGCTACTGGCGTGTGAACGAGCCGGCCGCCGAATCCGGCTCCACGGACGATGCCGCGCTCGCCATCGAATGGTTCGCCGAGGACGACACCAGCCTCGACACCTACGAATACACCATCGACCATGTCATCGAGCACGGTCTCGAAGGCTTCCCCACCTTCGTGTTCCACACCACCGATCCGGCCGCCGAAGACAGCCCGTTCCGCTGGCTACTTGCCATCAATCCGCTGCCTTCGCGCAAGGCGTTCGCCGAGGGCGGGCTGCTCAGCCACCTGCATTTCCAGTACGCCAACGATCTGCACACGCTCGTCGCCACGGATGAGGCCACCGGCGTCGAGACCTTGCGCAATCCGCGTTGGTACGCCACCATGTGCGCCAACGAGGGAACCGTCGAGGACCGTTGCGCCATCATCCGCGCGTTGCACCACTTGCAGTAGACCTGGCAACATACGGCAGTGACGGCTCCCCACTAGTGAAACTAGCATCGCTCAGTAGCCGTGCGAGTGCAGATACTCGTCATCGAAGCCGAAAAAATGGCCGATCTCGTGCAACACGGTTTTGCGGATCCGTTGGCGCAGCTCGGCCTGCGTTGAGCATACGCGTTCATGCGGCCCCTTGAACAGGGTGATGACGTCCGGCATCACGCCGCTGTAGCCCGTAGTTCGCTTCGTGACGGGTATGCCCTCATACAGTCCGAGCAGCTCACCGCACGGATTGCTCATTGTAGCCAGTTCGCGCTCATTGGGTTCGTCCGCAACGACGATGCCGACATTCTCCAGCACCCGCGCAAACCGTTCAGGCAAATCATCCAACACCTGTTCAATGGCCCGCTCAAACTCATCGTCACTGATGTGCATTCGCTCTCCACACGCGAAATGCCTTGGCACCAAGTATGTACCAAGGCGCTGAAATCTCAGACTAGCAGGCTCAGCTGTTGCGGTTGATCTCGATGTCGGTGACGGTGAGGTTGGCCTCGTTGATCAGGTTGAAGAGGATGACTTCGGCCAGCGGGCCGGGCTGCATGAAGGTGTGCTGCTTGGCCTCGGAGACGTAGTCGCGACTGTCACGGTAGAAAGCGGTATCAATGCCGCCCGGATAGACGGCGACCACCTTGACACTGGTGCCCTTGTATGCGGCCTGCAGGCTCTTGGTGTAGCCTTTCTCACCCCACTTGGTGGCGCAGTACACGCTTTCGTTCGCGTTGCCGCGTGTGGCGGCGGTGCTCATAATCTGGGCGATTTTCACGTTCTGCTCGCCGCAGGCCTTGAGGGTTTCCACCGTCCACAGAATCATGCCTTTGAGTCCCTTGAGACATTTGTCGACGTCGGCGGCCTCGTAGGCGGTGGGCACCTTGAACGAAGGCTGGCCGGCGTTGTTGATGAGCAAATCGATGTGGCCGAGCGTGGCGATATCCGCCACGGATTCCTTCACGAACGCTTCGTCGGTGATGTCGCCGACGTAGGCGCGGTAGGAGTCATCGGGCCACTGCGCGGTCAGTTCGGCCTGACGTTCGGCATTGAAGTCGACACCGGCCACCAGCCAGCCGTTGGCGATGAGCTGGCTGGCGAGCTCGTAGCCCAAGCCCAGCGCGCTGCCGGTGACGATGGCGATTTTCTTACCTGTTGTGGTTGGCATGGCAGACCTCTCCTACTACTATTCTTCGGCTACGAGTTTACTACTATTCTTCAGCTACGAGTTCGAGATACGAATCATTCCAGAGGTCTTCGTCGCGTCGGGCATGAGGAGCACGCGCTCGGGGTTGAGCGCCTCGACGGCGCCCTCATCGTGGGTGACGAGCACGATGGCGCCCTCATACTTGGCAATGGCCTTCAGAATCTCCTCACGGGAAGCGGGGTCGAGGTTGTTGGTGGGCTCGTCGAGCAGCAGCACGTTGCTCGCGAGGTGACCAGCGTGGCCAGAGCCAGACGGGTCTTCTCACCGCCGGAAAGCACGTGAGCCGGTTTCATCGCGTCGTCACCGGAGAACAGGAACGAGCCGAGAATCGAACGGGCCTGCGTGTTATCGAGCTCGGGCGCCACATGCTGCAGGTTCTCCAACACGGTGGCGTTCAGATCCAAGGTGTCGTGCTCCTGCGCGAAGTAGCCGATCTTGCAGCCGTGACCGTATTCCACGGAACCGGTGTCCGGCTCCTCGATGTGGGCCAGCAGGCGCAGCGTGGTGGTCTTGCCGGCACCGTTGTAGCCGAGGATCACCACACGCGAGCCCTTGTCGATGGCCAGGTTCACGCCGGCGAACACGATGTTGGAACCGTAGGCCTTGGAAATATCCTTGGCCATGATCGGCGTGCGGCCGCAGGGCGCGGGCTCGGGGAAACGGATGTCCGCCACCTTCTCGGCCTTCTGCGCCTCGGAGGTGTTTTCCAGCAGCTTTTCGGCACGGCGCATCATGTTCTGCGCCGCCACGGCCTTGGTGGCCTTGGCGTGCAGTCGAATGCCTTGCTTCATGAGACGGTCGGCCTTCTTCTCGGCCACTTCGCGTTCGCGGCGGCGGCGCTCCTCGTCCACCACGCGCTGGTGCAGGTAGGCCTTCCAGCCAAGCGAATACATGTCGATCTGGCCGAGCTGCGCGTCCAGATGCCAGACCTTGTTCACCACTTCGTCCAGCAGTTCGGTGGAGTGGGAGATGACCAGGAAGCCGCCCTCGTACTTCTTCAAGTAGCCGCGCAGCCATTCGATGGAATCGGCATCCAAGTGGTTGGTCGGCTCGTCGAGGATCAGGGTGTCGGCATTGGAGAACAGGATGCGCGCCAGCTCGATGCGGCGGCGCTGGCCACCGGAGAGCGTGCCGAGCTGCTGCTCCATGACCTCCTGCGGCAGGCCGAGCGAGGCGGCCATGGAGATCGCCTCGGACTGGGCCGCGTAGCCGCCAGCCTTGTCGAAGTCCTGCATGGCCTGTCGTACCGGGTCAGTGGCCTTGCTCATCACCGTCCGGATCCGGGTCGGTCATATCCTTTTCGGCCTTGCGGATGCGGTTGATGATGGTGGCGATGTCGCGCGCGCTCATCATGCGGTCGAGCGCGGTCTGTGTGGGATCGGAGGCATGCGTGTCCTGCGGCAGGTAGCCGAGCTTGCCGGAGACGCGCACCTTGCCGGCGGTGGGCAGCATGTCGCCGGTGATCACGCGGGTCAGCGTGGTCTTGCCGGCGCCGTTGCGGCCCACCAGACCGATCTTGTCTCCCTTGGCCACATGGAAGTTGGTGGGGTGAAGCAGCGTGCGCGCGCCGATCTGAATTTCAAGTCCCTGCACCTCAATAGCCATGAATAACCTACTTGCCTGTTACGAATACTGTCTCTTACCAAAGTCCGACTGTCCATCATAGCGAACACCATGCCGACCGGGCTCAGCCGACGCTCATGCGTCCATACGCAGCCGCGCAACTGATCGGCAAGGTGAAGAATGCGACGCCCGGTATGGTGATCGCGACCATGGCGCACGGTATCGAAGCTGCCATCGAAGCCGCTGTGAGCACCGAAACCGACGCCACCGACATCATGGGCGAAACCCACTAACGTACAGACAGCGATGCCCCCGCCGACAACTTCTGTCAGCGGGGGCATCGCTATGCGTTGAACGTTACAGTTCGCGCAACTGGGCGGCGATCTGGATGGATTCGACGCTGGCCTCGGCCTTGTTGCGCGTCTCCTGCCATTCGGTGGCGGGCACGGAGTCGAGCACAATGCCGGCACCGGCCTGCACGCTCGCCTCATGGTCGCGCAGGAACGCGGTGCGGATGGCGATGGCCATGTCCATGTTGCCGGAGAAATCGAAGTAGCCGACGGTGCCGCCGTAGATGCCGCGGTCGGCCGGTTCCAACTCGTCGATGATTTCGACTGCGCGCGGCTTAGGCGCGCCAGACAGCGTGCCGGCCGGGAACGCGGACTTGAACACATCGAATGCGGTCAGCGAGGGGTCGACCTTGCCGGTGACCGTCGAGCAGATGTGCATGATGTGGCTGAAACGCTTGATGTCCATGAGCTGCACGACTTCCACGGACTGCGGCACGCACACCTTACTCAGGTCGTTGCGAGACAGGTCGACGAGCATGATGTGCTCGCTGCATTCCTTCGGATCGGCAAGCAGCTCCTTGGCGAATTTCTCGTCTTCCTCAGGGGTGGCGCCGCGAGGGCGGGATCCAGCAATCGGGAAGGTCATCGCGTGGCCGTTGTCCACCTTGATGAGGGTTTCCGGGCTGGAGCCGATCACGTTGAAGTCGCGGCCCTGAGCGTCGGTCAACGCCATGAAATACATGTACGGGCTCGGGTTCAGCGTGCGCAACACACGGTACACGTCGAACGGGTCAGCAGGCGAATCGATGTCGAGGCGCTGGGAGATGACCACCTGGAACACGTCGCCGTCGACGATGTACTGCTTGGCTCGTTCGACGGCCTGCTCGTAGTGGCTCTTCTCGGTGCGGAAGCGCAGCTCGGGTTGGGCGACCGTTTCGTCCAGGATGTTGACGCGGGACTCGTCCGGAGCCGGGGTGGCGGCATCGCGCTGCATCTGGTCGAGTCGAGCGACGGCCTCGTTGTAGGCAGCGTCGGCGCGAGTGGATTTATCATCCACATTCACCGCATTGGCGATGAGCCATACCGAACCGGATACGTGGTCGACCACGGCGATATCGGTGGCCAGGGCAAGGCACGGTCTCAGGCTGGCCGGTCTCGTCCGGAGCTTCGGCGCGCAGGGTCGGTTCCCAGTGGCGGATGGCATCCCAGCCGACCGTGCCGACCAGACCGCTGGTCAGGTTCGGCAGGCCTTCCACATGCGGGGCCTTTCAGAGTCTTCAACGTGGCGTGAGCGACTTCGACTACGTCACCGGGTGACGGGCACGCCGACCGGGACCTTGCCCAGCCAGTCGGCCTGACCGTTGTTGGAGCGCAGCTGGGCCTCGAGTTGACGCCGATAAAACTGTAACGGCTCCACGTGCCGCCGTATTCCGCCGATTCGAGGATGAAGGTGCGGATCGGCCGCCGGCGAGACGCTCGTAGAAGCGACCGGGGTGAGCGAGTCGGCGAGCAGACGGCGCACAATCGGAATCACACGGTATCCGGCGTCGGCCAGTTCGTGGAACTGTTCGCGACTGGGCCAGGTGGCGCCCCACTTCAGGTGTTTGACGCTGCATTCGCTCATATTCGCTCCTTTGCTTACAACTCGATGTCTTGTTTCATAGTACGCGGTCGCTCGGCTTCCCCCAGTCAGGAAAGCCCGTTCTACTGCTCGGCCGGGCGATGGCCTTCGACCACGGGCAGGGGGCCGCCTTCGAGGAAGCAGCTGCGCTTGCCGGTGTGGCAGGCGGCACCGACTTGGTCGACTTCGACGAGCAGTGCGTCGCCGTCGCAATCCAGGGACACGCCCTTGACGTATTGCACATGGCCGGAGGTATCACCCTTGCGCCAGTATTCCTGACGGGACCGGGACCAGAAGGTCACGCGGCCGGTGGTCAGCGTACGGCGTAATGCCTCGTCGTTCATGTAGCCGACCATCAGCACCTCGCGTGTGTCGTACTGCTGGATGACGGCGGCGACCAGCCCCTTGGCGTCACGCTTCAGGCGTGCGGCAATACGGGGATCGAGTTCAGTGGAATTGTCGTATGTAGTGTCTGTCATACCTATCTTCTTTTTGTGGACCACCCTCAGTCAGCTTCGCTGACAGCTCCCGGATTATGTGCGACGTGCGCATAGCGCATTGCCACGAACAATTCACTGGATTGTTCGCCCAGCGGGAGCAAGGTGTATTCGTTTAGCGAACGGTGTAGCCGTGCTTCTTGAGTTCCGCCTTGACATCGGCGATAGTCAGGATGCCGTAATGGAACACGGATGCAGCCAGCACCGCGTCGGCACCTGCTTCGATGGCGGGCGGGAAGTCCTCGACCTTGCCGGCACCGCCGGAGGCGATGATCGGAATCTTGACTTCCTTGCGCACGGCGCGAATCATCTCGAGGTCAAAGCCTTCCTTGGTGCCGTCGGCGTCCATCGAGTTAAGCAGAATCTCGCCGGCGCCAAGCTGCTCGGCGCGCTTGACCCACCAGATGGCATCAATACCGGTGGATTTGCGGCCGCCCATCGTGGTGACCTCAAAACCGGACTGCGTATGCTGCTCACCCTTTTCGCGGCGGGCATCCACGGAGAGCACCAGCACCTGGTTGCCGAAACGATCGGCCACACGGCTGATAAGCGACGGGTCGTTGATGGCCGCCGTGTTGACACCGACCTTGTCTGCACCGCAGCGCAGCAGTGAGTCGACGTCCTCGGGCGTGCGTACGCCGCCGCCCACAGTCATTGGGATGAACACCTGTTCGGCGGTGCGGGAGACCACGTCAATCATCGTGTTGCGGTGGGAGCTGGATGCGGTCACATCCAGGAAGGTGATCTCGTCGGCTCCCTGACGGTAGTATTCGGCCGCCAGCTCCACCGGGTCACCCGCGTCCTTGAGGTTCTCGAAATGCACACCCTTCACCACGCGACCGGCGTCAACGTCCAGGCACGGGATGACTCGTACCGCCAACGACATGCTTCACTCCCCTGTTCGGCTTTGCATTACAGTCCTTCAGACTACCTACCGCCCGTTACATGCGCCGCACCTGTTTCTGGAATATGAGAATCATCATATTGAGCACCGACATGGCAGCCGCTCGGCGTGAGAGAATGGCTCGTGGAAGTTGTCCGCCGAATCAAGGAGATTGGCATGGCTGTCGAAAACAGCACGGTACTGATCATCGTCAACAACTGGGGTATCGAGGAGACCGAGCTGACGCGCCCGCTGCGCGATCTCAAGGCCGCCGGCGCAAGGTGACGCTTGCCGCCACTACCTTGGACCCGTGTGAGACGGTGCAGCACGACCGCTACGAAGGTGAAACGCTGACCCCGGACGCGCGCCTGTCCGACGTGCAGGCTGCCGACTACGACCTGCTGGTGGTGCCCGGCGGCACCTGCAATGTGGATCGTATCCGCGTCAATGAGGATGCGATCACGCTGGCGCAGGAGTTCGCGCACGAAGGTAAGCCGATCGCCGCGATCTGCCATGGCGCGTGGCTGCTGGTCAACGCGGGTCTGGTGGCTGGCAAGACCGCCGCGCCCTGCCGCTATATCGCCGCTGATATCGAGAACGCGGGCGGCCATTACGTCGACGAGCAGCTGCACGTGGACGACGCCAACGGCTTCAAGCTCATCACGTCCCGCAAGCCCGACGATCTGGACTACTTCGTGGACGCAATCAAGGATGCGCTGAAGTGACGGAATCGCCGCAGGCCGATTCCGTCACCGAAACTACCGCTCCTTGGCAGCAAGCTGGCCGCAGGCGCGTCAATATCCTGACCGCGGGTGTCACGCAGTGTGGCGGTGATGCCCGCGCGGTGCAGGATCTCCAGGAACCGCTGTTCGTCTTCCGGCTTGGAGGCGGTCCACTTCGAGCCCTCGATGGGGTTGAGCGGAATCGGGTTGACGTGGGCCCAGTTGTCGCCGTAATGGTTAAGCCTCTTGGCCAGCAACTGCGCATGCTCGGCCTGGTCGTTGATGCCGCGCATCAGCGCGTATTCGATACTGACGCGGCGCTTGGAGGCCAGCCAATAATCGTGCGCGGCATCCAACACCTGCGCGGTGTTGAAACGCTTGTTCATCGGCACCAGCTCGTCACGCAGTTCGTCGCTGGGGGCATGCAGGGAAACGGCCAGACGCACGGGAATGCCTTCGGCAGTGAGCTTCTTGATGCCGGGGACCACGCCCACCGTGGATACGGTGATGTTGCGCGCGGAAATGCCGAAGCCTTCGGGAGGCATGGCGGAAATCTGTCGTACGGCGGACAGCACGGAGTTGTAGTTGCCCATCGGCTCGCCCATGCCCATGAACACGATGTTGCTCAGGCGGCCCTCTCCCCCGGCCACTTCGCCGTCGCGCATCATCTTGGCGGCCACACGCACCTGTTCGATTATTTCACCGGTGGACATGTTACGGGTCAGGCCAAGCTTGCCGGTGGCGCAGAACGGGCAGCCCATGCCGCAGCCGACCTGCGAGGAGATGCACAGCGTGATGCGGGTCGGGTATCGCATAAGCACCGATTCGATGAGGGAGCCGTCGAACAGCTTCCACAAGGTCTTGATGGTGGTGCCTTCGTCCGCCACTTGGCGGGTCACCTCGGTGATGAGCTGCGGGAAAAACGCGGCGGCGGCTCGCTGCGCTTGGCTGCCGGAAAATCAGTGAATTCGGCGGCATTCACATCGAAATGGCCAAAGTAATGGTTGGCGAGCTGCTTGACTCGGAACTTCGGCAATCCGAGTTCGGCCGCTTTCTCGACGCGCTGCTCGGGCGCATATCCACAAAGTGCAGCGGCGGCTTACCACGGCGGGCATGGTCCTTGGATAGCACGTCACGGAAGGCACCTGATGTGCCGCCGGGAGTAATGCCGGTTTCCGGAGTGTCAGGATGCTGTGTGGTCATGATGGGTTCGCTTCGCTCTCAATATCAGAAAATAGTCAAACATGCAATAGAAATATCAGAATCCACCATACGGCGTGCCGCATACGAATCAGATGGCCCATGTCTTAGCCCATAGCGAACGCATATTGAACGATGATTTCCCCATATATGGCATGTGGCACCGTGCGATATACACACGATGCCACATTGTTCATGCACGAGACATGCGAATCACAGTCCGGTGATCCACAGCAAGGCGCAGGTGAACGGTGCACTCATCAAAATGGAATCCACACGATCCATCACACCGCCGTGCCCCTTGAGCAGATGGCCCATGTCTTTGATACCGATATCGCGCTTGAGCATGGAAGCACACAAATCACCGAACGTGCCCACGGCACCGATGAGAATACCCGCCACGATCGGCACCCACCAACGAGGGGCCCATTTCGAGGCATCATACGTGCATGCGAATACGGCAAATGCGCCAGCCATGGCGAAGAGCATCGAGCCGACAAGGCCCTCAACGGACTTCTTCGGCGAGATGCGCGGGCTGAGCTTGTGTTTGCCGAGCCAGGCACCGGCAAACAAACCGCCCGTATCGGATAGGGCGGGTAGGAACACCAGCATGATGGCGTGTGCAATCGGATGCCCATTAAAAGTCAGTGAGATGATGACGCAGCTGGCCAACAACGGAATATACAACACGGTAAGCACGGACACAGCCACATGGCTGAGCCGGGAATGATGCTGTTCCCCGCCCTCATGATTAAACGAGGATTCGAGGCGCGCGCTGGCATCCGTGTTGGACAGTTTGCCGGCAACCGCCAGAGATAGGCGGTTGCCGACGCTGATTTTTGCGCTGGCCGCGATGGCGACCAGAATAATCGACACGATGATACTCAGCGACATCGTGATGAGATGGTACGGGGAATAGTAGGTGGCAATGAGGGTGAAGGACGAGCACAGCCACAGCATAAACACCGGGAGGTGCAGGCCTACGGTGGCGAAGTCCACCCTGAGCTCCCACAGCGCCAGAATCATGAACACGACTACCAGCAGCACGAAGAGGTCGACGCTGAGCAGCAGGCACGCGACAATAAGGATGACCAGTGCCGCGCCTGTGGCGATGGCCTGCGGCATGTTGCGGCCGGTCTTCTTGTTGATCTGGTCGAGCGTCTCCTCGGCCTCTTCATGGGGTTGTTCGTTGCGTTCCATAATTCTCCGGACCTGGTCTGAATCAGCCTCCATGATCTCCTTCTGCTTGGTCTCCAGCAGAGTATCGATCTCGTCGGTAACGGACTTGGTGACCTTGTCAAGATCCTTCAGCAGGCGATCGCCTTCGTCCTCACCCCATCTCGCCGTCCTTGACGGCCTTGTCGATGGTTTCCTTGGTCTTACGGCGAATGTTGCGCACGGCGACCTTGCCATCCTCGGCCTTGCCCTTGGCGAGCTTGACGTATTCCTTACGACGATCCTCGGTGAGTTCCGGCATGGTCAGACGGATGACGTTGCCATCACGGTTCGGGCTGATGCCGAGATCGGAGTTGCGCAGGGCCTTTTCGACGGCACCGGCCTGGGAAGCGTCAAACGGGGTGACGGACAGGGTGCGCGGTTCGGGAACGCCGATGGAGGCGACGGCCTTAATCGGGGTGGGGGCACCATAGTAGTCCACGGTGATGCCGTTGAGCAGGGCCGGGTTTGCGCGACCGGTGCGGATGCCGGAGAAGTTTTCCTTGGTGTTTTCCACGGTCTTGGCCATCTGTTCCTTGGCCTGGTCGATAAGAGACATATTCACTCCTTGTGTGTTGGTGTTCGTCAGTGTTGTTCGTCTATGAACGCTTGATTCGATTGTGGGCGTTTGCGGCTTACTCGGCCACGCGCGATTCGGCGGTGGAGACCAGCGTGCCGATTTCATCGCCGACGAGGGCGCGGGTCACGTTGCCCGGCTCTTCGAGGCCGAAGACGCGGATGCGCTTCTTGTTGTCGCGGGCCATGGACAGTGCGGAGGCGTCCATGACGGCCAGATTGTCCACGAGGGCGCGATTGTAGCTCAGGGTTTCAAAACGCTTGGCGTTCTCGTCCTTGCGCGGGTCGGCGGTGTAGACGCCGTCGACGCCGTTCTTACCCATAAGTACCTCGTCGCAGTGGATTTCGAGGGAACGCTGGATGGAAACCGTGTCGGTGGAGAAGTACGGCATGCCGGCACCGGCGCGAAAATCACCACGCGACCCTTTTCAAGGTGACGGATGGCCTTGAGCGGAATATACGGCTCGGCGACCTGTCCCATGGTGATGGCGGTCTGCACGCGGGTGGCCTGCCCCTCCTGCTCCAGAAAGTCCTGTAGAGCGAGGCAGTTCATCACCGTGCCGAGCATACCCATGTAGTCGCCACGGGAACGATCGATACCGGCCTGCTGCAGTTCGGCACCGCGGAAGAAGTTGCCGCCGCCGACCACGATGGCCACCTGCACACCCTGTTGTACGGCCGGAACGATCTCCTCGGCAATGCGACGAATCACCTGGGTATCGATGCCGACCTTGCCACCACCGAATGCTTCGCCGGACAGCTTGAGCAGAACTCTGCGCGGATTGTCGCTATCAGTCATATTGTGCCTTTCTCAAAACCGAAAGTGCGAAATTATCCGTAGACAAGCGTATCGGTTTACGACGACACCCCCTAGCAACGACACCCTTGGAATAGCGAAACGCCATCCGATTATTGAATAACCGGATGGCGTTTCGTTGAAATTACGCTAAGCGCGTGGAGTAAGCCTTAGGCTCACTCCTCTTCGCCCTTGCCGACCTCGACACGAGCGAATGCGGTGGCGTTGCCACCGACTTCCTTGAACAGGTCGCCGACGGTCTTGGACGGGTCCTTGACGAACGGCTGCTCAAGCAGCACGACTTCCTTGAAGAAAGCGTTGAGACGGCCTTCGACGATCTTCGGAACGATCTTCTCCGGCTTGCCCTCGGCCAGGGACTTCTCGGTGGCCACGCGACGCTCGGACTCGACCACATCGGCCGGAACGTCCTCGCGGGTCAGCCACTTGGCGCCCATGGCGGAGATCTGCAGAGCAGCTTCGTGAGCCACGGCGGCGCCGGCCTTGTCGGTGGCGATCATGGCGACGATGCTCGGCGGCATCTCGGCGGACTTCTTGTGAGCGTAGACTTCGACGTGCTCGCCGGAGATCTTGGCGAACTGGCCGACCTTGACGTGCTCACCGAACAGGGCGGCGGCCTCTTCGACAGCCAGCTTGACGGTGGTGTCGCCAGCCTTGGCCTCGAGCAGCTCGTCAGCGGAGTTGGCGTCGGCGTCCACGGCGTAGCGAGAACTTCCTCGGTGAACTCGACGAACTTCGGGGTCTTGGCCACGAAGTCGGTCTCGGAGTTCAGCTCGACGGCGTAGCCGGTCTCGCCATTGGCGGTCTCGACGACCTTGGAGGCGATGGTGCCTTCCTGAGCCTTGCGGCCTTCACGCTTGCCGGCTGCGGCGATACCCTTGGCGCGGATGATTTCCTTGGCGCGGGCGACGTCGCCTTCGGCTTCGGTCAGAGCCTTCTTGACGTCGAGCATGCCGCGCCGGTGTCTTCACGAACCTGCTTGATCAGTGCGGCGGTAATTGCTGCCATTGATTATTCTCCTTGAGAAATTTTGCTTACCCATGAACGATGGGAAGCGCTCATTCAGGCACTTCCCATCGTAGAGCATCACTCGGCCTTGGGGGCCTCGGCGGTTTCGCCCTCGGCGGCAGCCGGAGCGGCGGCTTCAGCGGAAGCCTCGGCAGGAGCCTCGTTGGTCAGGAGTTCCTTCTCCCAAGCGGCCATCGGCTGCTCGGCGGCTTCGCCCTCGGCCTTGTTGGCGCCGGAGCGCTCCAGCAGACCTTCGGCGACGGCGTCAGCCATCAGGCTGGTCAGCAGTTCGATGCCGCGGATGGCGTCATCGTTGGCCGGGATCGGGTACTCAACGGTGTCCGGGTCGGCGTTGGTGTCGACGATGGCGACAACCGGGATACCCAGCTTGTGAGCTTCCTCAACAGCCAGGGCTTCCTTGGTGATGTCGACGACGAACATCGCGGACGGGGTGCGGTTCATGTTGCGGATACCGCCCAGCTGCTTGTTGAGCTTGTCCTTCTCGCGCTCGAGCAGGAGGAGCTCCTTCTTGGTCAGGCCGGAGCCGTGCACGTCGGTGAAGTCCATTTCCTCAAGTTCCTTGAGGCGGTTGACGCGCTTGGAGACGGTCTGGAAGTTGGTCAGCATGCCGCCGAGCCAACGCTCGGAGACGTAGGGCATGTTCACGCGGGTGGCCTGGTTGGCGATAGCTTCCTGAGCCTGCTTCTTGGTGCCGACGAAGAGCACGGTGCCGTTGTGGGCCACGGTGGTCTTGATGAAGTCGTACGCCTTGTCGATCATGTCGAGCGACTTGAACAGGTTGATGATGTGGATGCCGTTGCGCTGGGTGAGGATGAACTGCTTCATCTTCGGGTTCCAACGACGGGTCTGGTGGCCGAAGTGCAGGCCAGCCTTCAGCATATCGCTCATAG
>ENA-OPZN01000290-OPZN01000290.1-human-gut-metagenome-genome-assembly--contig:-NODE-290-length-17689-cov-2.082906_pt1 | contig 17689 bp, 14 predicted proteins | sample MGYA00242483_ERZ504503 | MGnify/ENA primary metagenome ERZ504503 (study PRJEB26092, sample SAMD00036285) | human gut metagenome | host: Homo sapiens | study: EMG produced TPA metagenomics assembly of... | reverse complement strand
AGAAAGAAAAGAAATAAGAGACAGGGAAATATGCACACATAGACTACCACCAACTCGATTCACAAGCCATGCAGCTGCTTTATAAGAACGAACGTTAGGGGGTGAATGATGAAAAAGAGTAGGGTATTGTGGCAAAACAACACCGAATTTGAGCAAATTTTGCCTTTGGAGCAGTTTTTCAAATATCACTTTTCTTCTGCTACTTCAGAGAAGAAGGAAGAAGGGAGACCGCTCATGAAGATTTTCAATTACCCGAAAGGACATACGCATAAAAAGAACTATAAATCAACAATATAAATTATTCCAGACGCATTCCCTGCAAGCTGAGCATTCCCCCAAAAGCCAGCAATAAAAGTACTTTGTATCATGCGATAAAGTCTGAATAATTTATTTTTAAGCATCGGTGTTAGTGAGGGCAATGCCCTCACTAACACCGATGCTACCACCACTAATAAGCAGTTCATTATAAATAGTTATGGCAAAAAATGAGGGCATGATGGCATTTTCGCGCCAACTTTCTATTATTTTTTTGCCATGTCCCCAATAAAATTTTCTTCAGATGAACCCCATTTTTTGCCTGTTACTGATTATTTCTAATAAGGTATCTCATAAATTATACTTTATCCACATCAACCATCGACATAAATTAAGAAACAAAAAGATCATAAAATCCTTTTAGGAGAGAACAAAAGATGAAAAGTTTCTGTATTCCCTCTGTGACATACCTACTTAAAACAAACATTATTCCAAAGAATTCGACTGAAAATACAGGAAATAAAAGGAATCAGTAACTTTGTATGTTATCATTTAAAACAAAAAGTATGGGCAATAAGATTTATCCTATCGGTATACAGAATTTTGAAAGTCTCCGCCTGGATGGCTATTTCTATATTGATAAAACAGCATTGATTTATCAATTGGTGAAATCCGGACGCTATTATTTCCTGAGCCGCCCACGCCGCTTCGGAAAAAGCCTGCTTATCTCCACTCTGGAAGCTTATTTCCAAGGGAAAAAGGAACTTTTTCAAGGACTGGCTATGGAAAAACTGGAAAAGGACTGGACAAAATATCCCATACTGCACATTGACCTGAATACACAGAAATATGATAGTCCGCAAAGTTTGGAAAGCAAACTGAACCGTACATTGGTAACCTGGGAAAAGCTATATGGAAGCGAGCCTGCCGAAGATTCCTTGTCCATGCGTTTTGAAGGCACCATTCAGCGCGCTTATGAACAAACAGGCCAACGTGTAGTGATTCTGGTAGACGAATATGACAAGCCCATGTTGCAAGCCATCGGCAATAAAGAATTGCAAAATAGTTTTCGCGAAACACTTAAAGCATTCTACGGAGCATTGAAAAGCAAGGATGGCTGCATCAAATTCGCCATGCTGACAGGAGTAACTAAGTTTGGAAAAGTAAGTGTATTCAGTGATCTGAATAACCTGGATGATATTTCGATGTGGAATGAATATATAGAATTATGTGGCATCAGCGAAAAAGAAATTCATAAGAATTTGGAAACCGAACTTCATGAATTTGCAGATGTACAAAAGAATGACCTATGACAGCTTCTGCGAAAACTAAGACAATATTATGATGGCTATCACTTCACCCACAACTCCATCGGCATGTATAATCCGTTCAGTCTGCTCAATGCTTTCAAGCGCAAGGAATTTGGCAGTTACTGGTTCGAGACGGGGACTCCTACTTACTTGGTGGAACTGCTAAAAAGACATCATTACAATCTGGAACGGATGGCACACGAAGAGACCAATGCCCAAGTGTTGAACAGCATTGATTCGGAGTCAACCAGTCCCATTCCTGTTATCTATCAAAGTGGATATCTTACTATAAAAGGATATGATGAAGAGTTCGGTATCTATCATTTGGGCTTTCCAAACAAAGAAGTGGAAGAAGGGTTCATACAGTTTCTTGTACCTTATTATACCAGCATGAACAACGTTGAATCTCCATTTGAGATATAAAAGTTTGTCCGTGAAATACGTTCCGGCGACTACAATTCTTTCTTCCAACGCCTGCAAAGCTTCTTTGCAGACACTACATACGAGATTATCCGTGAACAGGAACTGCATTACGAGAATGTACTTTTCATCATCTTTAAGCTGGTAGGTTTCTATGTCAAAGTGGAGTATCACACCAGCAGGGGCCGCATAGACCTCGTTTTTGCAGACAGACAAGTTTATCTATATAATGGAGTTTAAACTGAACGGAACAGCGGAAGAAGCCTTACAGCAGATTAACGACAAGCATTACGCACTTCCTTTTGAAACAGACGGACGAAGACTGTTTAAAATAGGAGTGAACTTCAGTGCTGAAACACGGAATATTGAAAAATGGATTGTTGAATAATGATTCTGTCATTTCTATTATTTTTGAATATTAGTGAAGAATCTGTAAACAATAAAAAGAGTTGTTGTAAACAGATTCTTCACTCATGTTCAGGATGATAAGCTATACAATGATATCATCAAACAGATACGAAAATATCCTATCTCATACCATCCACCGGAATCACTTCCTGCATATAAATGGCATCCAGACTCCAAAGGGCGGCATCATTGGTACTGATACTTGTACATTCATCCAAAGGAGCGGGAACTTCCGGCGGAAGAACAGTTTCTATACGGAAAGGTGGAGCCGGAGTATGTTCCAAGCGGGAAAACAAATCAGTCCAAGCCTCTTCCGCCATTTTTGCATTACGGGTATGATAGGCTGCATATCCCAACAAACGGGATATACGGAAACGATTTTTCCTTAACTCCCATGCTTTCTGCTTATAACGGGCGGCAAGATCAAGCCATGCCTCATTCCATTCGGGATAATCAACCATACGGATCATTTCATTCATGACTTCAAAACCTCCCATGATGGTCATCAAATGATTTGTACTTTCTAACTTGGGATCACATTCGCTGGTAATAATCCCTGTAGCCGGATCATAACCTAAAGCCAACGGACCTGTAAAGATACGGTTGGGCAGTGCCACAATACTTTTCATCCCGGCTATAATTTTGTCACGGTAAACCGTATTGCCGGTACGTTCCCATTCAGTCATCCAGTTTCCGGCGTATGCCAACCAGTCGGGACCGATGCGGAGACGTGCAGGTGCCGTACAAGGATACTGACTGCGAGGTTGCGCCAGACGCATGGGGTCCAGCGTGTACAGTTTCTGATCGGCATCTTTTACTTCGGTCATTAAATCACCGCATCGGTCGTCCGTAGTAAGATAATAGTAGAAACGATTCCAGGCAGCCTGACTGATCCGTGCTTCTTTGGCTCCACATCCCCAATGACTGACGTTGTGCCGGCTACCCAATCCTGCATTCGGACCGATATGATACACATCCACTTCCGCCGTATGACGGGTCATAGCTTCTGCCATGCGCCAGATATCAGCACGTCCGGTACGCAGGAAATTATACCATAGCCACATATTAGAAGCCAGTTCCGTGTTATCCCATGCAAAACCTCCGATGTCATAACGCCAGGTATGGCGGACAGGATCGTATGCATGCATCACATCCCCATAATTCCAGAAACCATACCATTTATTTTTGTTCTATCGCTTTTTGATAGAAGCTGATATAAGCATCCAGCCTGTCTTCCACCCGGGCACGGAAAGGAGTACTACGATCGGGAAGGCTCCAAACACCAAATGCCTGCTTGGCATGCAAATAGTCAGGTACAGGCATCAGCACTCCCGGTCCGGCAAGTTGTTTAGCTTGTTCTGCAAAAGCTTTCTTTCCGCTATAACCACCCTGAGGTATCAAGGTAAGAGTCGTTGTACGGGCAATCCCGTAAGGGGTGCTCATTCCTTCTTGCACATCTTCGTAACTGGCATTCAAGTCATGGGCCACATTATCATAATGGCGCAAGTCCATCGGTTCAGCATCCGGACTCCATATCCATGCGGTAAGAGCAGCCACCGGAGTTTTTGCATCCGAGATTTCAATAGAAGACGGATAAGACTGCCAGAAATCATGCAACTCAAGCCCCATGCCTCCGGTTATATCTCCGGCAAAGGCAATAACCCTCACTACGTGTACCGGAAAAAGTACCTATCCAAGGATTATTGTCATTGGCACGTTTACGGATTGAAAATGCATCCGCTGTCAGTTGGGACAGACGATAACTGTCCCAAGAAGCCCAATGATCAAGCAAAGCACGGTTCTTTTCGTCAAAAGCTTCATAAGAAGGAATGCGTTTTCCTTCCATCTGCTGTTGCTGTAATGAAGATTCTCCATTTCCGGTTTTACCCAATGTAAGTATGCGTCGTCCCACCAAAGGCTGAACGGGCTCGCTCCAGACTCCACCATCGGCACAAGAGAAAGCTACATGGCGATTGTATAAAGCCTCACGCATAGGAACGTCAAAACGAACTCCCAAGGCGCGAATGAAATCTTTGTTCTGATCTCCGTCATATACAAAGCTATGCACCATTTTCACTTGCTCACTGCCACCATAAAAATAAAGCCGTACCACAAAGGGCAACCACTCACGACCATTCGGACTTTTGTGTACCCCTTCCAATTTAACAAGCGCACGCACAGAACCGGCACGCTCTACAGTCACAGATTTCAGTTCTCCTATATAATTAGTGAAAGAAACTTGAGAAGTACTTTCAAGTACCGGTTCGCTTTGCGTATGGCAGATAAGCCTAGCCTTTTCTCCTACTTTCACACCTTTATATAACAGACTATCTATCAAAAATTCGCCTTGACGAGGTATATATGCTGAAATGACTCCGGTAGAAATATGAATACCCTGTGATGTTTCTGCCACAGAAACGGACTTCTTTTTATCTGTATCCGGCAGTTTGGATTCGCTTTAGATTTCTTTACCGCCTTTTCCAGAGTCAGTTTTCTGTTCCGGCAGGAATAACTCCAGCTATTCCTCCCCACTTTACAGAACCATCCGGCCAATAAGCCAAAGTCCAGGTATCAATAGGAATATCCTCACCACTTTCTGCAGATAGCCGTAACTTGTTTTCCGGAAAAACTTCCCCATTTATCCAAAGGCACTCCGAAAACTTACGACCTTATACCCTGCCGGGGAGTCGTCACCAATCCATTGCAAGGGAACAGCAGTCGCCTCTTGCGATGAGCATTCATAACTGAAATTTGTAATACGAGTACGCGACAAAGTGGTACGAAAACCAAACCAGCCTTCCCGTAACGGTTCAGCATCCCTGAAGTCCACCAAGCGCTCACCGTCTATGTAATAACTAACCCTATTGTTCTCGTTGGTAATCTTGATGTGATACCAATGATTCGGCTTCAGCAAATGTCCGGCATCCGTATATTCCTTTAGAATAGCAGGACGGGCTTTAGGATTTGTAATACCCGACTCATCCCCATCATAACGACGGAAACGTGTAGTAGAGTTATGATTGCCACCATATCCCAAATAGTAAAGCTGTAAAGAATAACAATTCAAAAATATACCGCTACGCCATTTTTCGCGCTTCCATAAATTATCGGGATATTGAGGGTCTGATGCCATCCAGAAGCAGTTCAAATCACTCAGACGATCTCCATCCGACTCCACCACCACACATGCATCATATTCAATGGTCACTTTTCCACTCATCTTCTCTTTTCTCCAAAGAGTCAATCCTTTGGGAGATACTATTTCAGCGGTATCTCCCTGAAACGTCACTTTATAATCAGGCGATTCCGATTCAACCTTCCAGTATTTAGTAAACTGACGGGAATTTAAACCGGAAACCCTATTATCCTGTGCCTTTGACGTAAAGACAACTAATAGAAATAAAAACAGAAACAGATTTTTCATACGATGTTGTTTTGTTTTCATTTACTTTAAAAAGTCTTTTAACGGACAGTCCGTAGCTTTCAGCCCGTCAGCAATACTCCGGGCATTCATACGGGCACCTTTCAAAGAGGTATGGGTATGGTCATGATTGAAATACGTTCCTACTACACGCAAACCTTGATTGTATCCCATATCCTGGAGCTTGTCTCCTGATATTTTATTCAAATCTATAAAATAAGCCCCGGCCGCTTCTGCCGCTTCACGCGTCCATTTACCAAAAGAACTGGTATTGCGCTCTATCTCACCATTATCAAACTTATTGCGGGGTGTATGACTCAGGACAATAGGAACAGCTCCCTTTTCTTTTACATCCATAATAAACTTACGCAAATACCAGCCGAAAGAATAAACCACTTGATAGCTGCCGGTTTTCTCCATTTTGAAGACCTTGCTTTCATTTCCTGAACCGGGTAATTCCGCACGCGCTTTCCCTGTGTTTATGTCACCTGCATCATTATGTCCGAATTGTATCAAAACAAAATCTCCCGGCTGAAGTGCATGATAGATTTTATCCCAACGCCCTTCATCTAAATAAGTACGCGCACTGCGGCCCGCTTTCGCATGATTCTCTACAGAGATCCTTTCCGTGTCAAACAGTTCGTGAATAACACTTCCCCATCCCCACATACCCTTTTCATCTTTATCGGCATTCTTCACAGTACTGTCTCCCACCGTAAACAATACAGGATTCCCCTTTTTACGGGTAGCCCCCGTAACCGTATCTTTTTCTACCGGTTTCAAATAACGAGCCAGTTCCAACCCTTTATAATTACGGATTCCTTCGGCTGCTGATTCTGCATTGACACGTGCGCCAAAAGCACTTGTGTGAATGCGGTCCAGATAGAACATATACTTTACTTTTTCTTTGCCGAATTTCTCAAATTTGCGTGCCGAGATATCATTCAGATCAATAAAAAGGAACTCTCGCTTTTTAGCTACCTGCTTCGCCCATAATCCAAATGTCTGATTTACCCGGGTAATAATAGTGCTGTCTGCATCTTCCAAGCGTTGCGAGGAGTCAGGGACATCAAATAGGATGAGCGCCTTTTCTTCACATCATGATAAAACGACGCATATATTCCCCATACGTATATACGGTCTCTTTGCTCCTGTCTCTTTAATAGTCACATTCAGACTGTCTTTGCCAAATTCCCGGAATAGAGGCACGGGCACGGCCACTATCGTACGGACCATTGTCATTATGTCCCAATTCTATGATAACCCAGTCACCTTTACGAACTCCTTTCAAGACATCAGGCCATAACCGGTTATAAAAAGTACGGCTGCTGGTTCCTCCCAATGCGTGATTTTCAACGGTTATCTTATTTTTCATCAAAATACTCGTGTTCAAAATATCCCCATCCCCATTGACCGTTATTTCCATTGCCCAACGTACCGGTACGCATCGTTGAATTTCCAACAAGGAACAACACCGGATTATCCCCTTTCCGGCTGGAACCTGAAACAGGACGGGCGGAACGCGCCACATTCAAACTATCAAGTGTATTATCAACGACTTGATTCACATCCTTCATCGGAGCAGCTATTTTATTTTGAGCATGTGCTCCCAATCCTACTCCGGCAGCTAAACAAAAAGCATAAACAAAGTTTGTTTCCTTTCATGACATTTATAGTGTTTTTCTTTTATTGCATTTCAAATTTCTCACAAAAATAAGATGAACGAACAAACCGGAGAATAGAAATTCATTCATTTTCCTGTTTATTCGTTCAACCAATAGTACATATATCCTAATCAGAGTAGCGACAAGGCTAGAAACTAGGGTGCGGCGGTTGGTTATACGCTACATTCTGCCAAGCTATCGCCAACCTGTACTGACGGCCATTCATCCATGTGGCACGTCTGTCCACAGCCGGTATGGTAGTAGAATAAATACGTAATTCCGTCTGGTCTTCGGAAGGCCAAATGACCTCTTCTCGCCAATCTCCTAAAATATCACCCGACAAACACGGATTACCTTTTGTTCCATTATTGGAAACAACTCCCTCGGCTTTCAATAATAAATCCGTACTTTCCGCATTCCAATTCCATTTACTGATGGAAACATGATCCAGTAATTCCGCTAAGGGATCAGCGTCCCAATAAATGGTAAAATTACAGGAGTCAGGCTTTCTATTACAGATTATTTCTCCGGTATCCCCTCTTCTCAAACCTCCTATATTGCACCAACACTCTGCTCCATCATAACGCGGATCGATATCGGCAGCTACTCCACGACCGGCATCTTGTCCCAAACCATCCTGCCAGATAATTTCTCCGGTCGCTCCATCAAACATAGCTACGGCAGGAGTACGCTTTACAATTTCATTATCGCCTTCATTTTCATGCACGCCAAAAACCTGCATACCTTGACGGGAAGGAATAAAACGTCCGGCATGTAAAGCATCACCGTGACGCAAGCCCGTAGTAAACAGTCCTTTACCATCATGGTCTACAGTCATAGCCCCACACAGATTTCATCACAACCATCACCATCAAATCCGCTACGGTCACACTATGATTTCCCATGCCCGAATAGGCCTCCCACCCCGGTGCCGCACTATCAAAAGTCCATGTATGTTTCAATGCCCCGTTTGTAAAAGTCCATGCAGCCACCACCGTCCGTCCGTACCATCCTCTTACCATGATAGGTGAAGGCGTTTTTCCATCCAGAAAAGCTACTCCAGCTGTAAAACGGTCTGAACGACCACCAGTATTATCATTACCACAATTGCCACCGACACCTCCCCAACCATCCAAGGGATAACGGGTTGGAATATATTCTTTCGAATCCAGTTCTTTTCCGGTACGTCCCTCAAAAACCGTGAGGTATTCCGGGCCATTTACTATCTTACCATACGTAGGACTTTTTTATCCCATGTCCTCCAGTCGGCTTGGGCATCTCCTATCCGATGTCCCAGCCCATCGACAGTACCATCTCCTGTCTTACAACAGATTTCCGCACATCCATCTCCATCAAAATCAAAAACCAAGAAATTAGTAGTGGCTGCTCCGGAACGTACATTCGGTCCCAAATCAATACGCCACAATCTTCTTCCATCCATTTTATATGCGTCCAAATAGGTATTACCGGTAAAGCCACGTTGTGGCGGTCGCTTTGAATTAGAAGGAGACCATTTTAAAATAATCTCATACTCTCCATCACCATCCAGATCACTCTACACTACAATCATTAGCTGTATAAGTGAATGATTCACCTGCTATTTCTCCGTCCTCCGGTTTACAAACAGGAATACTTAAATAAGGATTCCGTTTCTCTCCCTTCAAACGGGTCCAGGTAGCGACTTCCCCGGTAGTTGCTTTTAAAGTCCAACGATTATCCACCGTATAATCAACCGTACGGTCTAAAAAATCGGAAGTCCGATCTATCGGTTCTTTATTTAAATTTTACCTCCGCACCTCCACCGGAACTACGGTATAAATCAAATTGTAATCCCGGCTGCATCCTCCAAGGTCATGCGCCAGCTAAAATACATTCCTTCCTCTGTAGGAATTCCAATCAATCCTCTTGAAAGCTTTTCTCCACTATAAGGTTGGGAGAAAGCGAATATGCTTCCGACAAGCAGAAGCATATTCATCATAACCCAATGTTTCATCTAACAATTTATAAAACCTTAATACAAGCGGGGAGTTTCCCCGCCTATCTACTTAAAAAAGAAACTCCTGTCTATCAATCTTTACCTCTAAAAAATATCCACATCTCTATTGCCACAAATTCTCTTTAAACTCAATTTCAACAATGCGTAACTCGTGATTGGTTTTATCGCCATTTTTTGCCTTAAACAAATCCAATTCACCCGCAGCAGGCGCAGCAACCTCTACAATTTGTCCGAAACCGTCACCTTCCTTGCTGGCACCTTTCAAACGAATGGTTATCTCATTTGTCAATACAGGTTTTACATTCAGGTGGATATATCCCAAACTCTTTTCAGTCTCACCACTCCAAATCAGTTCATCACCTGCATATATTTCCAAAGGATAGCTACGCAAACGCCAACCGGTAAGTTTCATGCAAATTTCATCCACACGGGCCGCACGTTCCAAACTATAAGTTATCCATGCACTGTTCAGTCTGCCATCATTCTTCCATTCACTCAATTCATTATCATCGAAACTTTTTATCGTTTCATCCTGGTTGGCTCCGGCAACCGCCGATAAGATATTCACATCGACTTTCGTATCTTTGTAAGAAGGAGTCAACGGAGTTTCTCCACGGGTCAGCCTGCCCTCCAGTTCATCTCCCGGAATATAGTTACTCAAGCCATTCTTCACTTCAACCGGTGCGGAAGAAAGACTGATTTCGGCAGATTGCAATCCATCAGCCTTGGCTGTTATACGAACTGCTCCCGGAGTCGTAAGAGAGCGTATCAAAGCCCGGTTGATTCCACATTCTACAGGCAAATCTTTTGAAAGAATATAATTATCTTTGCCCTGTGCTATTCCACCACGCCATTCAGCCGGTCCCTCTACGTCAAAATGTATCAGATCATTAGCCAGCGGGCAACGTCTGCCATCTTTATCCATCACTTCCACTTGAAGCAATACCATATCAGCTCCATCCGCTTTCCAGCCTTTAGGACTTTGAATCACACTAAGTTTAATCTGTTCCGGCTTGCCGGCAGTCTGCAATTCAGCGCGGCAACATTCTTTTCCATTCTTATCATACCCTACAGCTTCCAACTTGCCCGGAACAAATGCCACATCTTTGAAAGTATACAAGAAATGATAATCTCTTTGACCGTTTCCTAAAGATTTACCATTCAGGAACAATTCCACTTTTTCAGCACTGGATACCACATAAACAGGTTTAACCACATCTTCTTTATAGTTCCAATGACCAACGATATGAATACGGGGATTCTCTATATCCACCCATCCGTCCCACATCACCTGATGTGCATAGAAAGGATCTTTAGGGATACGCATGGCATCTGTCACACCACTACGACGATAATTCTCCACACCACGATAATGTGTATTCGTATCCGAGAAGATGATTTTCACACCTCCTGAGCTGACACGGTCACCTGTACCCGGGCGTTCACGCCAATAATCAAACCAACGAATCACATTCTCAATAGTAAAGGAATCCTGATTGTGATTATAAGCACGGGCATCCACCTTTTTCTGGACCTTATTAGTCATTGCAGAACGGAATGAATTATTTCCTTCCCCATTTTTATGATATGGATAAGAATATTCATCCCAATATTTGCGCAGACCTTCATCACGGCAGTATTCCATGGCCCACATCGGATGATGTTTGCTCTTATTGATATAAAGCATCTCGCCACCATATTCGGCTTCACGAATATCAAGCATTTCACGGGAACCGATGGCACGGCCTCCATGAGGGTCATACTTATCACGAATCGCTTTCATTTCTATCATGTGTTCACGACTGATTGATTCGTTTCCACATTCATAGAATAAAATACTCGGATTATTACGGTTGTAAATAATGGCATCACGCATCAATTCTGTACGTTGTTCCCATTGACGGCCTTCACGGTCCTTTTCTGCATCACCGGCCTGCATCGCCTGAATCAATCCGACACGGTCACACGATTCAATATCCTGCTTCCAAGGGGTGATATGCATCCAACGAACCAAGTTGGCATTATCTTCCACCATCAGACCGTTGCTATAATCACTCAGCCATGCAGGAACACTCATACCGACTCCCGGCCATTCATTACTGGTACGCTGTGCAAAACCTTTCATCTGAATCACCCGGTCATTCAACCAAATCATTCCTTTGCCGAAACGAGTTTTACGGAAACCGGTACGGGTAGCCACTTCATCTACTTTTCTGCCATCCACCCATAAACTGGTTTTTACTGTGTACAAATATCCGTATCCCCAACTCCAGAAATGAAGTCCGTCTATTTCTGCCGAAGCTTCCAAAGTCGCAGTTTCACCCGGTTTTACTACCGTCTGAGTACCCTCAAAACTTTTTATGCTTTTCCCGTCACGATCAAACACTTCAACCTTATAAGCGACTTTCTTATCCCGATTATATTCATTTTTTATTTCAGACTCCGCATGAACCACAGCCTTACGAGACTTCACACGGATATCTTCCGCATAGATATAGACACCGGTAGTTTTTAAATTACTGTACAAGGGAAGTGTCTGATAAAGTTTATCAGTAACATGAAGCCATACATTCTTTGGTATACCTCCATAATTGGCGTTGAAATTACGGTCACTCCATTGATATTTGGTGCCGGTAGCACGTTCCTTATAATTCCAATTGTTATCAATGCGGACCGCCATTACATTCTCTTGTCCATATTTAATATAAGGAGTCAAATCGAAACCTACAGCCATCGCACCATTTTCATGCAAGCCGATATATTCGCCATTGATATAAAAATCAGCTCCTTGACGAACCCCTTCAAATTCAACAAAGACTTTTTTGTTCTTGCTATCGGCAGGCAGACGGAAATGTTTACGATACCACATCACAGTATCTGTCAGTTGTTCTATACTCAAACGAAAAGCTTCATCTTCATTAAAAGGACGGGGTAATGTTACTTTCTTCCAATCCGTATCCTGGAAACGTACCTCTTTGGCTTCCGGTGTATCGCCAACATAAAGTAACCATTCAGAATTAAAATTGTATTTATCACGGACAGATGATGCTGCCGCAATCTGACTTATTCCTATAAAAGTCAATAAAAATAAAAGAATTTGTTTCTCATAGCTATCTCAAATTGTTTGTTGCAAAACTAGCATAAAGTCCTCTTGCCTACCATAGAATAAGATACATTTATATAGAAATTCGTTCAAAACGAAATTTCAGGGTATTCATGTTGCGCATATTCACATATTACATTAATACTCAACATATTACACAAACACCCTGAAACATTTATTCTATAGGTTGCAACATCAGGACTATATAATTCATTGCTTCACCATAGCCGGAGTCAACGTTACAGGTCCCAATAGTCCTGAAGATTTTGGTTCCCAATCAGAAGCATCAAAGATACCATTTTTCACATTTTCCTTTTTTCTTGCAGACATATTTACATTATAGAAAATCTTCCAGTCCACTCCCTTCTTATCCATATAAGCAATTCGATTCGCCATAGAGTTGGCTACTCTGACAACTAACTCATCCTGTCCTTTGAATTTTTCAGCAGGGATATACAATTGATAAGGAGAGTCAATCACTGTACCGATATAATCTCCATTCAAATAGACAGATGCATTTTCCGCTACAGAGCCAAGATCCAATTTGATCACATCCGCTACAGGCACCTTATTTATAGTAGTCGTATAAACGGCTGTTCCAGAAAAGCTTTATATTCATCCCCTACAAAATCAGTCCATGAGCCCAAACTATCAACCGTTATAGAAGCAGGAAGTTGAGGACCTCCTTGAACAAAAGAAACAGTCCAACTGCCGGAAACTGGATTTGGCTCACCTGCATTTTTGATAATAAGCATAGGCATCTCCTGTAAAATTCTGACTGGAAGTTGATACAATGACAGTTTCACCCGGATTCAATTCCAGGTAAACATCTGTTTGCCCGTCATTGCGTTTCATAGCAGCCAAACCACTGGCACCAGTCATTGGATTGAAAATCGCCGCACTCCGAGCTTCTGTACGAAGTGGAATCCAATCCTCTATTTTACGGTCGCTACTATTTTCTATAAAGTAATATTTTCCCGTCGCACTATTTCTTCGGATACATTGCAGACCTGCCTGATACATTTTCTCGGCACCCACATTCGCCTCATTCATCAGAGCATTAATATCATCTGACAAACAAATCTTCCCCTTACCTACACGAGCACATTTAACAGCACCTTCAGCATGAAAGTCCAGAGCATCCAGCATTTCTTTAAAATGAGCCTGTTTCTCTTCCGAAAGAATCATTCCGGCCATATCTTGAGGAATTCCCTTATAAAACACAACGGTAGCACCTTCATCAGCCAAAGCCATCAGTTTTTCCATTGTTTCATAAGGAATATATTGCGCCGCCGAAACAAGAACGGTTTTATATGCGGCACCGGGCGTACAATCATTTCTTTCTCAACATTAGTTTTAAGAAGTTGCTTGTCAGAAATCATATCCCACGCATAACCATTCTCTGTTAAAGTTACCGCACTTTCTCTGACCGAAGATTCCAACATATTACGATCAATCCGCTAAAGTGTTGAAGGCTTCTGTTCCCTTGTTCAGACATCACATCGGCTATGTTATAGTATAAAAGAACATCATTATCAGGAGTGCCATCCTGTAAAAATGACTGCACACGAGTAACATACTGATTCAAATATTTAAAATCCTCCCAAAACGGATTGTTCGGATGAAAATGGACTGCCGCATAAAATAACCATCCCGGCCAGGGAGCCTCCTGCGGACTGAAACAAGTGCCATGATAAAAAATATGATTCACCCCGCCCAGAAAGAAAAGGTCAAGTGCTTTCTTTACATCTCCCAGATTCGATTGGAAATGTTCATCCAGCCAAGTCGCACTTTCCGAAGATGAGAGTTTCTTTCCTTCCGTATGGGCTACAGACGGAGCCGCTTTTATACTGACCAAATCACGCCCTTCTATTTCGGGCACATCACTCACTGCATACAAATCCAGAATATTGGCAGGAGAACCATGAGCCTGATTCCTTATACCCTTTCCTTGTTTTGCCGCCCAATGTTGCCAACGAATGGAATAATGATTTATCAATAAATCGTTTATGGTTTGTCTATAATCATACAACACCCTTGCATTCTTGTCCGGTGTATCCATACCTAACAATGCAGGTAAGTGCTGACGCAAGTCATATCCCCTATACTTTTGGAATTCGTCAAAAAAAAAGCAGGAGTCCAATTTGACTCGCCTCTTGCATCGTCCACTTCATAAGAGTCATTAAATAATACCTCAGATAACTGATATCCTTTCCTTTAAAAGCCTCATCAAATTTACTGAGATAATGATCAATGGCCGAAGCTGAAAAATGGTCTATCACATCACCTTCACCACCAGGCCCTGCACGTTCTACCATTTTTCCATGATGACCTTGGAACAGAGCGCAAATAGTCCAGTCACCTTGAGGAGCCGTCCAGTCCAATGTACCATCCGGCTTTATTTTTGAAGTCAAGTCAAGACATTCACCTTTATCACTATTAGCGGTCACTATAATCAAAGGCAGTTCCTTTTTATATCGTACCTGATCCAATGCCAATGTCTGTAAATCAGCATTCGCACTGACCGGTTCTTTCAAATCCGCCAGTTTTACCGGAGTATGCCCTGCCAATCTGACAAAGCCTTCTTCCTTATACCGGACAGGTTCACTTAGTTGTTCGCCTTCTTTCAATTGATAAGTTTTATAAGCCACCGTCTTGCACGCATCTTCGGGAGGGACCCAAGGTCCTCCAAACGGCCATCCCGAAGCATTAGCCAAATCAATTCCTAACCCCAACTGCTTCGCTTCCTGCAAAGTATACAGAAACAAATCAACCCATTCCGGAGAAAGAAAATCTTTAAAGCGATCCTCATAACCATGTATTCCATAAATAGGAGTGATCTCCAATCCACCCAGATTTGCCTCCTGGTACTTACGCATAACCGTATCCAAGTCAGTAGTCCTGACCGCATTGCCTTCCCACCACCATCGCGTCCAAGGCTTGGTCTCGTTAGTCACTTGCGGCCATTCAATCTTATGATTCTGTGTACAAGCCAAACAGCCACAAACTGCAAAAGTACATAACAGTAAACTTATCTTGACATTTCTTTAAAATAGGATTGCTTCATAAATCTTACTTGTTTAAAATGAACGGGCATTTTCAACACGTTGACCACCTATCATATTCTTTAATTTTTTGCCACATCAGGATATTGTTTTATCACATTGGAAGTTTCCGCCGGATCTGTATAAATATTATACAATTCTTCGTAGGTTTTAGACGGATCACTAACTTCCAGTCTCACCAACTTCCAACCATCAGGTGTCATAATAGATTGCTTTCCTCCAAATTCAAAGAACTCATAATAAATACAATCATGCTCCTTCTGAGTACCTTTTCCCGTAAGAGTAGGCAAATAAGATATACCATCAATATTTTGAGGAATATCCGCCTGCACCAATCACCTATAGTAGGCAAAATCCCAAAATGCAGAAATATGATTGGTAACTACTCCTTGTGGAATAACTCCCGGCCATTGAATGACGAACGGAGTACGGATACCTCCTTCATATAAATCTCTTTTCTGACCTCTGAACGGACCATTACTGTCAAAATAAGATGGATCGTGCCCTCCCTCCGAATGGACTCCATTATCGGAAGTAAAAACAATGATCGTATGATCATACAAACCTTTCTCTTTCAACTCTTTAATAATCAAGCCCACACTTTTATCCAAATAAGTAACCATCGCCGCATACGCCGCACGCGGATTTTGCTGCGATTTATAACCGTCTCTGCTTCCTCCAAAAGGAGTTTCACAAAATTCCCCCTCATACTCCGTCATCGCTTCCCCCATTATATCAAGATCCGCATGGGGTATGGTCGGTGAAAAATAAAGGAAGAAAGGTTTCTGCGCATTTTCATCAATAAAGTTCAAAGCCTTTTCCAACATCAAGTCATGCGAATAATATTTCCCATCCAGCATAATCTTCTGCTCATTCTCATGCAAGAACTCAGGGTAATAACTATGAGCAAAACGTTGTCCCAGATAACCGTAGAAATAATCAAAACCATGTTTACCGGGCATACCTTCCGTACCCGGTCCTCCCATTCCCCATTTGCCTACACATCCGGTAACATAATTCTTTGTTTTAAAAATATCGGCTACGGTAACTTCACCGGCAGGAAGCGGAGTTTCATATAACAATCCATCCGAACCTGCCACTTTTGCATTTCCTCTGATTGCGGCATGTCCCATGTGCTTTCCTGTAATCAGAGCACAACGGGACGGAGCACTGACCGTAGAACCGGAATAATGCTGCATAAACTTCATCCCGTTCTGAGCTATCCCATCAATATTCGGTGTCTTAATCTGACGCTGACCATAGCATCCCAAATCACCTATTCCCAAATCATCCGCCATAATATAAATAACATTGGGCGATTTCTCTGCCGTTGTAGTCTGGGCATCGTAAGCCCTGAAGACAACAAAGCTGCGGAAAATAATATCTTACGTGTATTTTTCATATCCAACCTTACTTTATTTAAAGGATGAAATATCCACCATCATTAAATTCAATCTTTTTCCATTTGTAAAATGTCCGGATTGGAAAAGAACTTTCGTACCATCCGGACTAAAGCTGGGATGTGCATGATCTGGTTTCATCTTGGTATCCGACGCCAACCAATGACGCTCCCCGGTCTGTACATTAACCAACCATACATTTCCTCCAAAAGTATCTCCGGCAGCCCATTTATTATCACGGCTGGCATTACAATGCCAGAAACCTCTTCCTACCAATTGGCCGTCAATCGCTTGGCGATCTTTTTCTAATTCCACCTGCCCTATCAACTCTACATCATCCGTACGCAAATTGATACGCACAATACCACTCGCCTGTTTGCGAAGGCGCGGCTGAAATCCCAAGATATTGAAATATACAAAATCTTTGGTTGCAAAAGTTTCATGAGTCACCCAATCTAGCGGAGTTTCTTTATATAAAGGTTTAAAGACAGTTCCATCTGCCGTGCAAAACCACATACGCTGATGGGCATCGCCACCGGTTTCGTTACAAAAAACAATTTCACCCGGAGTAAAACGGCTGGCTTGTATATGTCCTGTTTTAAATTCCGTATCAATAACCTTAGTTACTTCTCCCGTACTGAGATTCA
>ENA-OPZN01000289-OPZN01000289.1-human-gut-metagenome-genome-assembly--contig:-NODE-289-length-17701-cov-2.658928_pt1 | contig 17701 bp, 20 predicted proteins | sample MGYA00242483_ERZ504503 | MGnify/ENA primary metagenome ERZ504503 (study PRJEB26092, sample SAMD00036285) | human gut metagenome | host: Homo sapiens | study: EMG produced TPA metagenomics assembly of... | reverse complement strand
TTGCTAGTATAATGAAGCGTAGTGAAAATAAGCGGCTGCGAAGCAGACAGCGAAGCGCCTCAACAGACCGCAAATATAGAGCGTAAAGGAGAATGATCCATGAACCACAAAACCGTTGTTTTCAACGAAGCAAAATGAACTTTGACGGAATCTTGATTTTTCTGTTCTTTCTTCAGAAGTAGTCACCTACAGTGACACCACACCTGATCAGTTTTTAGAGCGCGTGGCAGACGCAGAAATCCTTGTTACTAAAGAAATGCCTGTAAGCCGTGAACAGATCCTGGCGCTGCCGGACAGCGTGAAGCTGATCTGCGAAGCGGGAACCGGTTATAACAACCTGGATCTGGATGCAGCGCGGGAAAAGGGAATTACTGTATGCAATATCCCGGCTTACAGTTCGGAGCGTGTAGCACACACTGCCATTATGATGATCTTAATTTAAGTTCCACCATGCAGACCCAGATGGCTATGCTGGCAAGAGGAAACCATGATAATTTTACCAAAAATCTCCAGGTTCCTCATGTGGAAGTAAACGGAAAACTCTGGGTATCATCGGCGCCGGAAATATTGGACGCACTGTGATGAAGATTGCAAAAGCATTGGATATGAACATTCTTGTGTATACAAGAACTCCTAGAGAAGAGGAGGAAAATGTACATTATACTGATCTGGAAACGGTACTGAAAAACAGCGACTATGTTTCCCTTCACTGCCCGCTGACACCAGCTACCAGACATCTGATCAATGCTGATACTCTGGCGCTGATGAAGCCAACTGCTTTCCTGATCAATACATCCAGAGGCGCTCTGATTGATGAACCGGCACTGATCAAAGCTTTACAGGAGCACAAGATCGCAGGTGCCGGACTGGATGTACAGGAAACAGAACCGCCTGTAGAAGACAATCCGTTATACACACTGGATAATGTGATCCTTACACCTCACATGGGCTGGAAGGGCCTGGAGACCCGCCAGAGACTTTTAAGCATCTTAAAGGGAAATATTGATGGATTTATCAACGGAAAGCCTGTAAATGTGGTTTCATAAAACCGGTCATTTTATATTTACATTAACGAAGGGATAATAAAAATACTATGAACACACATTTATCTTTTGCCTGTGACTATATGGAAGGGACTCATCCGGCCATTCTTCAGAAACTTGTAGAGACAAATCTTGAAAAACAGGTGGATATGGACTGGATCCATATTGTGACGCTGCCAAAGAAAAGATCAAAGCGGCCTGTGGCTGTCCGGAAGGAGAAGTTTTCTTTCTGGTAGGCGGCACCCAGACCAATGCTACTGTAATCGATGCACTGCTTAAAAGCTATCAGGGTGTGATCGCAGCAGAGACCGGACATGTAAGCGTCCACGAAGCCGGTGCTATTGAGGCAGACGGACACAAGGTACTCACTCTGCCACATGACAATGGAAAGATCAGCGCGGACCAGGTTCGCGGACTTTTAGACGGCTTCTATAATGATGCCAACCACGATCACATGGTCATGCCGGGAATGGTATATATTTCCCATCCAACGGAATACGGCACCCTTTACACCTTAGAAGAGCTGACTGAGCTCAGCAATGTATGCCGCAAAAACCACATTCCTCTTTATATGGATGGGGCCCGTCTGGCTTATGCACTGGCATGCAGCGAAAACCAGCTGACACTGGCCGATATTGCCCGTTTATGCGATATTTTCTATATCGGTGGAACAAAATGCGGCGCACTGTTTGGCGAAGCTGTGGTCATTCCGAAACCAGGTCTGATCCCGCATTTCTTTACCATCATCAAACAGCACGGGGCATTACTTGCCAAAGGTCGTCTTCTGGGGATCCAGTTTGATACCTTATTTACAGACTCTCTCTATGAAAAAGTAGGCGCACCGGCGATCCAGGCTGCTGACCAGATACGAAAGACTTTAAAAGAGCAGAATTTTAGCCTCTGCTTCGGTTCACCTACCAACCAGGTATTCTGTATTGTAGATGACGCTCTTATGACCCGTCTGGAAAAACAGGTTGAATTTGGTTTCTGGGAGAAATATGATGATACCCATACGGTGATCCGCTTTGCCACCAGCTGGGCAACTACAAAAGAAGATGTGGATGCATTATGTAATCTGTTATGCAATTTATAAAAAAGGGGAGATTAGGTTGAGCCGGCAAAGCTGCCCATTTCGTCAACCCCGCCGGCTGTGTAATGTTCGATTGGAGTCTTCCATGCACCTGCCTTTGTGGCTGATTTTCCGCCAACTGCGTCCAGATTTTATCAACGTACGCACCGCGTACGCCTCAAAAATCTGAACACAGATGACAAAAAATCCTCTCACAAAATCAGGCACATAAAGATTCCAATCGAACATATTTTTCTCTATAGACAGATACCTCTCACTCTGCTGAACGGGTATCTGTCTTTCTCTATGTAAAAAGCTCTGACTGCTTGTTTATGTAAAAGAGTATACAGAAAAAGTTGTGTCCTAAGTTTGAAGCAGTCATAAAGTAGTATTTCTAAAAAGGTTTAAGAAAATATGAGGAAAATTATGATTTTACATTATCCCTGAACTGCTTTCGGTACTGAGAAGGGCTCATACCAGTCACAGATTTAAATACCCTGTTAAAATGAGTCAGGTTTGAAAAGCCTGTTTCTTTACTTATGTCTGTAATATTCTTACTTGTTTCCATAAATTTACGCTGTGCATTCATAATACGTGTTACATTAATATAGCGGATGATCGTACTATTGGTATTCTTTTTAAATTCGCGGCACAGATAATATGGGCTGACATAAAACATCTGTGCCAGCATTTCAAGACTGATCTCTTCCTGATAATGGCTGTGGATATAACGGATCACCTCACCGATCCTGCTTTTTCTTTCAGGCGCTTTTTTCCGGTCTTTCTTCCCTTGCGATCAACAATAACAGCATATTTAATACCCCGCGGGCATATTCTTCGTGATATGCCCCTGGATTCTTCTGTTCTTTTAGGATAAGCTCCATTGCCCGGTGGATCTCCTGGCGTTCCCTTATACCCACTTTATAAATGCCGCCTTCCTCTCTTAATTCAGAAAGGATGGAGGGCCACAATATTTCCTCCTGTGAAAAATACAGCAGTACTCTTTTAAACGGCATATTCTCCGCTCCATAGGAATGATGCATTACATAAGGAGGAAAAATTATAAATTCTCCAGCTTCCATTTTATAAAGCTTGTCTTCTACCATATGAAAACGTTCTCCGGCTTCCAGATAATAAATCTCATAATATTCATGATAATGAGACTGGGACATATTGTCATTTACTCCCTGAATCCGCTCACAGGCTATTCCACTCCCCTGGGCCATCAGGATTCCTGCCTGATCTATCATATTCCATCCTCCTGTCTGTGCAATATTGTTTTCCTATATCTATTTATATGGTTATTTTTTAATGAAGTTGTGTTTATTGTATACAATTTTTATGTACTTATAACAATTTTTCTTTTTGTTAAATGTCCTTTTTCTCGTACATTATAGCAAGATATGTAAAATTTCCACCTGTAATATGCAATTTTTGTCTAGTTCTTATCTTGTTATTTTATTATCATTTCAATGCAAAACAACAAATAAATATCTTAGAAAATCATCATATCACAAAACAACCATAAAGTTAATTATGTTTAAGGAGGCCAAGATTCATGAAAGTATGCATGAATGCGACAACTGTAAAACAGAAGGAAAATTACTTTTCTGTAGCTACCAACTGCACAGAGATCCGGATTTTCTTCCTCACCGATTATATCATCCGTATCAGAGCCGGATTTGACGGTGATTTTGCAGAAGAATCCTACAGTCTTGTTACAACTGCCTGGGAAGACAGAATGGATCCGTTTTTAAAGGACTACCGTAAAAAAAATCCAGACCGCTGACGCTGTTCTGGAAGATGGAACAGATCAGGCCGTGATCCAGGGAAAAGAACTGAAAGTAGTTATAGAAAAAGATCCTTTCCGCATCTGTGTTTACGATAAAGAAGGAACCATGATCCATGCTGATATTGTAGATCTTGCTTACCGTGAAGACAGCAACCACCGCAGGATCCATACCAGCCAGATTGAAGCAGATGATTGTTTCTTTGGTTTTGGAGAAAAAGGCGGTGAATTTAACAAAGCCCAGAAATACATGGTTTTAAGCCCGGGTGATTCCATGGGATATGACCCCAAAGAAACCGATTCTCTTTATAAGCACATACCATTTATATTAAGTTAAATCAGACTACCAAAAAGCAACCGGATATTTCTATCACAATACCTGGGAATGTGACTTTAACATGGGACGTGAAAAGCGCAATTACTGGCACCGTTACAGCAGCTACTCCACCAACGGCGGAGATATTGACCTTTTCCTGATCTCAGGACCTTCAGTCCGCCAGGTTGTAGAACGCTATACCGATCTTACCGGAAAGTCAGCCATGCTTCCTAAATACGCTTTAGGATATCTTGGCTCCTCCATGTATTATCCAGAACTGGATGCTGACTGCGATGATGCTATTGCAGAGTTCATCGACACTACCAAAGAAGAGGGAATTCCTGTGGATGGTTTCCAGCTTTCTTCCGGTTACTGTGCCATTGAAACAGAACAGGGCATCAAACGCTGCGTATTTACATGGAATAAAAAACGCTTCAAAGATCCAAAAGACTTTTTTGCCCAGATGAAAAAACGTGGCATCTGTGTATCACCAAATGTAAAGCCGGGAATTCTTCTGATCCATCCAAAACTGGATGAAATGAAAGCAAAAGGCATGTTTGTAAAAGCCAGTGAAACAGAAGAACCTGGTATCGGCACCTGGTGGGGCGGAAAAGGCATGTTTGTAGACTTTACCAGCCAGGAAACCCGCAATAACTGGAAGGAAATGTTAAAAGAGAATGTCCTGGATTATGGTACAAGTTCCATATGGAATGACAACTGCGAATATGACAGCATGGTTGATAAAGACTGCCGTTGCTCTTTTGAAGGAAAAGGTGGAACCATTGGCCAGTTAAAGTCTGTTATGTCCAATATTATGTGCCACATCACCAATGAAGCGATACATGAAACCTTTGACAATACCCGCCCTTACGTTGTATGCCGTTCCGGTCATGCAGGCATCCAGCGCTATGCTCAGACCTGGGCCGGTGATAACTTAACCTGTTGGGAATCTTTAAAATACAATATTGCCACGATCCTTGGTATGGGATTATCTGGTGTTGCAAACCAGGGCTGCGATATTGGCGGCTTCTACGGACCTGCTCCTGAAGCAGAGCTGTTAGTCAGATGGATCCAGAATGGTATTTTCCAGCCTCGTTTCTCTATCCATTCCACGAATATTGACAACACGGTTACAGAACCTTGGATGTACAGCAACTGCACAGAATATATCAGAACCGCTATCAAACTCCGTTACCGCCTGTTCCCATATCTGTATTCCCTTATGGAACGTGCTCATGAAACCGGACTTCCTATTATGGAGCCTATGTGCAGTGCTTTCCAAAATGACCCGAAGTGCTATGAAGAAGGCATTGACTTCATGTTTGGTGACTCACTGCTGGTAGCAAATGTAGTAGAAAAAGGCGCCACAACACGTAAGATCTACCTGCCGGAAGGAAATAAATTTTATGATTTCTATACAAGGACTCCTTACGATGGTGGACAGACGATTGAAATACCGGTAGACCTTGGAAGTATCCCTCTGTTTGTAAAAGGCGGCAGTATCATTCCAATGGCAACGAACCAGATGAAAAATCTTATGACCGAACAGCCAAACGGAATTTCTATTCTTTGCGCGCCTGACTGTGATGGTTCCTTTGTCCTGTATGAAGATGACGGTGTTTCTATGGATTATGAAAAGGGCTGCTATTTAAAAACTTTCATTTCCATGGCTGCTGGGGAGCGCACCGTTCTCACCTTTAAACAGGAAGGTTCCTATACTACCTCTGTAGAAACCATGTCTCTGGACATGATCCACAGAGAAAAAGCTCCATATTGGGTAACGGTAGATGGAAAGGAAATTCCACATTTTCTTCATAGAAGAAAGTTTGAGGAGACTGACTGCGGTTGGTATTACAGCCAGACTTTAAAGTCTGTACTGGTAAAATATCCTAATCCGAAAAAGGATTACCAGGTTGTCGTTTCCTTTGAGCAGTTCGATCTGATCGGTATGTAAGAAAGAAAGGGGATAAAATAAAATGAAAAAACTGGCAGCAATTATAGCCGCTGTAGGACTGTCTCTGTGCAGTCTTACAGGCTGTGCTCAAAGCGGAGTTAAAAACAGTGCACAAGCCACTGCTGAAAATCCAATGATACTTACACTTGCCCACGGTCTTAGTGAAACTCATACAGTCCATATTGCAATGACTGAGTTTGCAGATAAGGTAAAGGAACGTACAAATGGAAGAATCCAGATCCAGATCTTCCCAAACGGACAGCTGGGATCTGAAAATGAAAATATGGAGCAGCTGATGGCAGGCGTTATCTCCATGACAAAGGTATCCGCACCTGGTCTTGCTACTTATAATGAATCCTACCATACCTTCGGCCTTCCATATATATTTGACAGCACCGAAGATTTTTACCACGTAATGGATTCTGACCAGATGCATGATTTCTTCCTTTCATCGGAAGATGACGGCTTTGTAACGCTGACTTATTATACTTCCGGTGCCCGCTCTTTTTACACAAAAAATAAAGCGATCCGTAAACCAGAAGATTTAAAAGGCTTAAAGATCCGTGTCCAGGATATGAAGTCCCAGACAGATATGATGAAAGCTTTAGGCGGTATTCCAGTAGCTATGTCCTATGGTGATGTTTATACTTCTTTACAGACCGGTATTATTGACGGAACGGAAATAATGAAACCGCTCTTACCACAGGTAAGCACGGTGAGATCTGCAAAGTATATTCAACAGATCAGCATGCCATGATCCCGGATGTTATGGTCATGAGTGCCAAAGTATGGAAAGAGATCAGTCCTGAAGACCAGCAGATCATCCTTGAAGCAGCCAGAGAATCTACTGAAAGTCACAAAATTGCCTGGGATACTGCAATTGACCAGGCGATTGAAGAAGCCAAGAACACAATGGGAGTTGAATTTGTCAATGATGTAGACAAAGAAGCCTTCCGTGAAGCTACAAGCGGCATGATCAATGATTACTGTACACAGTACCCAGGAGTTAAAAAGCTTCTTGATATTATTGATTCAGTAGAATAAGGGAGGTTCGTCATGAGAGAATTTTTAGCACTGATCAAAAAATGGATGACCCGCCTGTTAGCCGGCATCGCTACTGTCCTTCTATCCATTATGACACTGCTGGTTTTATATCAGGTATTTACACGTTATATTTTAAACAGCCCTGCTGCTTTTACAGAAGAACTGGTCCGTTATTTTCTGATCTGGACCGGCTTCATCGGAGCTGCCTATGCCTTCATCACCAGGGAGCACATGTGCCTTGTACTGGTACGTGACAGCTTAAGTCCTTCTGGAAAACGTATTTAATGACGGTTATTGATATTCTGATCCTGCTTTTTGCTATTTTTGTTATCACCATTGGTGGATTTAAACTGGCTTTAAGTGCGCAGAAGGTATTCTCTGCCCTTTTAGGTATTCCAAGAAGCCTTGTATACGCTATGGCTCCTATATCAGGATTATTTATCATTCTGGCTCAGATCATTAATATTTATGAAGATGTAACCGGAATTGCAGTTGAAGGAGGGAATGAATCATGAGTATCGGACTTACAACCGTTGTCTTGTTTGCAGTTTCGGAATTTTGCTGTTTTTAAGCTGTCCGATTTCTGTAAGTATTATTATTGCATCTATTGTCACTGCCATATCCTCTCTTTCATGGGATCAGATCACCTTTATCACCATGCAGAAGATGAACAGCGGTGTAGAAAGCTTCTCCCTTCTTGCCATTCCTCTGTTTATCCTGGCTGGAAACATCATGAATAATGGTGGTATTGCAAGACGTCTGGTAAACTTTTCAAAACTGTTTGTAGGCTGGATCCCAGGTTCACTGGCTCAAGCTAATATTGTGGGAAATATGCTTTTCGGAGCACTTTCAGGCTCCTCCGTTGCCGCTGCATCTGCTATGGGTGGCTGTATCTATCCCATTCAGAAAGATGAAGGATATGATCCTGCGTTTGCAACTGCCGTTAATATCGCATCTGCTCCTACCGGCCTCCTGATCCCACCTACCAGTGCGTTTATCGTATATTCCACTGTAGCAGGCGGTGTATCCATTTCAACCTTATTTATGGCTGGCTACATTCCTGGTATCCTTATGGGTGTTGGTTCCATGGTAGTTGCCTTTATTTACGCAAAAAAGCATAAATACCCTACTTCCGGAAAAACACCTATGAAAGAGGCGATCAAGGTAACCTTAGATGCTATTCCAAGCCTGCTTCTTATCATCATTGTTATCGGCGGTATTGTTGGCGGTATTTTTACCGCTACAGAAGGTGCTGGCATTTGTGTTCTTTACTGCCTGATCCTCTCTATCTGTTACCGTAGTATCACTGTAAAATCTTTTATGAAGATCCTTGTAAGCAGTGCTTGTACCAGTGGTATTATCCTGTTCCTGATCTCCGCATCCTCTGCTATGTCTTTCGTAATGGCATACTCTGGAATTCCGGCAGCTATTTCCACCGGTATTATGTCCATCTCAACGAATAAATATGTGATCCTTCTTCTGATGAATATTATTTTGATGGTAGTTGGTATGTTTATGGACATTACACCTGCAATCCTTATTTTCACACCAATCTTCCTGCCTATCGCCCAGAGCCTTGGCATGACGGATATCCAGTTTGGTGTTATGCTGATCTTTAATATGTGTCTTGGAAACATCACACCTCCTGTTGGTTCTGTTCTTTTCGTAGGCTGCGGAATCAGCAAGATCAGTATTGAAGAAGTAACAAAAACCCTGCTTCCGTACTTTGCGGTACTGTTCCTTCTGCTTTTAGCAGTTACCTATATTCCTGCATTATCATTAGGCGTACCGAAGTTAATGGGGCTGATCTGATCCTTTCAAAATCATTTCCGGGGCTGTTTAAAACACAGCCCCTTTTTTATATTTCTAAGATTTTATATCAAGGTGTTTCCATTGTTAATACTGTTACCGTTCCGTCATGCCGTCTTCTTGTTTCTTTAAAAAATCTCTGGTAATCTAACATAAAGTAGGCTATAATAAAGCGAAAAACATTTAGGAAACAATAAATAACCATAGACATAGAAACCTTAGGGAAAGAGGGTGAAGGAAATGCACAAATTTATGCGCACCATTGGATTTGGCGGCTGCGACAGTGATCTGGAAATGGATAAGATCATGCGTAAGCTTGCAAAGACAGCATCAAAAACAGCTGTATTAGAAAGAAATGACCATCCCACACTTTATGATCTGCGGGCGGAACTGGCACCGGGAATGGGAATTGCCATGATCGGGCAGATGACAGAAAAAGGGACTTTTAAGCGGGAATATGCGTTCCCTTATGTAACTGGCAGTGATATTTCATCTACTGCTGAATGCTCCATCCAGCGCCATGCGGAGCGGGAAACATATGCCGGTCTTTTAGATGAATACCGCGTAGGCATTTCCCTTATCTTTTATATGACCAATTCCATTGAATACAGGAGCCGCCGCAGTAAGCGTCTTCCAGTGCTGGCAAAAAAATATCTGCCTCTCCGGACTTGCTTCCCAGGGAAAGATCCTGCTGCCGGTAAAAAAGACTCCCAAACAGGCGGAAGACTTGAAACAGGCTGCCAGAAAGCGTGGAAGCCTCTTAGAAGCCGCACGCCGGGGCGATGAACAAGCCATTGAAACACTGACCGTAGAGGATATCGACCTGTATTCCATGGTCACCAAGCGCATTATAAAAGAGGATATGTACTCCATTATCGAGACCTGCTTCATGCCAAGCGGTATCGAATGTGACCAGTATTCCATTATCGGAAATATCTTAAGCGTCAATCTGGTGGCAAATGATCTCACAAACGAAGAGATCTACCGCCTGCGTATAGAATGCAATGATTATGATCTTTACAATTGCCATTAACAAAGCCGATCTCTTAGGCGAACCGGCACCAAGGCAGACGTTTTAAAGGTCAGATCTGGATGCAGGGAATTGCTGATTTCGGTGTCAATGATATGTTGTATTAAACTTAAAATACCCTCGCAACCGCGGGGGTATTTTGCACTTTCTATTTCTCCCAGAAAGCTGCAAGCAGCTCTCCAATCGCTTTTCTTTTCATCTACTTCCACTGCAAACTCCACAGTCTCTGCTTCAAATGGATGTTCTCTCATATCTGTAACGATCATTCCCCTGCAATACTGGCCTTCGCACTCTACTCTGGCTTTGCGGGTCTGTGTCAGTACCAGTCCCGGTACAGAGGCACACATGACAGCTAAAGGATCATGAAGAGGGCTGTCATCCATACAGTAGTTTCTGTCCTGGTTTCCCATGAAATACCATTCAAAGGCCTTTCCAAGATACTCTGCAGCCCGCTTTAACTCCGGTCTGCAATGTGTCTGGATCCAGTCCAGATAGGCGCGTTTAAAGCGCACCTTCATGGTCACGTCCAGTCCAACAGCTGTGATCTTCATTCCAGACTGGAAAACATAGTCAGCTGCCACCGGGTCACAGGCTACATTTGCCTCTGCCACCGGTGATACATTTCCACGCATGGAAAGTGTTCCACCCATCATGTACATATGTTTTACCAGTATTTACGAAACTGGGATATTTTTTAATGGTTCTTGCAATGTTGGTAAGAGGTCCTACTGTGATCAGGACCATTTCTCCCTGTAAACGTTCTGCGGTTTCCAGATAGAATTCTTCAATTCCTTTATCGAATGGCTTACGCTCACTTTTTGGAAGTTCTACATTTCCAAGTCCGTTTTCTCCATGGATAATAGACACGCGCCCGGCCCATTTTCCTGTAAGAGGTTCATTGGCACCGATAACTACCGGGATATCCGGCGCATTTACCAAATCCAGGATCTTCATGGTATTTTCTGCTGCCAGCCATGACTCCACATTTCCGTAAACACAGCCAATGCCCTGTATCTCATAAGCGGGTCTGTTTAATGCGTAGATAAGCGCAAGGGAGTCATCTACGCCTGTATCCATATCAAAAACGACTTTCATTAAGCTACCTCCAATGCACACCGGATCATGGTGTCCAGATTTTTCTCTCTTTCCTCATTTGTAAGGGCTTTGCTGCTGTGGATGCTGCTTCCTACAGTCAGCATGGTGAGCGCTTTCTTTCCTGCTCTGGCTGCGGTACAGTATAAGGACATAGTCTCCATTTCCTGTGCCAGAACGCCCATTTTCTCCCACTGGCCCTTTTCGCCTGCCAGATCCTCATAAAATACATCGGAACTGTATACATTTCCCACATAGAAAGGCGCTTCCAGGATTCTTGCCTGGTTGACCGCTGACTCTAACAGACCGTAATCAGCCAGAGGTGCAAATATTCCCGGCAGATGATACTGGGAAGCAAAATTGGAATTGCTGCAGCAGCCCATAGCCAGGATCAGGCTTCCTACTTCCACGTCACGGTTTACAGCCCCGCAGGTGCCCACGCGGATGATCTGATCCACGCCAAAGGTATTAAACAGTTCGTAGGAATAGATGCCCATAGACGGGATACCCATTCCGCTTCCCTGTACTGAAACTTTCTTTCCATTGTAATAACCGGTATATCCGTTCATCCCACGCACCTGGCTGTAGCAGATCACATCCGTCAGATAGTGTTCTGCAATGTATTTTGCGCGCATAGGATCTCCTGGCATAAGAACGGTCTTTGCGATCTGGCCCTCTTCTGCCTCTATATGAAATGTCTTCATTTTTACTGCTCCCATCTGTTTTATGTATATGTCCCTTATCTTTGGGCTCATACCTATCCGTTGGGGCAGTTTTATTTTCTGGTCAAATTCCCCAACGATGATTAATGTTTTTGAATGTTTCGGTCATTTCTGCGGTTAATATGCAGTTCATGCTGGTCCGGGGTAAAGAACAGTTTCTGGGAAAGGACCGGGGTATCATATTCGGAATAAAGCTCTTCTTCCAGAATTAAAAATGGCTCTCCTTCCGGGATATTTAAAATACCTGCCAGACGCTCTCTGGCATTTCCCAGACGCAGCTTTGTATCGCTGTAAAGGCCGCCGGAAGTCAGCAGTTTGGAATAAAACTGGTATACTGTATCCGGATTCTCTAAATCTACACTGCTCTTGTCTAATACCTCATATGGCATATATACCATGGCAAAACCAACGACTGTATCACCGCTGTAGTATGTAATATTGATCACAGCCACAATGCTGGAAGCCCGAAGCTTCAATACCTCCTGGTGCTTCTGTGTGGCCGGCTGGAAGCCTACGGTGGTCTCTACCTTATCTACTGGCTGCAGGCAGAAATCCACCAGCGGATTTTCGATCTTTTCCAGTCCTGCTTTTGCCGGACGCTGGGCGGAAAGTACAATATTTCCTCTTCCCTGCTGATTGACGATAAACCCGTCTTCCTGAAGAAGGAGCATAGCCTGACGCAGTGTTCCCCTGCTGACATTTAACTGTTCTGCCAGTATATTTTCGCCTGGAAGCTTATCTCCCGGCTTATATTTTCCCTCTTTTAACCATTCGCTGATGGTCTCATAAACAGTTACATACAGGGGGATCTTTACATTTTTTCTTTAATAACGTTCTCTTTCACTGGCGGTTTAACTCCTTTATGTCTAATTCATGTTCATATCTGCAATTATAACTAAGTATAGAACTAATCCACCAGTTTGCCAAGTGCTTCCGGTCCCTTCACACGCTTTCCAACTACTACCAGGACCACTAATGTTACCACATATGGCAGCATCTGTACGAACTGGGACGGGATCGCCTGACCGATAAGATAGAACCTGGCTGCCTGTGCTACCGCGAATACCATCCTGCGCCTAAGGAGCCAAGTGGCTGCCAGCCGCCGAAAATATTTGCCGCAAGACCCATGAAACCGCGGCCTGCAACCATGTCGATAACGAACAGGTTATTCTGGGAAATGGACAGATAGGAACCGCCCAGTCCTGCAATGGCGCCTGCTGTCATCATTGCCACATAACGGTAACGGTTTACGTCCACACCGGCTGTCTGCACTGCAAATGGCTGATCGCCGATGGCACGGTAACGCAGACCATATTTTGTCTTGTAAAATACCACCCACACGCCCAAAGTAATAAGCAGTGTCAGGTACAGATAAGGAGACTGTTCAGAGAAAAATGCTCCTAAAACAGGCACTTTACACAATCCCGGAACAGTAATGTTAGAGATAGACGGTACAGAACCGCTCATTCCCTCTGTATTCCAGATTGCCTTTAACATAACGGCTGTAATGCCGCTTGCAAACAGGTTTACACCGACACCAACTACAGACTGCTGGGCTTTCCATTTCAGACAGAACAGGCCATAGATCCAGCCCATTACTGCACCTAAAACAACGGAAATCACAGCTCCTGCCAGTGCAGAACCAGTAAAATAAGAACCAACGGCACCGGCAAAGGAACCGATGAGCATCATGCCTTCAACGCCCAGCATAACTACGCCGCCGCGCTCTGCAATGGTGCCGCATAAAGCACCTAAAATAATGGGAACAGATAACTGCAATGTAAGGGCAAGAAAATTATTGATCATTCCCATGTTAACCCCTCCTCTTTCTGCTCCAGCGGATCAGCTCAGGAGCAGCTACAAACAAGATGACCAGACTCTGGATCACCGTTACCATGTTAGTGGAAACAGCGGTTTCACGGCTCATACGCAGGGAACCCATTTCCAGGACACCAAAAAGTAAAGACGTTAAAAGAACACCTGCCGGGTGGTTCTTTCCAAGAATGGCAACCGCAATACCGGTGAAACCAAAGGAAGGAGAAAATCCTTCAATAAAACGATGATATTTTCCGAAGATCTCTGTAACACCGGCTAAGGCAGCGATACCGCCGCTTAAGGTCATAGCCATGATCAGATAGAAATTTACAGGAATACCCGCTGTTTTCGCTGCAGATGCATTGGCACCTACGGCTCTTAACTGGTATCCTACGGATGTTTTCCAGAGGAAAATGTACATAAGTACGGCTGTTGCTAACAGTAAGAACAGCGCCCAGGTCAGTTGGGTCTTTGGAAGCAGTCTTGCAAACCAGATGTTCTCCGGAAGCATTTCTGTCTGTGCAGTAGAACCCGGTACCTTAAACGGTCCGTTTACCAGCCATGATGTAAATAAAGTACAGACATAATTTAACATGATGGCTACAATGACTTCGTTTGTCTGGAATTTTGCCTTAAAGATACCCGGCACACTTCCTACTAACATTCCGGCTGCAATACCGGCTGCGATACTTACAACCAAAAGAATCGGCGCCGGAAGGAAACTCAGTGTCAGACCGGTCAGTGTAGCTGCCATGGCACCTGCATGAAGCTGGCCTTCTGCACCGATATTTAACATACCGCAGCGAGAACCTAAGGCTACTGCCAGTCCGGTAAACGCTAACGGGATACTTTTACTTACTGTATTGGCTACTGCCTGAGGTGTTCCAAGAGCACCTTTCAACAGGGAAGAATAGGCAGTTGCCGGTGACTCTCCAGCCACAAGGATAAACAAGGCTCCGATCACAAAAGCCAAAACGATTGCTGCAAGGGATTTTCCCAGTTCTGCAGCCTGTTTACTGCTGATCCATTTCATTTGCCACATCCTCCTGTTTTTTCCTGCCATAAATAAACCGATCTCTTCTTTGGTGTACTGTCCGGCCTTAAACTGTGCGCTCATTTCTCCTTCATAGAGAACAGCGATACGGTCGCTTAAGTTCATGACTTCAGACAGCTCCGCAGAGATAAGAAGAATGGCTTTTCCTTCCTTTTTCAGCTGAAGCAGTGTTTTGTGGACACGCTCAATAGCACCGATATCCAGACCACGTACCGGCTGTGCAACCAGCATAAAGGACGGATCATGGCTTGTCTCACGGCCTAAAATGATCTTCTGCTGATTTCCGCCGGAAAGCTGTCCAATGTGCTGGCTTACGCCTGCGATCTTGATTTCAAACTGCTCTACCTGGACTTTGGCATCCTCTTCCAGTGCCTTGTAATCGATAAAGCCTTTTTGCAGTATTTGGGATCTTCCTGATAACCTAACAGGAAGTTTTCTGTAATAGAAAAATCAGGAACCATAGCGTCTTTGTGACGGTCAGATGGGATATAGCCCAGTCCCATTGCCTTACGCTCTTTTACAGACAGGTTCTGGACTTCTTTTCCGTTCATGGAAATAGTTCCTTCTTCTGTCTTTCTGTTTCCAACGATCATTTCTTCCAGTTCCTGCTGGCCGTTTCCATCTACACCGGCAATACCGAAGATCTCTCCTGCATGTACCTGGATGCTGACAGTCTCCTGGGCGCGCTTGTGCAGACGCACATTTTTAAGTTCCAGGACTACCGGACCATGAGGATCTTCTGCCTTGGTAACAATAGACTCAACCTGACGGCCTACCATCTGGGTTGCCAGTTCTTTTTCGTTTGTATCACAGGTATCGCAGTTAAATACAACCTTTCCTTTTCGTATAACAGTGATACGGTCAGATAAAGACATGGTCTCGTTTAACTTGTGGGTAATGAAAATAATGGTTTTTCCATTTTTCTTTAACTGGCGGAGGATCTTAAACAGTTCCTCAACCTCCTGAGGTGTAAGAACGGCTGTTGGCTCGTCCAGGATAATGATATCTGCGCCGCGGTACAGTGTTTTTAAGATCTCTACACGCTGCTTCATACCTACAGAAAGGTTTTCCACTTTTTCATCCAATGGAAGCCGGAAACCGAAGCGCTCTACCAGTTCTTCTACTTTTTTGCGGCTTTCTTTTCTGTTTAATAAAAATCCGCCGGACTCTTTTCCTAAAATAATATTTTCTAAAACAGTCAGCTGGTTCACCAGCATAAAGTGCTGGTGGACCATGCCGATCCCTAAAGCATAAGCATCATTTGGATTTGTGATCGATGCCTTCTTTTCATTAATATAGATCTCTCCTGCATCCGGGTGATAAAGGCCGAACAGGATGTTCATCAGGGTACTTTTACCAGTACCATTTTCACCCAGCAGACAGTGGATCTCCTGCTGCTTTACGATCAGGTCGATACCGTCATTTGCCCGCACCGGCCCGAAACATTTTACGATCCCCATCATTCTGATCGCATCCATAAAAATTAAACCTCCCGCAATTATGCGTTTTGCTCACTTTCATTCATGGTAACATCACCGTCAGGTGACATGTGTATCTCATTCCTTATTACTTCAGTTCGTAAGGTACTTCGATCTCTCCGGAAATAACTTTTGCCTTTAAGTCATCTAACTGCTCTTTGATGCTGTCAGAAACCTGGATATTGCTCTTTTCAGTGGTAACATCAACACCGCCGTCGCTTAAACCAAGAACCTGGTTCTCACCGGTATAGGTGCCTTCAACAACGCTGGTAATTGCATGGTATGCGCAGGAATCTAACTTCTTTAACATACTTGCCATGATGTAATCTGGAGCGATCTCATTCTGGTTTAAGTTTACGCCGATGGCTACAAAGCCTTTTTCTTCTGCTGCCTGGAACATACCCATTCCTGATGCGCCGGAAGCATGGAAGATCACGTCTGCGCCCTTTTCAACGAAGGTATTTGCAATGGTCTTTGCAGTGGTAGGATCGTTGAAGCTGCCTGCATAGTCGATCAGAACCTGCATATCCGGGTCAATGTACTGTGCGCCGGCCTGATAACCTGCTGCAAAGTGGTTGATCAGTGGGTTGTCTACGCCGCCGATGAAGCCGATCACTTTACCGTCGTTTAATTTATCGTCGATTTTTTCCTGCTTTGCTAAAACAGCCAGAGCGCCTGCTAAGAATGCGCCTTCCTGCTCTTTACAGGAATAAGAAGCTACATTGTCTAAATCGGAGTTTGCGTCTAAGAGAGCGAATTTCTGATCTGGATAAGTAGTTGCTACGTTGGTCAGCGCATCTACCTGTTCAGCGCCTACGCAGATGATCAGGTCATATTCGCCGGAAGAAGCCATTTCGTCCTGGATGATCTCTTCGTCAGATACGGATTTTGGCTCAACTTCATCGTAGGTGATGCCGTAATCATCAGCAGCCTTCTTAACGCCCTCTAAAGCCAGGTCGTTGAAGGAGTTGCCGCTTAAACCAGCCTCAGTAAAGATGATGCCTACGTGAATGTCGCTTCCGTCTGCTGCTTCTGCCTTGCTTTCGCCTTCTGCCTCGACTTTGGTCTCTGCGTTTGCTGCTGTAGTGCTCTCTGTCTTAGAAGAGCCGCATCCTGTTAAAGATGCTGCTGCCATACATCCTGCCAGTCCGAAAGCTGCCGCACGTCTCATGGTTGCTTTGGTGAAAATGTTCTTTCTCATTGTTTTTTGTCCTCCCTTTGGATCATTAAAAATAATAAATTCTACATGTTTTTTCATTCTATCTGTACATGTATATCAAGTTGTTCAACAAGTTGTTTCAAATGTAGCATATTTAATAATACTTGTAAATATGTGGTTGACAAGCTTTTATATTTTCGTTAATCCTATACAATTTATCTGCATTGTTTTTTGTGCAACTTTAATTATCATTTTGGGAAAATTTAACCCAGAAATACAAAAGGAACTTGCATTTTTCATTGGAAAAAGGGTAAGGAATAATTTAAA
>ENA-OPZN01000287-OPZN01000287.1-human-gut-metagenome-genome-assembly--contig:-NODE-287-length-17749-cov-2.136137_pt1 | contig 17749 bp, 20 predicted proteins | sample MGYA00242483_ERZ504503 | MGnify/ENA primary metagenome ERZ504503 (study PRJEB26092, sample SAMD00036285) | human gut metagenome | host: Homo sapiens | study: EMG produced TPA metagenomics assembly of... | reverse complement strand
CTTTTAAGGGGGCATTTACAGCAGGCATCAAGGTTCTTTATGAAAAAGTAGGTTTTGCTTTTGACATTATCAAAGAGATCCTTACAGCTTCTAAATTAGATGATGAGAAACGTCTGGGTGAGATCTTAGATGAGATGCGTTCCAGATCCAGAATGCGCTTGGAAGGTGCTTCCCACAGCGCAGCAGTTGCAAGAGCCTGCTCCTATTTCTCACCGGTAAGAGCCTTTGACGATATGACAGGCGGAATTGAATATTTCCATTTCCTGGAAAAAACAGCAGATGCCTACAGCAAGGATGAGAAATTCCGTAAGGAACTGGTCAGAAAGTTGAAGGAAACAGCAGAAAAATTGTTTGCAGCAGATAATCTTATGGTAGGTTATACAGCAGACGAGGAAGGCTACAAGGCTCTTCCAGAAGAATTAAAGAAATTCAAGGCTGCATTAAGTGATAAACCAAGCAGGAGATATGCTTTTGAATTTGTGCCGGAGCTGAAAAACGAAGGTTTAAGACCTCTTCCAAGGTAAATTATGTGGCACGCTGCGGTTCTTTTGACGCAGAAGCTTACACTGGTGCCCTGGAAGTATTAAAGGTCATCATGAACTACGAATATTTATGGCAGAACCTGCGCGTGATCGGCGGCGCCTATGGCTGTATGAGTAATTTTGGAAGAAGCGGAACCGGCTGTCTGGTATCCTACAGAGATCCAAAGCTTGCAGCTACAGATAAGATCTACGAAGGTATCCCGGAATATTTAAAGAACTTCTCCATTGATGAGAGGGATATGACAAAATATGTGATCGGTGCCATGAGCAGCGTAGATACACCATTAAGCCCGGCAGTAAAAGGTTCCAGAAACCTGACTGCCTATTTATCCGGAATTACCGATGAAATGGTACAGAAAAAGAGAGAACAGATCCTGGATGTGACCCAGGAGGATATCCGCGCATTGGCAGATATCCTGGAGTCCATCTTAAAAACAGGTGCTTTCTGTGTCATTGGAAATGAACAGCAGATCGAAGCAGATAAAAACATGTTCAAAGAAGTGAAAGAACTGTTTCACTAATTCATAAACAGTACTTTATGAGTACGTATATATTAAACAGGAGAAAAGAATGGAAGATAACAAACAGAAAAAATCAGGTTTTGTAACACTGATCGGACGTCCAAATGTTGGAAAATCCAACACTGATGAACCACCTGATCGGTCAGAAGATCGCAATTACTTCTGATAAGCCTCAGACGACCAGAAACAGGATCCAGACCGTTTACACTGACGACAGAGGTCAGATCGTTTTCCTTGATACCCCAGGTATCCACAAGGCAAAAACAAGCTGGGCGAGTACATGGTCAATGTAGCGGAACACACATTAAAGGAAGTTGATGTGGTCTTATGGCTGGTTGAGCCTACTACCTTTATCGGTGCAGGAGAACGCCATATTGCAGAGCAGCTTTCAAAAGTGAACACACCTGTGATCCTGGTCATCAACAAGATTGACACGATTAAAGTGCAGGAAGAGATCCTGACCTTTATCGCTGCTTATAAAGATGTATGTGATTTCGCAGAGATCGTGCCATTATCCGCTTTAAAAGACAAAAATACAGATGTGCTTTTAGAACAGATCTTTAAGTATCTGCCTTATGGACCTCAGTTTTATGATGAAGATACAGTAACAGACCAGCCAATGCGCCAGATCGCAGCAGAGCTGATCCGTGAAAAGGCACTGCGTCTGTTAGATGATGAGATCCCTCATGGAATTGCCGTTGTCATTGAACAGATGAAAGAGCGTCCAAACGGTATTATTGATATTGAAGCAAGTATTGTCTGCGAGCGCGAGTCCCACAAGGGCATCATCATCGGAAAAGGCGGCTCCATGTTAAAGAAGATCGGTACAGTAGCCCGCCGTGAGATTGAAAACATGATGGAGACCAAGGTCAACCTCCAACTCTGGGTAAAGGTTAGAAAAGAGTGGAGAGACAGCGAGCTTTACATGAAGAATTACGGATATAATCAGAAAGACGTATAGACGTATATATAATAAAAACTGCATAGACGTAAGAATGTGCATTAAATGACAGATCTTGCAGATTAAATGTACTCTCGGAGTCTTTTCTGCACTTGCCTTTGCGGCCGATTTTCCGCCATTTGCACCCGAATTTCATCAACGTACGCACCGCGTACGCCTCAGAAATTTGGGCACAACTGACAAAAAATCTTCTCGCAAAAATCAAAGTAACAAAAAGATTGAGAGTAACATGAAAAGTGAAGAAAGGAGGGCGCAGCGATGCGGGATTGTTTTAAGTGTTACAGGAATGGTCCTTTTAAGCGCGCCCTCCGGTGACTATGACAGACGGCTGGTGCTTCTGACCCGGGAAAAAGGGAAGATAACCGCCTTTGCTCATGGTGTGAGAAGACCGGGAAGCAGCCTGATGGCAGCAAGCCGGCCTTTTTCTTTTGGAACTTTTCAGGTATATGAAGGAAGATCTGCCTACAATCTCCAGTCTGCCCAGATCACCAATTACTTTGATGAGTTGTCAGCAGATATGGAAGGAGCCTGCTATGGGGCTTATTTTCTGGAAGTGGCTTCCTGGCTTTCCGATGAAAATATGGACGGAACGGAGCTTTTAAATCTTTTGTATGTGTCTTTAAAGGCATTAAGCAAAGAGGCTCTGCCAAATCCGCTGGTACGGCGCATTTTTGAACTTCGTGCCATGGTCATTAACGGTGTGTATACACAGGAGCCGGAAGGAAGAGTGTCGGAGTCCTGCGTTTATGCGTGGCAATATGTGATCGCGACTCCCTTAGGTTCCCTGTATACATTTACACTGAAAGAAGATGTTTTGAGGGAATTTTCCAGGGAAGTGCAGCATGCCATGGATGAATACATACACCATGAGTTTAAGTCCTTAGAGATCCTGGAAGTGCTCTCCGGGGGAAAAACGGCCCGTCCGGTTAGCTGAAAATGAGCTAAAGGGCTTGAAATTATGCCATTCAGAGGATATAATATGCCATATGTCTGAAAGGAATTAGGAAGAGAATGAAGAAAAAACTTCTTGCGGCGGCTGTTGTTCTGACAGCAGTGCTTATGCTTGGAGGCTGCGAAGGCTTATCTGCAAAAAACGCAAAAGGACCGGAAACAGAAGAAAGCTGTCTTTATATTACAAAAGATGGTAACCTTCAGTGGGTCAGCGTGGAAACGTATGAAGGCGGTAGCTATTCCAAAGAGGAACTTTTAGACTTTGCATCTGAAAAGATAAAGGAATACAATGAAGCCAATGGGACAGAAAGCTCAAAAGAGCCGGTAACTCTGGTTTCAGGAAGTCTGGAAAAGGGAAAAGCAGTTCTTATCACCTCTTATGACAGTGGGGAAAGTCTTGTGGACTTTGCCAGTGAAATAGGAGATGATACCATGCCTTTTACGGAAATTAAAAACCGGCACACCGGAGGAACTTTCAGAAGATCTGAAAGCTGCAGGTGTGGACTATGAAGCTGCTTTGGCGACCGGTTCCTTTGCTGTTGTTTTACAGGGAGAAGGAATGGTCCAGACAGAGGCTGACTTGCTGGATGCAGACGGAGGCTGTGATGTCCATGACGGACATTTTATAAAGACAGGTTCCGGAACAAGTGTAATCGTAACTAAGTAAAAATGGCAGTTTGCAGATGAGTGGTCCACGGATCTGCAGAATGCTTGTAAAGAGAGAGGATACTGATATGGAAAAGACAATGGAAAAAATCGTAGCTCTTGCAAAAAACAGAGGTTTCGTATATCCAGGTTCTGAGATCTATGGCGGTCTTGCAAATACCTGGGATTACGGTAATCTGGGCGTTGAGCTGAAGAACAACGTAAAGAAAGCCTGGTGGCAGAAATTCGTACAGGAAAGCCCTTATAACGTAGGTGTTGACTGTGCCATCTTAATGAACTCCCAGACATGGGTAGCCAGCGGACATCTGGGCGGTTTCTCCGATCCTTTGATGGACTGTAAGCAGTGTAAAGAACGTTTCCGCGCTGACAAGCTGATCGAAGATTATAACGATGAGCATGGCATTGAGATCGAAGGTTCTGTAGACGGCTGGTCCCAGGAACAGATGAAGCAGTATATCGAAGACAAGCATATCTGCTGCCCAAGCTGTGGTGCTCACGACTTTACAGATATCCGTCAGTTCAACCTGATGTTCAAGACATTCCAGGGTGTAACCGAGGATGCTAAGAATACTGTATACCTTCGTCCAGAGACTGCTCAGGGTATTTTCGTAAACTTCAAGAATGTACAGAGAACTTCCAGAAAGAAAGTTCCATTTGGTATCGGACAGATCGGTAAGTCCTTCCGTAACGAGATCACACCTGGTAACTTTACTTTCCGTACCAGAGAGTTTGAGCAGATGGAGCTTGAATTCTTCTGCAAACCAGGTACTGACCTTGAGTGGTTTGCTTACTGGAAACAGTACTGCATCGACTGGCTGCAGAAATTAGGCATTAAGCCAGATGAAATGCGTGCAAGAGACCATTCTCCAGAAGAACTGTGCTTCTACAGCAAGGCTACTACTGACCTGGAATTCCAGTTCCCATTTGGCTGGGGCGAGCTTTGGGGTATTGCAGACAGAACTGACTATGATCTGACCCAGCATCAGACTGTATCCGGACAGGATATGACTTACTTTGATGATGAGAGCAAGGAAAAATATATCCCATATGTAATCGAGCCTTCACTGGGTGCTGACCGTGTAACCTTAGCATTCCTGTGTGCAGCATATGACGAAGAAGAGATCGGAGAAGGTGATGTAAGAACTGTCCTTCACTTCCACCCGGCTCTGGCACCTGTAAAGGTAGGCGTTCTGCCACTGTCCAAGAAGTTAAACGAAGGAGCAGAAAAGGTATACGCTGAACTGAGCAAGTACTTCAACTGCGAATTCGATGACAGAGGAAACATCGGTAAGCGTTACAGAAGACAGGATGAGATCGGTACTCCATTCTGCGTAACCTATGACTTTGACTCTGAAGAAGACCATGCAGTAACTGTCCGTGACAGAGACACCATGGAGCAGGTTCGTATCCCGATCGCTGAGTTAAAGGATTACTTTGCTGATAAGTTTATGTTCTAATTGAGATTTAAGTTAAACTTTAAATTAAAAATTGCCCGTTTTCCTGTTTTGGGGAAGCGGGCATTTTTGCTATGTATATTGAGAACGCGCCAGTGACGCGTTCGCTGATTTTAGAATGATTTTATAAATGATAGTGAGGAAGTATGATATAATGAGTCCATTGGAGGTCCTTACTTATGAAACTAAAGACCCGCTTAGCGGTTGCATTTATGATCATCACCATTGTTCCCATGCTTCTTATTTTTGTGTCCTTTTTTGCCATCAATGATCATCAGGCACGTTCCTTTACAAAAGAGTATGGTCTGACGGAACAGGTGGATCTTTTAAATGGTAATTCTACCCAGGTATTTAACCGTCTGACCCGCCGGGTACAGCAGGTGATCCGGGGAAGAACTGGATAAAAAAGCCTGAATTATATGAAGACAGCAGTCATTTAGATGAGGTCAATGCGGAACTTCAGAAGCATTATGCTTATCTGGTAGTGCGAAAGGGAACCGACATCATTTATTTTTGGTGATGCAGACGAGGAAAATAAGACCCAGCTGTGTGAGCAGCTGCCGGAATTTGATATCCTTCAGGGAGATTTAGAGGGCGGTATCTACTTAGACGGCGAGAGCCAGCATCTGGTAAAGCAGATGGATTTTCAGTTCCCGGATAAGACAGAAGGAAGCGTATTTATTATTTCCAATGTAGATGATCTGCTGCCGGAAGTAAAATCCATGATCCGGGAAATGCTCTTTTTAGGTGTTATGATCCTTCTGATCGCCGGAATTACCCTGACGTTCTGGGTTTATCAGTCTATTTTAAGCCCCTTAAACAAGCTTCAGGAAGCTACCAAGAGATCCGCGACGGCAATCTGGAATTTACCCTGGATGTGGACGCAGATGATGAAATCGGCCATCTTTGCCAGGACTTTGAAGAAATGCGTATGCGCTTAAAAGAAAGTGCAGAGGAAAAAGTCCAGTATGACAAAGAAAGCAAAGAGCTGATCAGCAATATTTCCCATGACTTAAAGACACCGATCACAGCTATTAAGGGCTATGTGGAAGGTATTATGGACGGAGTGGCATCTTCACCGGAAAAGCTGGATAAATACATCAGGACCATTTATAATAAAAGCTAATGACATGGACCGCCTCATCGATGAGCTGACATTCTATTCTAAGATCGATACCAACAAGATCCCATATACATTCTCCAAGATCAATGTTTCCCAGTATTTCAGGGACTGCGTGGAAGAAGTGGGACTGGATATGGAAGCAAGAGGTATTGAACTGGGATATTTTAACTACGTAGATGAAGACGTAGTGGTCATTGCCGATGCAGAGCAGATGAAGCGTGTGATCAACAATATCATCAGCAATTCTGTGAAATATCTGGACAAGAAAAAAGGTATTATCAATATCCGCATCAAGGATGACGGGGATTTCATCCAGGTGGAGATCGAGGACAATGGAAAAGGAATTGCAGCCAAAGATCTGCCAAATATCTTTGACCGGTTCTACCGCACCGACTCTTCCAGAAATTCTTCCCAGGGCGGAAGCGGTATCGGTCTGTCCATTGTGCGAAAGATCATTGAGGATCACGGTGGCCGTATCTGGGCTACCAGTAAAGAGGGAATCGGAACAGAGGTGCACTTTGTTTTAAGAAAATATCAGGAGGTTGTGCAGGAATGAGTAAATACTGATCGTAGAAGATGAGGAAAGCATTGCAGAGCTGGAAAAGGATTATCTGGAGCTGTCAGGCTTTGAAGTAGAAATAGAAAATAATGGTACAGACGGTTTAGAACGGGCATTAAAAGAGGAATATGACCTGCTGATCCTGGATCTGATGCTTCCGGGAACCGATGGTTTTGAGATCTGCCGCCGGGTACGTGAGGTGAAAAATACCCCCTATTATCATGGTTTCCGCAAAGAAAGAAGATATTGACAAGATCCGCGGACTGGGACTGGGAGCTGACGATTACATCACCAAGCCATTCAGTCCAAGTGAAATGGTAGCCAGAGTAAAAGCCCATATGGCAAGATATGAGCGCCTGGTAGGAAGCGGCCAGCCGGCAAATGAGATCATCGAGATCCGCGGTCTTAAGATCGACAAGACTGCAAGAAGAGTGTGGGTAAATGGGGAAGAAAAGACCTTTACAACCAAGGAATTTGACCTGCTTTCCTTCCTGGCACAAAATCCCAACCATGTATTTACAAAAGAAGAGCTTTTCTCCAAAATCTGGGATATGGAATCCATTGGAGATATTGCAACTGTAACAGTGCATATTAAAAAGATTCGAGAGAAGATTGGGTTTAATACCGCAAAGCTCAGTATATTGAGACTATCTGGGGAGTGGGGTATCGGTTTAAGATATAATGAGTCCAAGAGAAAAACAAGCGCCGCTAAAAGCGGCATTTGTTTTTCTTGGACCATTAACAAGCGTTCCGTCTGCGTCAGCAGGCGGAACTTTTTCTTTCCAGACACATCAAAGAAGCGTCTGGGGCACGAATAAATGCTTTTGTATACAATGCACATTCGCAAATACGAACCAACAACGGATATGTGAAAATGACAGAAAGTGGAAGCGCTTACACTGGTTTTTTACAGTAAAAATTAAATCAAATTTTTCAAAGTTTTGCCTACCTAAAAGGGTTTACTGAAAAAAACTTTGTGATATAATAAACACGTTGGACGGACGAAGGGAGTCATTGGTTCCGCCCTAAGTTAAGCTAAGTCGGCAAACGTCAGGTGAAAGGGGCCTGGCGGACTGCTATATCAGAGGAGGAAAAGACTTATGGCAACAAAGTGGGTTTACTTGTTCAGTGAAGGCAATGCAAACATGAGAAATCTTTTAGGAGGTAAAGGTGCAAACCTGGCTGAGATGACAAATCTTGGTTTACCGGTTCCTCAGGGATTTACAATTACAACAGAAGCTTGTACACAGTACTATGAAGATGGCAGAAAGATCAATGACGAGATCATGGGCCAGATCATGGAATATATCGGAAAGATGGAAGAGATCACCGGCAAGAAGTTTGGTGATAAGGAAAATCCACTTCTGGTTTCCGTTCGTTCCGGTGCTAGAGCATCCATGCCTGGTATGATGGACACCATCCTGAACTTAGGTCTGAATGAAGAAGTAGTAGAGGTTCTGGCTAAGAAGTCCGGCAATCCACGTTGGGCTTGGGACTGCTACAGAAGATTTATCCAGATGTTCTCCGATGTTGTTATGGAAGTCGGAAAGAAATACTTTGAAGAGCTCATCGACAAGATGAAAGCTGAAAAAGGCGTTAAGCAGGACGTTGAGCTGACTGCAGAAGATCTGCATGATCTGGCTGAGCAGTTCAAGGCTGAATATAAAGAGAAGATCGGAAAAGATTTCCCAACTGATCCTAAGGAGCAGTTAATGGAAGCAATCAAGGCTGTATTCCGTTCATGGGATAACCCAAGAGCAAATGTTTACCGTCGTGACAACGATATCCCATATTCCTGGGGTACTGCAGTAAACGTACAGATGATGGCATTTGGTAACATGGGTGAGACCTCCGGTACTGGTGTTGCATTTACCCGTGACCCAGCAACTGGTGAGAAGCACTTAATGGGCGAGTTCCTGATGAATGCACAGGGCGAAGACGTAGTAGCTGGTGTGCGTACACCTCAGAAGATCGACCAGTTAAAGGAAGTTATGCCAGAAGTTTATGAGCAGTTCGTAGGTATCTGCCATACTCTGGAAGACCACTATAGAGATATGCAGGATATGGAGTTCACCATTGAGGACAGAAAGCTGTACATGTTACAGACCCGTAATGGTAAGAGAACTGCAAAGGCTGCATTAAAGATCGCCTGCGACTTAGTTGACGAAGGCATGATCGATGAGAAGAAAGCAGTTAAGATGATCGATCCACGTAACCTGGATACACTGCTTCATCCTCAGTTTGACGCTGCTGCACTTAAGAAGGCTGAGCCTGTAGCTAAGGCACTGGCTGCTTCACCAGGTGCTGCCTGCGGTAAGATCGTATTTACAGCAGAAGATGCAAAGACTTGGAAGGCAAAAGGCGAGAAGGTAGTTCTGGTTCGTCTGGAGACCTCTCCTGAAGATATTGAAGGTATGAAGGCTGCTCAGGGTATCCTGACTGTCCGCGGTGGTATGACCAGCCATGCAGCAGTAGTTGCACGTGGTATGGGTACCTGCTGTGTATCCGGCTGCTCCGATATCATTATGGACGAAGCGAACAAGAAGTTCGTTCTGGCTGGAAAAGAATACCATGAAGGTGACTGGCTGTCTATTGATGGTTCTACCGGTAAGATCTACGATGGCATTATCCCAACTGTAGATGCTACCATCGCTGGTGAGTTCGGAAGAATCATGGCATGGGCTGACAAATATAGAAGATTACAGGTTCGTACCAATGCAGATACTCCTAGAGATGCTGCAAAGGCTAGAGAGCTTGGCGCAGAAGGTATCGGTCTTTGCCGTACAGAGCATATGTTCTTTGAAGGCAACAGAATTGATGCATTCCGTGAGATGATCTGCTCTGAAACAGTAGAAGAAAGAGAAGCAGCTCTGGAGAAGATCTTACCTGAGCAGCAGGGAGATTTCGAGAAGCTGTACGAAGCTCTGGAAGGCAACCCAGTTACCATCCGTTTCCTGGATCCGCCTCTGCATGAGTTCGTTCCTACTGAGGAAGAAGATATTAAGAAACTGGCTGACGCACAGGGCAAGACTGTTGAACAGATCAAAGCTATCTGCGATGCACTTCATGAGTTCAACCCAATGATGGGACATCGTGGCTGCCGTCTGGCTGTTACCTATCCTGAGATCGCTAAGATGCAGACAAAGGCTGTTATCCGTGCAGCTATCAATGTTAAGAAGGCTCATGCAGACTGGAACGTTTGCCCAGAGATCATGATCCCTCTGATCTGCGATACCAAGGAATTAAAGTATGTTAAGAAGATCGTTGTTGAGACCGCTTGATGCTGAGATCGCAGCAGCTGGTGTTGACCTGAAATACGAAGTTGGTACTATGATCGAGATCCCAAGAGCAGCTTTAACTGCTGATGAGATCGCTAAGGACGCTGAGTTCTTCTGCTTCGGTACTAACGACTTTAACCCAGATGACTTACGGATTCTCCCGTGATGATGCTGGCAAGTTCTTAAACGCTTACTATGATGCTAAGATCTTCGAGAATGATCCATTTGCAAAACTGGATCAGACTGGCGTAGGCAAGCTGATGGAAATGGCTATTAAGTTAGGAAAGGCTACACGTCCTGAACTTCATGTAGGTATCTGCGGCGAGCACGGCGGTGACCCAAGCTCCGTAGAATTCTGCCACAAGATCGGACTGGACTATGTATCCTGCTCACCATCCGTGTACCGATCGCTCGTTTAGCAGCAGCACAGGCAGCTCTGGCAGACTAATTGCAGAGATTTAAAACAGGCTAATCGATTAAAAATTGTTATATAAGGGATAAAAGTGACAGCGCTGAAGGAAACTTCGGCGCTGTTGCTTTTTTGTATCTTTCTTAATAAATCTTACGGAAGTTTGATATTTTTGTGAAACGCTTTACTGTATCTGGGGAAAATGCTATGATGAAAACAACGAGTGCCCCGCCTGCCAAAGCAGGCATATCGCGTACAGGCATGAGTAAAGCTTATGATAGCAGAAGAAAGGAATTGAAATTAAGAATGAAGAAATGGATGAAGATCTGCCTGATGGCAGCAGCATCTGCCATGTTATTAGCAGGCTGCGGTACAAAAGATAATACAGCAGAGACAACAGCAGTTGAAACAACTGCAAAGGCAGAAGATACAAAAGAAACTGAGACAGAAAAAGCAGAAGAGACAACCCGGGCTGCAGCAAGTGAAACAGCAGAAACTACAGAGGCAGCCGAGGAAAACAGTGAACTGGATCTGGCAGCAGCTGCAGGAAAGCACCATGTAGAGATCACTGTAAAAGATTACGGCACCATTAATGTAGAATTAGACGGAGATGCAGCACCGATCACAGTTGCAAACTTCTTAGATCTGGCTGGAAACGGATTTTATGACGGACTTACCTTCCACCGCATTATCAGCGGCTTTATGATCCAGGGCGGTGATCCATTAGGAACTGGAATGGGCGGTTCCGAGCGTGAGATCAAAGGCGAATTTGACTCCAATGGCGTGAAAAATCCATTATCCCATACAAGAGGAGCTATTTCCATGGCAAGAGCCCAGCGTAAGGACAGCGCAAGCTCCCAGTTCTTTATTGTACATGAGGACAGTACCTTCTTAGACGGTGAATATGCCTGCTTTGGTTATGTAACGGACGGTATGGATGTGGTTGACGCGATCTGCGAAGATACAAAGGTAGAAGACAACAACGGAACAGTTGCAAAAGAAAACCAGCCGGTGATCGAAAGCATTAAGGTGATCGACTGACAGGGGAGTTTACAGGTCAGGTGCTCAAAAAAGGAGTATGGAGTATGAGAAAAAATGTAGGAAAAAGAAACTGCTTTAACGGTTCTGTCGGCACTGACATTGTCATTAGCTGCAACCATAGGTGCATTTGCAGATGAAAGTGATACCTCAAAGCTGGTATCCGGCACCAAGATCAATGGCGTAGGTGTAGGTGGATTGACGCCAGATGAAGCAAAAGCAAGGATCGAAGGCTTTTATGCTGGGGAATATACACTGAATATCAAAGAAAAAGGCGGAAAAGAAGAGAGCATCAAAGGCAGCGATATTGGCTACCAGGTGACTGTTTCCGGCAGTATCCAGGATATTTTGGACAGTCAGAATGCCACCGGCCGTGTAGCAGGACCTTCCGGTGAAAATACGCATACAATGGAAGTTTCTGCCCAGTATAACGAAGAGGCGTTAAACAATAAGATCAGCAATCTTTCCTGCATCAGTGGCGGAAGTATTGTGACAACAAAAGATGCTTCCATCTCTGCTTATGAAGAAGGAAAAGAATTTACCATCGTTCCGGCTGTACAGGGAAATGATGTGGACCCGGAAAAGACAAAACAGGTGATCACAGCTGTTGTAAGAGCCGGAAGCAGGGAACTTTCCCTGGAAGAAACCGGCTGTTACCGTACCGTTGGTGTCTGGGAAAGTGATGAAAACCTGAAGGCTTTATGTGCAGCTATGAACAGCCGCAGGACCAAACAGCTGCGGTATGTATTTGGAGATGCGTCAGAAGTTCTTTCCGGCGAGACCATGGCCAGCTGGATCACAGGAAGCAGCAATGGACAGGTAACTCTGGATCAGGAAAAAGTCGCAGCATTTGTGGCAAATCTGGCGGCAACTTACGATACAGCAGGAAAGACACGTACCTTTACAGGGGTAACAGGAGCAGAATACCAGCTTACAGGCCCTTATGGATGGAAGATGGACCAGGCAGGCGAGATCACAGCCCTTACTGAGTTGATCCAGAGTGGTTCGGCATGGCAGGATGGTGACAGTGCAGACAGGGAGCCTGTATACAGCCAGAGTGCAGTTTCCAGAACAGGTGGTGACTGGGGCAATACATATGTACAGGTGGATCTTGGCGGACAGCATGTATACATGGTAAAAGATGGTACCGTTGTCTGGGATGCGCCCTGTGTAACAGGAAATGTGTCAAAGGATTATACAACACCGGCAGGTATCTACAGTCTGACTTATAAAGAAAAAGACCGTATCCTGCGTGGAAAGAAGCTGGATAACGGCAAATATGAATACGAAAGCCATGTAGATTACTGGATGCCATTTAACGGAGGCATCGGACTTCATGATGCTTCCTGGAGAAGCAAATTCGGTGGAACCATTTATCAGACCAGCGGCAGTCATGGCTGCGTAAATCTGCCACCGGCCAGTGCAGCAACTTTATATGATCTGCTTTACAAGGGAATACCGGTGATCTGCACGCCATAAGTAAAGAGATCCCATCCTCCAATGGCAGGATGGGGAAATTATAAAACAAAACAGATGGAACCGATCAGGCCCCATCTGTTTTTTAAATGTTTTTTCTTACTTACGGAAATTCTAGGTTCTTCTTCTGTCAGTTCTTCGTAATTTAAGGTTTCGCCTAAAGGCGTATTTTTCCAGGGAAGAACCGGTTGCAAACGGATCTCAACTGTAATGTCCTTCCGGTTGTAAAGCTTGCGGAAGTTGCTGATAATACGTTTTAAGACCATTTCTCCTTTTTCAATGGTTACAGTAGGCAGTAAGATCAGGTACTGGCTGATACTGTAACGGGTGAATACATCACTGCAGCGCAGGGAAGCCATAATGGAAGTATTTAAGTGTTCCATTGCTTTTTGAAGGATCATGCTCTTTGGAGTTTTTCCGTCGATCCCTGTAACTGTCAGCAGGCAGAGATAAATAGAGTCTCCGGTACGCTGGATAGAACGGCGTTCTAACTGGAACAGATCCCTGAAAATAGGATATTCACAGTAGAAAGCCCCGCCGCTGCTTTCCTCGTTTAAGGAAGTCTGGATAGAGTCAAGGTTTGTATTGATGCCACGTTCACTGTTACGGATGATATTATACAGCTCCTTAAAATGTTCCGTTGGTGAAATGGAAAATTCATTGTAGAACAGGTCTAAGGTATTGCTATATTCTTCAAGTGCCTGGCTGGTATGGCCGTCCTTATATAAGGAATAGACCAGGTGATAATGAAATTCCTCATCAAAAGGCTCGATCCCAATAGCAGTCTGGCAGATGGAAGTGATCTGTCCGTAAGCCTGTTTGTCCAAAAGCAGCTGAATGGTCTTGTAAACCAGCTTCTGGTACAGAGAGTGATAATAAGCACTGATGGGAATGACCCATGATTCGTATTCTGATTTTGGAAGGAAATCACCCTTGTAAATAGAAAGACCCTCCATACACAGGGACAGATTTTCTTCCGGATCAAGGGAGTTGCTTAAAGCCCGGTTGCATACAGACTCAAATTCATCAATATCTAAAACCGTAGGATAATCCTGGGTCCAGGCATATGTTCCCCGCTGCTGGACTAACAGTTTCTGCGGGGAGATCCCTAACGGCTCTAACAGTTTACGGGAACGGAACATAAGGGTTTTTAATGCTCCGTTTGGATTGACACCGGGATCATCGGCCCAGATGATACGGATCAGTTCAGCAGGGTTGATATCCTTTTTCTGGAATATAACAAGATACTCTAATAATGCCCAGGGCTTTTTTGACTGATTGCTGTTGTCATTGATCTGGCAGCCGTTTGTGCGGATAGAAAAACCGCCAAGGGTCTGTACATGGATCGTTGGTCTCTGTTCAGAAGAAGATGGCATAATGGCAGGTCTCCTTTATATATCATTTTTATATCGTGCATTTGAATTTATACAATAAGTATAACTATACGCTATGGAAATGTCCAGTTTATTAAGACGAAAAAACGAAAAAATTAAGTATTTTGTAACCGATTGTAACCGGAACTGCTATACTGAAAATAGTATAAAACAGAATAATAAACAGAAAGTGGGTGAAAAAATGTCAGTAGCAAAGACTGGAGCAATACCGAATTCTTATCGTCAGATTCATATTGCAGTGGATGATTTTGAAAACAGGATATTAAAAGGAAGGATCAATCATGAAAGTAAGGAGTATGGCATTTGTTTTTACAGCCTTTCTGAAATGGTGTTTGCTTTAGAGGAGCTGTTTGAGGAGATCCATTACCCTATGAAAAGTGTGGACCACCGCAATTTCAGCAAAAAAGAATATCTGGATCTGAAAGAGGAAAGCAGGGAAGTAAGAATAGAAGGATTAAAGTCTGAAACAAGAGGAAAACTTGCGGATTTTTGCCTGCGGGTCCAGTATCGTTATTATGCTTCCTGGCAGGGGCAGATCGAACAGATCGGAACGAACGCCAAAAGACATTTTGACAGCTTTATGGAACTGATGGACTTTTTAGACCAGCAGTTAGGGGAAGGTGTAACAAGACTTCCCTATGGACTTGGCAAAAAGATGTGTGAAGTCACTGTAAACAATTATGAAGGTCATGTGATGAGCGGGGATGTGTCCCATCCGGCAGTAGAAGACAGACGGGCTTTTTATAATGAATTTGAGCTGAGGGAAAAGATCGCGGAAATGATCGATCCTCTTCCGGAACAGGAAAAAAAAAAGAACCGGCAGTGATCATTTCACGCAGTTTCCGTGTGGAAAATGGAAATTATGGTCCTGCAACCTTTGTAGTCCGGGTGCTGTTTCGCAGGAATTCTACCTGGCAGGGAACGGTTGGCTGGAAGGAAAAACGCTGCCAGGTAAGCTTCAGAAGCTTTATGGAACTGCTCCTTTTAATGCATGAGGCTGTGGCAAGATCCGGACAGTGGGAGAAAGAGCCTGTAAAGAAGACACATACAGCATGATCTTTTAAGGAAAACATCTTGGAAAGGACAGAATGATGTATGGAAGACAGTAAAAAAAGCGGCAGAGATACTCTGTGGAAAATACTGGTCTGCGTTGCACTTCTGGTATTTTTAGTAAGCGGCGGCCTGACTTTGCGCAGTTATCTTGCAGATAAAAAGAGCCCAGGAAGAGTATGAACGCCTTGCAAGGGAAGCAGCCCAGACGACCCAGGAGACCATTACAATAGAAGAAACAGAAAAACAGGAACTGGAGACAGAACCTGAAAAAGAGGAATACCAGTCACCCTATGATTTTGATACATTAAAAAAGGAAAATCCTGATACCATTGGCTGGATCCATATTCCAGATACAAAGATCAGTTATCCTATTGTACAGGGAACAGATAATGATTTTTATCTGAAACATGATTTTAACGGGGAAGCAAGTGTAGCCGGAAGTATTTATCTGGACTACGAAAGCGAAGGTGACTTTGAGGGAAGAAATAATATCCTTTACGGCCACAATATGAAGAACGGAAGTATGTTTAAAGATATTGTCCGCTATAAAGACCCTTCTTATTTTAAAGAGCATCAGTATTTTTCTATTTATACTCCTGAACGGGAGATACGTTTAAAGGCGGTATCCTGCTATTATGGAGAGGCAAAGCCCATTGTGCGCAAGACCCGTTTTAAGAGTCAGGAAGCTTTTGATGAGTTTGTAAAAGAGATGATCGCCCCTTGCTCCTATGCGGAAACCGTAGAATACCCGGTGAAAGCGCTGTATACATTTGTAACCTGCAGCTATGAGATCAATGATGCAAGAACTTTCTTGTTCGCTGTGGAGGCAGATGAACAGGGAAATGAGATCACGGCGGATGAAGAGTATCAGCAGAAAATGACAGACCTGATGATTAAAAAGGCAGAGGAAGCAGAGGCAGTTTCTAAGGAAGCTGGGAAAAAGTAGGAAAATATAGTGGAAAATATGGCCTGTTAAAATAAAAATTACTATTGGAAAAGCGGAGCAGTTATGCTATACTAAGCGGGAAAATGCTGATTTATATAAAAATCAGCAGTCAGGAAGGCTGTTTCGCGAAAGAAGCCAAGGAAAACGAAGAAGTCATACCTGGTAACAGGTATGGCTTTCATTTATGGTGATGTTACCGCCAGGTGACATGTCTGTTTGTTATAAGGACAGGTATTTTTTTGATAACAGACTTTCGAAATACAGGCAAAAGGAGAGAACAATTATGAAAAGAAATGTAATGAGAACAATGAGCCTGGCATTTGCTGGAATAATGGCAGCAGGTGCATTAACAGCATGTGGCGGAAATAATACAGCAGCTACTACAGCAGCTCCGGCAGAGCAGACAAGCGCAGCAGGAGAAAGCGCAGCTGAAGAGGCTACAGCAGCTCCGGCGAAAGAAGGTTTTAAAGGTAGCTATGGAGTGTGCATACGCACCATACAACTGGACACAGCCAGATGATTCCAACGGCGCTGTACCAATTAATGACAGCAACGAATATGCTTATGGATACGATGTTATGATGGCAAAGAAGATCTGTGATGAGTTAGGATATGACCTGCAGATCGTTCGTCTTGACTGGGATTCACTGATCCCTGCTGTAAGCACTGGACAGGTTGACTGCGTTATTGCCGGTCAGTCCATTACTACAGAGCGTCTTCAGGCAGTTGATTTTACTGAGCCATATTACTATGCAACCATCGTTACCCTGGTTAAGAACGGCAGTAAGTACGCTGACGCTAAGAGCGTAGCTGACCTGGCTGGTGCAACCTGTACTTCCCAGCAGAGCACCATCTGGTATGATACCTGCCTTCCACAGATCCAGGATGCAAATATCTTAGCTGCAACAGCAAGTGCACCAGATATGCTGATGTCCTTAAATGCTGACAAGTGTGATTTGGTTGTAACTGACCAGCCAACCGGTAAGGGTGCTTTAGTTGCTTATCCAGATTTCAAGCTTCTTGAATTTGGCGGCGGCGAAGATGATTTCCAGGTAACTGACGAAGATATCAACATTGGTATTTCCTTAAAGAAGGGCAATACTGAGTTAAAGGAAGCTATTGACAGTGTTCTGTCCAAGATGACAAAAGATGATTTCTCTGCAATGATGGATGAGGCAATTTCCGTACAGCCTCTGGCAAACTAATTGAAGAGATAAAAAGGAGAAAGTTATGCCAACAGATTTTTTGGGCCGTGTAATGGTCGTATTCAACCGCTACGGCATGTCTATGTTGCAGGGTGCAGGCGTCAGCTTAAAGATCGCTTTAGTAGGTACGCTGGTAGGATGCCTCATCGGCTTTGCCGTAGGTATTGTCCAGA
>ENA-OPZN01000285-OPZN01000285.1-human-gut-metagenome-genome-assembly--contig:-NODE-285-length-17847-cov-2.240688_pt1 | contig 17847 bp, 17 predicted proteins | sample MGYA00242483_ERZ504503 | MGnify/ENA primary metagenome ERZ504503 (study PRJEB26092, sample SAMD00036285) | human gut metagenome | host: Homo sapiens | study: EMG produced TPA metagenomics assembly of... | reverse complement strand
AAAATCACAGCTATGTTAAAACGACTAAAATCAGTCAGTATGTTGCTGTTCCTAATGGGTGCCTCTACCGGAGCAGCATACGCGGTCGCCAATCCCGGCGTTACCGATGTGAAAATCACACAACAAAGTGGTACATGTACAGGAATTGTCAAGGATGCTACGGGTGAAACTGTCATTGGTGCATCTGTAGTAGTAAAAGGTACGACTAATGGTACTATTACCGGACTTGACGGTGATTTTTCTTTGTCAAATGTAAAAAAAGGAGATATCATTGTTATTTCTTTTGTAGGATATCAGACACAGGAAGTAAAATGGACCGGACAGCCTATTGATGTAACTTTAAAAGATGATACGCAACAGTTAGGTGAAGTTGTGGTTACAGCTTTGGGATTGAAGCGTGAAGAAAAAGCTTTAGGATATGCAGTTACTGAAGTGAAGGGAGATGAATTAAAAGCTGCCAATACCATTTCTCCGGTAGCCGCATTGCAAGGTAAAGTAGCCGGTGTTGAAATCTCAGGATCAGATGGTGGTTTGTTTGGTGGTACCAAGATACAGATTCGTGGAGCTTCAACCTTAAGTTCCAACAACCAGCCTATCTATGTGGTGGATGGAGTGATTCTGGATAACGGTGTATCTGGTAATACGACAGCAGACTGGGACGCAGGTGCCAACAACGCCAGCGACTATGGTAATGAGTTGAAAAACTTAAATCCTGATGATTTTGAAACTGTATCAGTATTGAAAGGTGCTGCGGCAACAGCATTGTATGGTTCCCGCGGTTTGAATGGTGCGGTTGTAATCACCACCAAATCCGGTAAGGGTACACAAGGGCTGGGTATCAGCGTTTCTCAAACATTTGGTATTGACCATGCTTTCAAGACTCCGGATATTCAAACTTTATATGGCCCAGGATACATGCCGGGACAATCTGATGCCGACCAAAATGGAAGTATGTGGGATGAACATCAGTTTACAGTAAATCAGAATGGGGAACATACATTAGTAGGAGTACCCAACTTTGGTTTTGGTCCTAGATATGATGGCTCTCAAATCCGCAATTATGATGGTACATGGACTACCTATTCTCCACGTAAAAATAATATGCTGGATTTATATAAATTAGGGTTCAATACAAACACGAATGTTTCTATTCGCGGTGGTAATGAAAAAACATCATTTTATACATCTTTATCTTATAAAAATGCCAAATCAACAACAGAAAACAATACTTTTGAACGTTACTCCATGTTGTTGAAAGCTAGCCATAAGTTGAACGATTGGGTGGATGTTGCTGCTTCTTTTAGCTTTGCCAACTCAAAACCGCGTAATGCACAACTGAATGCGGGTGAATTGTTTGTCAATGCAAATACCAATGTGATTAACCCGCTATTTGACGTAGATTATTTCCGGAACAAATATTTAGGTGAGCATGGTGGTATTGCCAGTACCAGCTATGGTGACCAATATGGTTCGGTTCCTTCCAGCGCTAAAAATTATTTCTTCAAAGTAGATAATTACGATTATGTACGGAAGGAAACTGTTATTCGTCCTACATTTGAAGTAAATGTAAAGATGACAGATTGGCTGAAGTTTAAGCAGACGCTAATATGAACCGTTATTATACTTCTATAGAAGATAAACAATTAGGTTCCGGTTATGCAAACGAAGGAGGATATTATGGTATTACGCAAGATATAAAAGAACAATTTTACCGTAGGGGGAACTTTTACTGCCAGCAAGCAGATAAAAGATTTTTCACTCGGTGGATTCGCACGATTTGAGTATTACAACACCTCTTCCCAACATTCAAAAGTATCAACTGACGGAGGAATGGTGGTGCCTGGAGAATGGTTCGTGGAGAACTCAAAAAGACTAAAAAGAGCGAATCGACCATATCGGGCAGCAAAAGAATTATTTCTGCCATTTTGCTTTAAATTTAGGATGGAAGAATCAATTCTATTTGGATGTTACAGGACGTAATGACTGGTCTTCTGCATTGGTATATGCCAATCGTACAGGTAATCACTCATACTTCTATCCTTCTGTATCAGGTTCATGGTTGATTAATGAAACTTTCCGCGAAAGTATGCCTTCATGGATTAACTTGGCAAAACTTCGTGCATCATGGGCACAAGTAGGTAATGATACAGACCCATACGCTGTCAATCAGACGTATTCTTTTGCCACAATGGAAATGTATGACGGCAATATCTATACCAATGAACTGGACAAACTGATGAAGATTGCCGACCTTAAACCGGAACGTAAGAATTCATGGGAAATAGGTTTGGATTTCCGTACTTTTAATAATCGTTTGAATTTGGATTTCACTTATTATAAGGAAAATACCACAGACCAGATTATGAAAATCAATGTTCCTGCTATTTCCGGTGTTACCCAACAGTTGGTAAATGCTGGTAATATCCAAAACTCAGGTATTGAAATCGCATTAAATACTACTCCTATCAAAACTAAAGACTGGCAGTGGGATCTGGACTTCACTTATACACGAAACAGAAGTAAAATTGTATCCTTGCATCCTAATGTTGCCAACTATATTGAATTGTCCGGTTATGTAAACGCATACGACTATCATATCGGCTCTGTAGCAAAAGTCGGTGAGTCTTATGGTGTGTTGATGTCAGATGTCACTCAGGCACGTAATGAAAACGGTGTACCTTTGTTGGAGTGGGATGACAGCTGGAGAGGCGCATATAGAGCACAAAGCAAAACAGCGGAAGTAGTGGGCAACATGACACCCGATTTTCTGGGATCTGTAGCAACAACGTTAACTTGGAAAGATTTAAGTTTGAATGTCGGACTGGATATGCGTTTTGGAGGTTTGGTGGCATCTTACTGTAACTTATACGGAACTCAGGCCGGTTGGACAGAAAGCTCTTTGCAATACCGTGACCCGGAACATGGAGGTATGACTTGGACTAGTCAATACGCCGATTCCAAAGGTATTCAATATACTGATGGTATGATTCCGGAAGGTGTTTTTAAAGAAGGAACAATTGCGACCCTTGGTGGATGGAACAAAAATGGATGTCAGCGGACTGTCTTACGCACAGCTGGTACAGGAAGGAAAACTGGAACCCACTCATGCCGGTTCATGGTATGGAAATAATTATGCATGGGGAGCACAGACAATTGATGACATTTGGGTACACAAGTTGAGTTATATCGCTTTGCGTAATATTACTATAAATTATCGTTTGCCTAATAGCATCAGTCACAAACTGGGTGCAAAAGGATTGAACCTGTCATTCAGTGCACGTAATTTGGGATATCTGTATAATTCATTACCTAATAACCTGAATCCGGAATCTGTACGTTCTAATTCAGCTTCAGAGTTCCGTATTCGTGGTTTCGAGCCTTATACGGCAAGTTACATATTTACAATTAATGCCAATTTCTAATTGTTAACTTTAAAAGAATTATCAACAATGAAATATAGAACTTTAGCAGCCGCACTGCTTTTAGGAAGTGTAATGTTTACTTCCTGTGTAGATGAATTCTCTGAATTAAATTCAGATCCGTCTACTATTACAAAGCCTGATATTCGTTTCCTGTTCACTAAATGTGAGGCTTCTTTCCAACCGGGAGATTATGCACAGTGGTTTGGAGGATTTAATGATCTTTCTACCTGGTCGCAAACAACAGTTTCATCAGGAGGTAATACAACTCGTTCAAATCGTCCGACTGATGAAGCCAATGGTTGTGGTTATGAAGTAAACGAAGTTCTTCGTTATGCTAATGAGATTCGATATCAAATCAGCCAGTTGCCTGAAGAGGAAAAAGCGACTTATGAATATATCCAATATCTTTGTAATCCTTTGTTGGTTTATTTAAGTATCCAAGATGCCGACCTATATGGCTCACGTCAATATACAGAAGCAGAACAAGCCAGATATACCAATCCTCCTTTGTTATTGCCTAAGTATGACACTCAAGAGGAACTTTTGGAAGTATGGCTGAAAGAACTGGACCAGACTATTAATTATCTGAGCAGTAAACGAATACAAAGATGTTTTGAATAATCAGGACTTTATTTATAAAGGTGATTTGAAAAATGGGGCAAACTGGCCAATTCTTTGAAATTGAAAATTGCAGCCCGTTTGATAAACAAAGACCGGAACCGTGCTTTTGAAATAGTAAAACAGGTAGCAGAAAGTCCTGTTGGCTTAATTGCTACTACGGATGATGACTTTGTATATAACAAGGGTAAGTTCGATAACAATTGGAATAATGATTTTTCTGTAGGAGTAGGTACGCAACATCTTATAGACTTTTTGGTAAACAACAAAGATCCGCGTTTACTTTATTTCTTCCAAAAGAATGACTACAATTCTAATGTTGTGCAGGCTTATTTTGATCAAAAAGAGAAATGCCGGATTTTGTAGAAAAGAATGTAATTTCTGAAGGTTAAAAATGGAAAGAAAGTCTTTAAAGAATGGGGTGGTCCAGGTGAACCTTGGGTACGTTATTATGGTCTTCCTGTAGAAATAGGTGCAGGACAGATGGACAAATACGAGGATTATTTTGACCCCACAGGACAATTGTTTGTTTTGTACTCGGCAGCTGGTGCCAAGAAAAGCTATTATCCGTGTACTTACCGGAATCAAGAAATGGTAAAAGGTTTGTTGACATATACTTATCCGGATGCTCCGGATGTTACTCCGGTTCAGGACACTCAACAATATGGCTGGTATGGTCTGTATTTTTCGGCAGCGGAAACCAATTTCTTCTTGGCTGAATTCACCCTGTTGGGAGCTACTTGGAATGGACAAAAAAAGTGCCCAAGAGTATTTTACAGAGGTATCACTGCTTCAGTAAAAGGATATGATTATGTTGCCGGTCAGAATCATATACCTTATTATGACAGTCCTTATGTAAATGACCCTCATGATGTTTCCATTAAGCTGCAAGAGGAATGGCTGACAGAACTGCTTAAGAAAGAGGCTTATAATTTAAGTGGAGATAAAGCTTCTGATTTGGAAAAAGTGTATATCCAAGAATATCTCCATTATTTTAATGCACCGATTGATCAATATGTTAACATTATGCGTTCTGGTGTTCCTATGAAGAATAGTTCCATTTTACCGCGTAAGGAATTTGACGAACAATTGGGTGACTCTTATCCTATCCCTAGAAGATTTGCTGTTATGGAGCCTTTGGAATCAGATCAGTTACATGACATAACTATCGCTGCATATAAAGCACAAGGTTATACATATCAAGGTACAAATGCAAAAAATCCACAAGTTTTGCATGACGAACGTGTATGGATGGATAAAGAAAATCCTGATTTTGGCAAAGGACCGAAGAACTGAAAATAAAATTAAAGAATAACAGTTCCCCTTGTTTTTCCTGTAAAAACAAGGGGATTGTTTTATTTTGACCTTCAGGACTATACATAGAATTATTTTGCAAATATTATTTATTAGTAATATTCCATGTAGTAGGGTGTGGATTAGAGAAAGTACCAAAGGTTTCCGTCATCAGCTTATACCCAGACTGACTAATTAATATATCAGCTTGTTCTTTGGCTTTCTGAAACTCCCCATTAGCTAAATAACATTTAATAGTAGCTGGCGACAAGCTCCTTTATTAATCATACCAATGTAAGTCATATCCTTTTGATCAGGCACATGCTGCACTGCAAATTCCATATCTTGCACTAGTTTTTTTTATGATAGCCTCTCGTTTTGTACTTTTTATAATCCTGTTTTGGTCGATCTATAATTTTTGACACAAAAGGTACATCGCCAAATTGGAAGCACAAATTTAAATAGCGATAAGCACGATGAAAATAGGCTCGTCCTAAATATTCATTCTTTATTGATTCGTCCAGTCCTTCCACTTTATCAATATAACTGATAATCGTATTAGCATATTTAATACCATTATAGGTTTCTCCCCAAAAGATAACCAAACGGTTTTGGTCAAAATTATACCAACCATTATTAGGAGTAAAGCGTTCATTGATGTCACAAAAATAAGCGCACCGTCTGTTTTGCTGCTACGGTTAAATCAGAGAACAGGTATTCACTCATTAAAGGAAGCATCAGATCGCACGCTTCGGTATTTGTCCAATAAGCCCGCAATGCTTTATCAGCTGAAGCTAAAGCTGCATTTAACCCTTCTACTGTATTAAAAGTTATTGAAGGTTCATAAAGTGATAGCGGATCGGGGGTTAAGAAGTCGTCAGAACAACCTGTCATAGATAATTGAAAACAAACAGTTCCTATCAATATTCTAAATATATTTTTATAGTTTTTCATATGTCATATTATTAAAATGTTAAGTTAATTCCCAAAGAATAAGTGCGAGGAGCCAAACCACCTGTTTCAGGATCACCATATTCCCATTCTTTACTCCAAGTTGCTACATTACGGACAGTAGTAAATATCTTGGCATTCTGAATCTTATATTTCTCTAAAAATTTCATTGGAATATTGTAAGCCAACGAAATATTCTCTAATCGGATAAATGAGCGATCTATCACACGGGCCGGTGCAGATATGCCAGTTGGACCTTGTGCACTAAAGACGCGCATAAGTATTGGAAGGGTTATCTACAGTCCAATATTCTTTAGTGTAGACATTTCTACAGTTAGTTATCTGCGAATAATTATTATCATTATTCAAATAATTAGTATCCAAGCTCTTGTGTCCCATATAAGAATACATATTAAATGAAAAAACCCAATCTTTAAAAAATAGTAAAAACTATTCCTCAAGGACCAATGTATAGGAGGTGTTGTTTCCCCCATAAACTGTTTATCTTTATTATTATAAACAGGGGTTACGCTTCCATCAGCATTTACTTTATCATCGTCTGTATAAATGTTCTGTACTTTAGGATCACCTGGGCGTTGACTATATTTGGCAGCTTCTTTCACCTCATCTTTTTGTCCAAATACCTGTAACTTTATTATAATCCCAAATAGCACTAACAGGTGCCCAATAAACCAGCCATTAGTCACATCATCTCGTTCTTTTACTATTGTATTGCCCAATGCATCAACTATGGTTTCATATTCTCCATATAATTTCTTAATAGTATTTTTATTAACTGAAAAAGTAAATCCGGTTTCCCATTGAAAATTTGCCTTTTCAATATTACGTGAATTAATAGACAATTCAAATCCCCGATTCTCTATTCTACCCAAATTAGTTGTAATAGAATTAAATCCTGTAAAGTCAGGCAATGATTGGTTCATAATCATGTCCGTAGTAGGCATTACATAATATTCCATACTTGCATTGATCCTATTGTTAAAAAATCCCACATCAAGACCTACATTCCAAGAAGTAGTCTTTTCCCACTGTAGATTCGGATTAGCCAAACGACTTACAAAAAGATACTTTAGATCCATCAACGCCCCCGAAGCAGAATTTATATATCCTTGTGTATATTTTCCAAGTGACAAGTTTGCTAAAGCAATGTATGAATCAGCCAAACTACGGTTACCATTCTGTCCGAATGACACACGCAGCTTACCAGAACTTTAACGGCTTCCAATTCCAAAAATTCTCATTAGTAAAAGTCCATGCCAATGCTCCTGAAAAGAAATTAGCATAAGGATTAGTTGTTCCAAATGCAGAATAACCATCACGACGAAAAGAAAATGTAGCCATATAAGTATCATTGTATGAATAAAATAAACGAGCCAAATAACCACATGCTGTTTCACGCGTATCAGTAGATCTAAATGAGCTCAGATTTTTATCACCATTAGCAGTGCCATGAAATCCTAAAGCTTCAGAAGGTAGAATATTACGCGCCTCAATACGATCTGCCCAAGATTGACGTTCTTCAGCTTCCTGTACCAAAGTCAAAATAGTATGATGCTTTTCTGCAAAAATGTGCTCCCAAGTAATAGTATTATTTAAGGACCAATCAAAACGTTTACCTTGCTCACGGTTTACACGATCATCTGTTTCCGCTTGCCAATCAGGATGTTCTGATGATCGGTAGTAGCGATCATGAAAATACTGTAAACGCGGTGATACGTTAAACGAATAAGTAATTCCTAAGGGTAAAGTTACTTTGGCTGTTAAAATAGAATTTAAAACTGTAAAACCTTTATCCAAGTCAAGATATTGGCGATCGTAATCAAAGTTATATCCTTTCCAATAAGCATTTTCACCCATAGGATGAGGCACTAGTTCCCCATTTTCATTATAAGGAGAAGTAAATGGACTATTATCCAATATTTGGCTTTCCCAATTAGTTGCAATATCCCCATCTGTACGATTCTGAAAATTAAATGTTTGTCCCCTACATTAAGCCAAGAAGTTATTTGGGGCATTTAAAGTTTTCATATTTTGAGCGTATTGCACTATACTCATTACCTCTTGCTACCCCTTCGTTAGAAAGATAACCTAATGAAAGATAATAATTCACTTTTTCATTATTACCTGAAATGCTGACGTTATAATCTTGATTCAATCCTGTATGGAAAGAATGATCATACCAATCAAACGTTTTTGCCTAATAAAAAATTATTTAATTAGTTATTATCACTAGCTTGTAATCCCAATCTTCTTCCCCAAATCTCCTCTGTACTCATCGAACCATCTTGATTACTTTGAGCTTTCCAAGCTTCCAAAGTAATGCCATACTTATTCAAATTAGTTTCTGTAGGACGCTATAATAACCAACAGGAGTATTTCCTGTCTGATAAGCTTCATAATTTCCTGTTTGAGCATTTATACCATAAGTGTCTGTCGTATAAAAAATCTTCACGATATTTTTAGATATCCATAGAGTCATATACTTTCCGGCTATCACCAATAGTAACGAAGCCTATATTTGCACTAAAATTGATAACAGGTTTTTCCGAACGTCCTTTTTTTGTCGTTACAATAATTACTCCATTAGCAGCTTTAGCACCATAAACCGCAGCAGAAGAAGCATCTTTTAGCACATCAATCTGACTGATATCATTCGGATTGATTTCAGACAATTCTCCATAAAAAATCATACCGTCCAATATAATAAGTGGATCGTTATGTCCTCCATCTGAATAAACAGAACGTTGACCACGAACTTGCATGGAGCCACCACCTTTAGCAGACCCATCAAATCCAATCCGCAAGCCAGCAGTACCACGCAAAACATCTTGTACAGTTTTCGGAGCTTCATTAGAAAGTTCAGCCGGACGAATCTGAGAAACTGCACCTGTCAAATCCTTTTTCTTCATTGTACCATAACCTACCACCACCACTTCATCCAACATCTCCGAATCTTCCTTCAATACTACATTAATTTCTCTCTTCCCAGAAACTTTCACTTCTTGAGAAACATACCCGATATACGTAATCTGTAAAACGGCTTCTTTCGGGGCATCCAACACAAACCGCCCATCTATATCTGTTATCGTACCTATTGACTGACCTTTCACCGTGACATTGGCACCGATTATCGGCTCGCCATTCGTATCTTTCACAATACCTGTCACCTTATTTGCCTGTTGGGCAACTTCCCCATCTTTCGCCTTGCTCATCAGCATGATATTCTTACCCTCCATGGCATAATAAATATCAGTACCTTCAAAAACCTTATTCAACACTTCGGCTACAGATTTATTTTGCGCATTCACCTTCACATTGCGCTTCAGATTCACCTCGTTTACATTATATACAAACAGATAATCTGTCTGTTTTTCTATTTCACTGATTACCTTGCCTGTTGACATGTTATCCGCCACAACAGTCACCTTCATTGTCTGAGAATAAGACTCAGTGGCAAAAGCTGTTCCGGCAAAGACAAACAGGGCTAAGAGTGTGTTTCTCATCATACGGAATAAATGTTTAATTTCTACAATAGATTCCTGATACAAAATATTTTTCATATATTTGCATTACTAATTTTAGGTTCAACTTAAGATTATTTGAGAAAAAATTGTCAATACGTAATTGACGTTTCCATGGGATGGTGTTGCAGCACTATCCCATTTCCTTTTTTAGACCATGTGTGTTATTTCATAGGCATATTCTTTTTTAAGGGTTAATTAATTGTTATCACATTCGTCTCATCATCCTTTGTATAAGTAAACTTATTATTGAGTCTCAAAACTTTCAGTACGTGTTCCACCCCATCTTTCGTGCGGAATTTACCTGTATAACGGTTCTTTAAAATCCGGGTATTATTTACCACAATATCCACCCCATAATACAGTTTCAGTTTCTCTATCATATCACGTACGGATATATCATTAAAACAAAGCAAGCCCTCACGCCACAAAAAATAATCGACCTCCTTGATGCGTCCTTTCACCAGTCTGTTGCCTTTCAAGCTGGCCATCATGTTCGGTTCCAGCCTCATTCCACTGTTATTCGAACCGGGCACTAAAATTTCTACAGCACCTTCCAACAAAGAAGTTTCCCATACGCTATCCGCTGCATAAGCCATTACATTGAACTCTGTACCCAGCACCTTCACATTACACTTGTTCGTCTCTACAATAAAAGGCTGTTCCACATTCTTTGTCACCGCAAAGTAACCCTCACCATCCAATTTCACATTTCGGATATTCCCTTTGAAACTTCCCGGGAAAGTCAAGGTACTGCGTGAGTTCAACCAAACCTTCGTACCATCCGCCAACATCAATTCCGCCCGTTGGCCCGCCGGCACATAAATAGACTGCCATGTTTTGTCTTCCGGTACCTGATGTTTTCCTGTCCAATAATGTGTACCCAACAAGACGATCGCCAATACCGCTGCTATCTTGGCAGCTTCCATACATACTCCGCGTAACGAGAAATGTTTCCTTTCCCGGCTATTCTCCTCCGCCACAGGTTCCGTACGCCACAATGCCATGTCATGCAACTTCCGTTGTGCCATATATTCACGCATGTTCTCAGGATTTTCCTGTATCCATTCGGTCACACGCTGCTTTTCGGCTTCAGTAGCATTTCCGGCTATATATTTTTTGCAATAATTCAGGATTCATATTCTATGCTGTTTTATTAGAAACGACTCAAGAAGAAACTACCTAAAGAAATGAAGAAAATATAAAAATCATTTTGTCCTCAAAAACATCCGTATCCCTATCCGGTCAGGCTTAATAATAAAAGAAGAAATAAAATAAAGGAAGATAATCTTTTAAAGTCACCCGCAGTACTTTCAATGCTTTTGATATATGATATTCCACCCCCTTTATAGAGATTTCCATCTCTTCGGCAATCTCTTTATTGGATTTATTTTCAAACGGCTCAAAATAAATGCCCGTCGGGTCTGTTCCGACAAGGTACTTAAAGTAGCACTGATGATTTTTTCCACTTCTTCCGAAAAAATCTCATCAGGATTGCACGCTTCCAAGGCAGACATACGGATAGACAATTCCTGTTGTTGCCAGTCGACCATCACTTCAAAAGCACTGCGTTTTACCTCCTCGTGCTTTAGATAGTCCAAAGCCTTGTTCTTCAAAATTGTCAGTAACAATGGTAAGATATATTTCTCTTCAACAGGCTCGGCCTTCAACTTTTCCCACAACTTTATTAATGCCTCGGAGGCAATATCTTCTGCCGCCAAATCATTATGAACGTATGATTTGGCAAAGAAAAAAGACTTCTTATAATAAGAGGTATAGATATCATTAAAAGAATTTCCAGACATTTTGCTCATTTGTATATCGGTTGTGCTTTTCATCCATATTACGATGGTAGAGCAAAGTTAGCAATAAACCTTCGATAAAAACAAAATTATCCTGTTAATTCTTTCTCTTATATGCTATGAGCTTGCCTTATATGCAATCGCCCTCCACCGTCAGACCAAGTGGCAAAAAGGAAAAGTTGCCATAGATATGAAATTCACGGACAAACACCCCTATGCTGTCCGACCGGAAGGAAACTTTCAACTGCAAAGTATCTCCCGGAGCAGCATGAAACTTGGAGCATCTCGTTTCCGGACAATCCCAAGAAGAAACAATGCAATAAATATGTAAACTGTCACTTCCATGTTTTTATAGATAAAAACGCCACCACTAAAAAAGTCGAACAAACAAATCGCCAAGCAATATTTTTCATTTATTTCCCCTTATACGATTCCCCCTGAAAAATCCTTCAAAAGCTTCAGCCCTCCCGCAAACCCTTTGCAGGAGGGCGTTCCGGCTGAAGGATCACACCGGGAAAAAGTTTCAGGCCGCGGAAGAATCCTTCAGCTTCACCAGCCGGTACACATTGCCATACTCAGTATGAACACGCTGTATCCCTAATGCAACCATCATCCTGCCCAACCGGTTCGGAGTCACCCCACGCATGGCCGCCGGATAATGTTTCTGCAAATAATTGAACAAATCCGTCGTGGTATAGGGCTTGGACAACTCCCCTTCCTGCGGCATCCGGAAACAACGCAAAACAATTCCTGTTCGGCAGGCATTTTATAAAAATTCCGGTTGCTGTGCTGTATCTCCTTTTCTTCCTCTTCCGAGAACCAGTAACGCTCTCCTCCGGCCAGCTCCGCTTTCAGCTGGGCGAACAGCTGCGCATGATCGGGCGGTGTGCAGTCAATCTTGCCGTCCACTTCCGCACAAAGGAAACGGCGGCTTCCTGTGGGATCAGTCAGCAGGTCCGTCATATTGGACGTACCGATGAAAGAGGCGATACGGGGCAGATGACTGAATGCCGGACGATGTGCCCTGCGGAAAGTCAGTGTGGTCGTCTGCATCAGATTCTTCAAGGCAGGCATCTGCCCGGCACGGTACTTGTCGAACTCATCCATATTGATCAGTCCGAAAAGCGAAAGTTTCTGTTCACATCCACTCTCGCTCGTCAGGTCGAACTTATCTATATAATAAGGTGTAAGTTCCTTGGGCATCAAAATCTTGCAAAAAGAAGACTTGCGCTTCCCCTGCTCACGACTCACCAACATAGGCGCCACCGCATTGGCGCAATCCTGCGCCTGCCCCAGCCATTGGGCGGCAACACCCAGCATCCAACGGTGAAACCCTTTCACCCACATCGGCTTACGCGATATACGCACGGCCAGCGGAGTAACACGATCCACCCCGTCCCATTGAGGCAAGTGGCTCATATAATGCAGAAAAGGATGATAGTTTTCCACCTTTCTGGAATGGAGCAGACGGCTCACATCCTTATCCCAGCAGTTGATGCCACCGGTACGCGCCTCCAGGCAGAATGTATTCAAATCACGTTGAGCCACCATGGCATACTCTTCATCCGGCATCTCTTTCCCACGATACTCCGTCTGTTCAGTGAGAAGATTGTAACGGAAATCATAGCGTATGGTCAAGAAGCGTTGCAAGGCATCCAGCATATTCTCCGGCTTCTTGCGCCCCGATTTGCCAAAAGCCGCCTTTTCATCGATAGTTTCTACCATGCCAGCTGTTTCGACAGCCGCTGGGAGAACAATTTCATCCACCGTTTCCGTAGCCGTTGAAGGCAACACCCCTTCCGCATTTCCGGTTTGCCCCACCGACTGCCCGGTAACCGGAGCCGTGCTTTTTCCCACGCATCTCCTCATTTTCATACTCTTTTTGCACCAACTCAGTAAATTTTCCACTAATTTTTTCATCCTTTTTCATTATTTGGGGTTGTGTAATATCACAAAGATAACACTCAAAATGCCCTTTTACAAGCATTTACCCCACACTACCGCAAAAAAGTGACTAAGCGAAAATAACTGGGAAATTATTCGTTTTTATCAAGACTATTTCATACTTTTGCACCGTCAAGTTAATCGTTTCACTAGAATGATGAAGTTTCATCACCTAAGTGATACAACTTCATCACTCAAGTGATATTATTTCATCACTAAAGTGAAACGATTAACTTGAAAGGAAGTTGCAGCAAACTCTTCCGTACAAGAAAGCATAAACAACCGGATAAAAACAAATAAGCGAATGGCTATCAAATTTGAATTTTATGAATCACCCAATACGATAGGTACGCGCAAGAAGCGCTATCACGCCCGTGTAGTAAACTGGCAGCGCATCAACACCGACTATCTGGCGCGGGAAATACAGTACGGCTCCTCGCTCACCGTGGCGGACATCAAGGCAACCATTATCTCGCTCAGCGAGAAACTGGCCTACTACTTGAAGGACGGTGCCCGGGTACATATCGAAGGGATAGGATATTTCCATATATCGCTTACCTGCCCCGAGACACGGACACCAAGCTCCACACGTGCCAACAAGGTGAAATTCAAATCGGTGACATTCCGTGCGGACAAATACCTGAAGCATCAGTTGAGCGACGTCAAGACCGAGCGTTCGAAATACAAGCCGCACTCCATGCCGGTAACCAAAGAGAGTATAGACGAAGCACTGACGGAATACTTCCTGACAAACAGCGTGCTGACACGCCGGAAGTTTGAATCGTTATGCGGACTGACACGAGCTACCGCGGGACGTTATATCGCTCAGTTGGCGAAAGATAAAAACTGCGCAATATCTCCATTCCGCGCAACCCCATCTATGAACCGATGCCGGGATTCTACGGAAAAGAGAAATTGCCCGAACCGGAGAACGAAACGGAAAACGTATCGGCAACAAACGACACGGACCTGACAATAAAGTAAATATACAACGAAACAATATAATAGAAAACTTCTACAAACGAAGCTCAAACCATAAAGAGCTGAAACTTCTACACTAGGCTGAAGGAATTCCGGGAGGAAATTCTTCAGCCGCTTTTCTTTATTGACGGGCGTTTGCGAAGAGGCTGAAGGATTTGAAAGAAAAAACAGGGGAAACTCCGGGGGAGATACTTTTCAGCCCACCAGCCATACCAGCATAGGCAAGTAATCCTTTAAGGAAACACGAAGCAGCTCAATGCCTGCTGGATGCGGTAAGCCACCGTCTGTGGCGACACATCCAGCACTTCAGCAATTTCTTTATAACTCAGTTCCTTAAAGCGATGCATCACAAAGGCTTCCCGATAACTGTCGGGAAGAGCAGCCATCGCCTCTTTTATTTTCCGGTCCAATTCCTCAAAACGACCATAGTCCACTTCACACAATGCCGCCTGTGTCCGCTCATAAAAGGCAGCTTCCGCCTTGGTTTTCACCTGTTCCCGCGTCAAGTGGTTCAAGACCCTCCGATAAGTCATTTTGAACAAATACTGATTCAATGAAGACTCGATTATCAAATCCCCACGATTCTCCCACAGCCATAACATCACCTCCTGAACAATCTCTTCGGCATCTTCCAGCGACACCAAGCGGTGAGCATAGGCACACAGCATAGGATAGTACCTTCTGAATAAATGGTCAAAAGAATTACCATCCCCCTGTCGGAGAGCATTAAACAAAGACAAGTCTTCCACGGTATGATTCATAGTATAATAACTGTTTTCCTTGTGTACAAAGATAGTTGTTTTTTATCGGAAAAAACTTTTTTTAAAAAAAGCATTTTTCGTTTAGATACCTTTCATTCTCGCTTGTCTTAATAATATAAAGGAAAACATTAAAGTATAATTCATGGAAAACCATACCGATATAGAAACTTTGTTGACCAAGTATTTCGAAGGAAACACCACTCCGCCGGAGAACGAACAGATAGAAGCCTGGCTGAATGCCGATGAGGAGCATTTGCGTATAGCCAAGCAGCTGAATACGCTCTATCTGGCTGTAGACACACAGCACATCACAAAGAAGATAGATACGGAAAAGGCATTAGACAAGGTAAAAAGCAGAACAAAAGTTAGAAACCTGTCCTGGTGGGGATGGACACAACGCATTGCGGCCATCCTGTCCGTTCCCCTCCTGATAGGTGTATTGGCTCTGTATCCGGACAGACAGCAGCCGGTAGTCACCGCTCAGATGGTGGAAATAAAACCAATGCAGGCATGACTACCTCCGTCCTGTTACCGGACAGCACGGTAGTTCACCTCAATTCGGAATCCTCCCTCCGCTATCCCACCTTTTTTGCCGGCGATGTGCGCCAAGTGGAATTAAACGGTGAAGCTTATTTCGATGTGACCCAACACCCCCGGAAACGATTCATCGTTTCCACCCCTCACCATTCGCAGGTGGAAGTGTACGGAACAAGTTTTAATGTGGAAGCATACGGTAATGAAACTCCCATTTCCACCACGCTTATCGAAGGCAGCGTAGGGTTTATTTATAAGAATAGCAAAGGAAAATTTCAAAAGAGTATGCTCTCCCCCAGACAGAAGCTGGTTTATTCCCCACAAACCGGAGATATCAAGTGCTACGCTACCTCGGGCGAATCGGAGATTTCATGGAAAGACGGCAAGCTTATCTTTAATGACACTCCGTTGGATGAAGTGCTGCACATGCTTGGAAAGCGGTTCAATGTGGAATTCGTATTGTCCAACAAGGGGCTGAAAGGCTGTTCGTTCACAGGAACATTCACCCATCAGCGTCTGGAGCGTATTATGGAATATTTCCGGATTTCTTCCCACATACGCTGGCGTTACATTGACAGTGCAGATATAAAGACGGAAAAGCTGAAAATAGAAGTGTACTAATATACGTTTAACCCTTAATTTAAATACTAGAAAAATGAACAGACAACAGGCTCCCTAAACAAAAACATACGGGAGGATATTGGCGTATCACCCCGTATGAAAAAATCATCTTTCCATGCTTGTTTGGCGACAAGCAAAGACAACATTTTATTCACTTTATCTCAATTACAAAATTATGAAAATTTATTTTAGCGTCCAATTATTATGGATGATAAAGTCGTGTAGGTTAATCTTAAATAAAACTCCATTACCTATGAAACTGAGTGTACTCTTTTTAATCTGTTCGCTAAGTATGACTTATGCGGCAGAGTCGTATGCGCAAAAGACCATGATCAGTCTTGAAGTGCGTAATGAAACAGTTGGCACTGTGTTGGAAAAGCTGAAAAAAGAATCGGGGTTTGATTTCTTCTTCAACAATAAACACGTAGATCTGAAACGTATTGTATCAGTTTCGGCAAACAACAATAATATCTTCAAGATATTGGATCAGATTTCGCAGGAACGAATGTGAAGTATTCGGTGCTTGAAAAGAAAATCATTCTTTCTACTGAGATTGTGCAAGGAATACAGCAAGAACAAAATAAGGTGACAGGTATTGTGAAAGATGCGAATGGCGAACCGATAATCGGTGCCAATGTCATCGTAAAAGGCCAGTCAACTGGTACAATCACAGATATAGACGGGCGGTTCGTTCTGGATACTCCCAAAGATGCCGTTTTACAGATTACTTATATCGGGTATGTTTCTCAAGAAGTGAAAGTTTCTGGAAAGAAAGAACTTAATGTTGTATTAAAGGAAGATACTGAAACTTTGGAAGAGGTAGTAGTCGTAGGATATGGCGTACAAAAAAAGGCCAACCTGACAGGAGCAGTAAGCAGTGTAAAAATGGATGAAATATTGGGTGATCGTCCTGTCACTTCGGTTAGTAATGTACTGATGGGAGCAATGCCGGGACTGCAGGTAACAGGCACATCAGGCCAACCCGGTGCTGAAATGTCTTTCAATATCCGTGGAGTGAACAGCATCAATGAAGGTGCCCCGCTTGTATTAGTTGACAATGTAGAGATGGACATAAATATGCTGGATCCTAATGATATTGAATCTATCTCTGTATTAAAAGATGCCGCATCTTCGGCTATTTACGGTGCACGCGCTGCATTCGGAGTTATCCTAGTTACCACTAAAAAAGGGAATGAAAGACACTCGCTTCTCTATCAACTACTCTAATAACTTCTCATTCAGTAAGCCCAGTAATTTACCCCATAAAAGCAACTCCGTTACAAAACAGTACAAGCTTATAAAAGATATGGGAACAGTATCATATCAGACAGGACAAAATGTAGATACCTGGTTAGAGTTATTGAAAAGAATATAATAC
>ENA-OPZN01000284-OPZN01000284.1-human-gut-metagenome-genome-assembly--contig:-NODE-284-length-18010-cov-1.928871_pt1 | contig 18010 bp, 21 predicted proteins | sample MGYA00242483_ERZ504503 | MGnify/ENA primary metagenome ERZ504503 (study PRJEB26092, sample SAMD00036285) | human gut metagenome | host: Homo sapiens | study: EMG produced TPA metagenomics assembly of... | reverse complement strand
ACAAAAAATTTTAGTTATTAAAGGATGTAATTTGAATAATTAATTTGGTGAGCGGTATAGGAAAGAAAAAAGAAACAAGTTATCAGTATTTTAATATTGATAGTACTTCTGTTAGGGATAATTATTATAGCTCTTCATTTGGGTACCATTAAGGTGCCCGTGTTTGGGCGGTTTGCAGAGTATTTGGCAAGGTTTGGGGATACCTGTAACGGTAACCAATCCATTAGAGCCGGAGCAGGAGCGGTGCTGTGGTACATTCGCATGCCACGTATTTTAATAGGGCTTATGGTTGGAGCCTCTTTAGCATTGGCCGGTGCCGTTATGCAGGGAATTTCTCTAATCCTTGGCTGATCCGGGGATTATGGGTGTTTCGGCAGGGGCCTCACTAGGTGCTGTTATTGCTATTTCCTTAGGGCTCACTTCAATGGGGATGTTCTATATGCCGATGTTTGCCTTTGTTGGTGCGTTTATGGCTGTTAGTATTACTATTTTATTAACTATGCGAGGCGGTCGCGTGGAGACCGCTACATTATTATTGGCCGGTGTTGCCATTAGTATGTTGTTGGGGGCTTTTACATCCGGTATTTTGACACTGATGAATGAATATCGGTTGCGTGAATTTTTGTTTTGGATGGTAGGCGGTCTCGATTTCAGACGTTGGGAACATGTTTTTCTCGCTATTGGACCGTTTCTTATTGGGACGACAATTCTAATTACATTGGGACGTCAATTGAATGTGTTGGTATTAGGTGATACGGAAGCAAAGGCATTGGGCGTTCCGGTTATGCTATATCGGTTAATTTTCTTGTTTTTAGCATCATTTATTACAGCTACCGCGGTATGTGTTAGTGGTGCTATCGGTTTTGTAGGGCTTATTATTCCTCATATTGTTCGAATTTTAGTAGGGCCCGATCATCGTGTATTGTTGCCGGTTTCAGCTTTAGCAGGGGCACTTTTTCTCATATTTTGTGATACGCTCGGCCGTGTATTGGCGGCTCCTAGCGAAATTAGGGTAGGCATTATGACAGCTTTGTTAGGGGCTCCGTATTTCTTGTATCTGTTACGTCGTGTTCGTCAAAAAGGAGGCATTTAAATGGAATTAAGTGTAGAACATCTAAGTGTGTCCTTGAGTAATCAACAGATTTTACATGATATCTCTTTAAAAGCTGAAAGTGGTGAGTTTATCGGTATTATAGGGCCTAATGGTTCGGGTAAAACAACTTTTTTAAAAGCGCTACGCGGTTTATATCCTTTTACGGACGGCTCGGTTATATTAAATGGTGCTTCGATACCCCATCAAAGTGATAAACAAATTGCCCGACAAGTTGCTTACATGCAACAGAGTGTAAATTTGAATTTTGGCTATACAGCTAAGGAAATTGTTATGACCGCACGCTATCCATTTTTAAAGTGGTGGCAAAACGAGTCCGCCAATGATGAAAATGTTGTTGAAGCTGTTATGAAAAACGTTGGTATTTGGCACTTAAGGATCGTGCAGTGAATGAATTGAGTGGCGGCGAGCGGCAGCGTGTATTTTTGGCAAAGGCGTTAGCACAGGAAACCGAGCTGTTATTACTCGATGAACCAACCGCAGCTTTGGACTTAGTATATGCTGATGAGATTTTCAGGCAGGGGCGCCAATATTGTGAATCAGGTAAAACTATTTTTATTGTTGTTCATGATTTAGAGTTGGCTGCTAAATTTGTACGCGACTTTTATTGATTTCAGAAGGTCACTTAGTGGCGGATGGGCTGCCTAAAGAGGTATTGACGGCTAAAAAATTTGAAAAAAGCTTTTCATCTGTCTGCAGCTGTGTATGAAGATCCATATTTTACACAGCAACGTATTTTGTGTTCCCGAATGATGCAACTGATATTGAACCGTATCGTCGTGGAAATACATTGCCGCCTGATATGACGGTAGAGTTAAATGAATAGTAGGAGTCGATAACATGAGTGATATTAATGTAATAGAGCAGGGAGCACAATTTAAACAAATTCTATATCCTTTTTCGGCAATTGTAGGGCAGACGGACATGAAACGTGCTTTGATTTTAAATGCTATTTCACCGGCTATCGGCGGTGTTTGATAAAGGGGAAAAGGAACGGCTAAATCAACAGCTGTACGTGCATTAGCGGCTATTCTGCCACCGTTAGAAACTGATGGGGCCGAGTGATGCAAGTTGTGGAATTACCGATTAATGCTACCGAAGATCGCGTGGTAGGAACAATAGATTTGGAGTATGCCTTAACTGAAGGAAAGAAAAAAATTTGAGCCCGGTATATTGGCGAAAGCTCACAATAATATTTTGTATGTAGATGAGATAAATTTGTTGGACGATCATGTGGTGGATGTTCTTTTGGACGCAGCTGCTATGGGGGTCAATACGGTTGAACGAGAAGGTATTAGCTACTCTCATCCGGCGAAATTTATATTAGTAGGCACTATGAATCCCGAAGAAGGTGATAATTCGCCCACAATTATTGGATCGTTTGGTTTATCGGTAGATGTTAAAGGTGAGCGTGAACCCGAATTACGTATGGAAGTTGTAAAACGACGTTTGGCTTTTGAAAGCGATAAAGTTACTTTTGCGGCATCGTACAAAGAAAGCGATCGAGAATTGGCTGAAACTGTTGTTAAAGCTCGATCTCTATTATCGCAAGTTAGTGTTACAGATACGGTATTACGCAAGATTGCCGCTTTATCAATTCGTCTTAATGTTGACGGACATCGTCCGGATATTACGATGCTTCATACGGCCAAAGCGTTGGCTGCATATAATGAGCGAACCGAGATTAATAATGATGACTTGAAAGTGGCGGCACAATTGGTATTGCCGCATCGTATGCGCCGCCGTCCGTTTGAAGAGCAGGGCTTTGATTGGAGTAGTGTTACTGATATTTTGGATTCAGAAGATTAATTTTTTAGTGTGCAAAAGCGCTTAAACAGTGTATAGGTGGGCATTATGGCAGCGACTGTAGAGAGAGCTTTAGCTATGGCTCTTATACAACCAAAAATAAATAGTCTTATAATTTCAGGTCCGACCGGTGTAGGTAAGAGTTATCGTGCCCGTAAATTGTTACAAGAATGGAACATTCCGTATCGCACAATTCCTGTGCATATTCAAGCGGAGTCGTTTGACCGACCATATAGATTTGGAACAAACTATTCGAGTCGGGCACTATGTAGCCGGCAAAGGTTTGTTTAAGTCAATTCCTGTAAAGGTGTTTTTTATCGATTGACTTTCATTTGATTCGTGAATCTTTACGGCACTTGCTATTACAACGTATTCGAGAGATGGGTGGTACCTTAATCGGTACCGTTAATACAGCAGAAGGGAGTTTAACTATTTCTGAGTGGGAAACTATAGATCTACATGTAGCGATGGAAAACCCTGGTGAAGCAAAACGGTTGGCTGTATTGCGAGATATCTTAAATTCCGAATATACTGAGTCGATGATGTCGGTAGCGGATTTCAGAAATGCTGAAACCTTGATATCGGAGATAGTGCCGTCCGAGGCTATATTGCAACTCTGTATCAGCTATATAGTAAAATCCGGTGCGGTAGGCAATACCAATGAATTTTTTACTGGCAGTTGCTGCAGCTGCAGTGGCTGGGCTAGATCAAAAGTCATATATTTTACCGAAACACGTAGAGGAAGCTACTTATATGTATTGCCTCATCGTATGCGGCAACAAACTGAAGTGGGAAATAGTCAAAATCAGTCACTCGATAGAGATAATAATCAATCAGAAAATAATCATGATAATGGTACGGTCAGTGAGGAGGAAAATACTCCGGATAATAATTCGCAAGACCGGAGCAAAATAACGATAACGAAGATATTCAGAATACTGAATTAGAGGGTGACAATGAAAATGATGTTAGCCAAGATAATCAGTCACAGTCTGATCTTAGTGACGATTTAGATAGTTTAAATGAATCCTCTGAGAACGAAAGTCAAAATGATTTGGACAATCAGGATGATAGCCTTGAAAACGATGGTGTAAATAATATATGGCCGGAATTAATAGCGGCCATGAATCAAAACTTAATGGGCTTGCGTTTAGATGACAATAAAAACAATGGATCGTAAGGCACGAAAAGGTTCAGGCAAGCGCTTACGTACTAAAGCCGGAGATTGCGGCGGTCATTATGTAAGAGCTATCCAATATCCGGAACCGTTAAAAGATTTAGCTTTGGATGCGACTATACGAGCGGCTGCACCGTATCAAAAAATACGGCATTCGGAGTTACAAAATAACAGTTCGTTAGCCATTCAAATCAAGGCACCGGATTATCGACGTAAAGAGCGTGAAAAACAAGTCGGTGGTCATTATCTATTTGTTGTGGATGCCAGTGGTTCTATGGCGGCTCGCAAACGTATGGAGGCCGTGAAAGGTGCTATTTTCAGTTTATTACAGGATGCCTATGAGAAACGTGATAAAGTAGGTCTTATCGTATTTCGCAAGGAGAAAGCGGAATTGGTATTACCTTTTACCGGCAGTATTGAGTTGGCAAGACGTCTATTAGAACATTTACCTACCGGTGGTAAAACACCGCTTGCAGGGGCTTTGGAATTGGCTTATAGAACTTGTGAGCAGGTTTTACGACGTTCACCAACCGAAAAAATAGACGTTTTTATTGTTACGGATGGTCGGGCAACCTATGGTGAAACCGATAATCCGGTAAACGAAGCTTTAGCTTGGGGGAAAGCTTTTATTGATTTACCGGTGGGGATTTTGATATTAGATACAGAGCAAGATTTTATCCGCCTTGGAATTGCGAAAGAACTGATGCAGGCTATGCGTGGAACTTATTATTCGATTGATACCATAACAGCTGATACTGTATTGCAAGTGGTGAAAGGAAGCCGCTAAAATGAAAAAAATTTTATATATTACTAATATGGCTAAGCAAATACACCATGTTCGTGAAGTTGAAGCTAAAGGTCGTATTGAGGCCAAAGAACATTTTAAAATTGACTTATATAACTAAAACAAGAACCGGAATGGAATGAATCATGGGAACAACGCCTTAAAACATCAGATGTTGTTATTATGAAACATATGGGGACCGGATTAGATACACCGTTTTTACGTCGTTTGGCTAATTGGTTATATCAGAACCATCCTTGCTATGCGTTGTATGCCGATGAAGAACAGGATATGGATAAATTGCGCGCCGGTATGAGTGAAGCTGAAATGATTCGATTGTCAGAATATCAGCAGTTGAGTGGGCTTACCAATTTTGAGAATTCGTTTTTATATGCCGCTTCATTAGCCGGTGAAGCTGTTGAAGTACCGGAGCCGATACCGGTGCTATGGCAAGGTATCCTTGGTGAAAATGGCGTCACGTACGCGACCTATAAAGAGTATTTGGAAGCTGAAGGCGTGGTTGATTGTCCAAGTATCGGTGTATTTTTCTATCGTGAAGAGTGGATTATGAAGGAGTTGTATTATCCTGAATTGTTGCGAAAAACAATTAAGACATACGGTTACAACCCCATTATCTTTTTCGGGGCAATACGGCGGTAATCCGCTTATAGGAGCACCTTCGTTGAAGAGTCATTACGGATTTTATTCTGTGATGGACCTTTACCGTTTGAAGTATTAATTAATACCTGTAAATTTTCACTAATCAGTTTGAATGCAGCAACTCAAGAAGATATTTAGTCATTGGGATATTCCGATTTAATGGGGTATAACATCTATATGGATGAAGCGACTTGGGAGGCCAATGTACAAGGTTTAAGTCCTTTAGACGTGAATTTATCGGTATCTTTACCGGAATTTGATGGTTCCCTTCATGGTGGGGTTGTAGCGGCACAAACTAATATTGATGGTAAATACATATATTGGCCGGTTAAAGAACGAGTGGAATCTATCGTTAAACGAGCTGTAAAAATATGAAAAACTTCGTCATTTATTGCCAGCTGAAAGAAAAGTTGCGATTATTCTTCATAATTATCCGCCTAAAAATTCTAATATAGGTTCGGCAGCCGGTTTAGACACACCAGAGTCGGTGCAACGTTTATTGGTAGCTATGAAGAACGAAGGGTATACCATTGACTTAATTCCTGAGTCGGGGCTGAATTAATAGAATCTGTTTTATCACATACTACTAATGATCGCAGTATGCTGAGTGAGGAACAGGTTGAAGACGCCGAAGGTAAATTAAGTGTGCAGCAATATAAGGAATTTTTTTTGATTCATTGCCGGATAAATCGAAAAGTAAAATATGGAAGAAGGCTGGGGGACGGCACCGGGGAGAAGTTTTTTCGTTATGGTGATGAACTCCTGATTCCGGGATTCAGTAATGGAAATATTTGGGTAACGGTGCAACCGCCACGTGGTTTTGGTGAAGATCCGGGTAAATTGTATCATGATCCTATTTTGGCTCCGACACATCATTATGAAGGATTCTATTATTGGCTCCGCGTAGATATTTAAAGCGACGTGGTGATGCATGTAGCACTCATGGTTCATTGGAATGGTTGCCCGGGAAAGGCACGGGGTTAAGTTCTTCTTGTTATCCTGAAATGGGCATTCAGGATTTACCCAATGTGTATCCTTATTGGATGACAATTGTCGGTGAAGGGATACAAGCTAAACGGCGAAGTTCAGCCTGCTTAATCGGCCATATATCACCACCTATGTCTAAGGCAGGTCTTTATGATGAATATGAAGAATTAGAAAATCTCTTGGATGAGTACGGGCATTTTGAATTGGAATCGCCGGAAAGTTTAACTTCATTGTATACAGCCATTGTTGAACAAGCTAAAGCATGTCATTTTTGGGAGAGTATTCCAGAAGATAAAATGACTGATGCGGAAAGTGTATTGGCCTATTTGCATGAGTTGCTTACAGACTTAAAACATATGCAAATGCGTACGGGTTTGCATATTCTGGGTAAGGCGCCGACAGGTAAGGATTTACAAGAATTTTTATTAGCTCTTATGCGAGTTCAAAACGGTATTGTACCGGCATTACCGGATACGATTGCCAAAGGTCTGGGCTATGATTGGAATACATTGGAACAGTATGGCGGTCAAAAGGTAGATTCTTTACAAATAGGTGAACAAATCAATTCTAATGAGAATCAAGACTTTTTGTTTACCGGTAAATGTATACTTCGCAACAAAGATATTGTAGATCAAATATGGCATGTGATTCGTGATGTGATTGCACATTTAGCAGAAAATGACTATATCTATTCCGACTCATGGCAACATTTGGAATCAGTTAATACGTTATGGCAACGGTATAGTGTTGAAAAAGACAGTAAGGTAAAGCAAGTTTGTTTGACTGAAATCGGTTCGATTTTATTGGAGGCTTGTCACGAGTACGTGCCGAAATTAAAGCAGACCGAACCGGAAATAGGACATACATTAAAAGCTTTGGCCGGCCATTATATTGAACCGGGGCCGGGCGGTGCCGCAACGAGTGGACGAGCCGACGTCTTACCGTCAGGTCGCAATTTCTTCGGTGTGGATGAAAGAATGTTGCCTACGAAAGTTGCTTATGAATTAGGAAGTACATTAGCTGATCAGGTTATAACCGATTTCATTAAAGAGGAAGGGCATTATCCGGAGTCGATTGGCATAGTTCTATGGGCCGGTAGTAATACGCGAAGCCATGGCCAATGTTTAGGCCAGTTTATGAATTTAATGGGGGTTCGACCAATTTGGCAAGGTGGCGGTGGTCGTGTTATCGGAGTTGAGGCTATACCGCTTGCAGAACTGAAACGACCACGTATTGATGTAACCGGACGAATAAGTGGTCTTATCAGAGACATGATGCCAAATGCCTTAAAATGGCTTGATAAAGCAGTAACTTTGGTTGCTGAATTGGATGAGAGTGAAGAAGATAATTTTATAAAAAAACATATTAATGAGGATGTTTCTTGGCTTGTGTCAGAAGGTGAAGATGAGAAAGCCGCTTATCAAAAAGCCAGATTCCGTTTATTTGGGGATCCACCCGGGGCATATGGGGCCGGTATTGGACAATTAATTGAGCAGAAAAATTGGGAGTCGATTGATGATTTGGCCGATGTTTATGTAACTTGGGGTAGTTATTGTTATGGTGACGGTGCTAAATCAAATCAGGATAAACGCATATTTAGAAGAAGATTAGCTACTATGGAAGTTACCATTAAAAATGAGGATAATCGAGAAGCACATATGTTGAGCTCGGATGATTATAATGCCTATCATGGCGGTTTAATAGCTGCTGTTCGAAGTATTCGCGGTGAAGTCCCACGCTCCTATGTTGGTGATAGTTCGAATCGTGAACAGGTAAAAACACGTAATTTAAAAGAGGAAGTGAATCGTTTAGTTCGTGGTGAGACGTTTAAATCCTAAGTTTATAGAAGGTATGCAACAACATGGCTATAAGGGAGCCTCTGATTTGGCAAATGTGGTGGCACACAGTTTTGCTTGGGATGCCACGAGTGCTGTAATCGAGGACTGGGTATATGAAGCTATGCCAATAAGTATGCTTTAGATAAAGATATGCAAGAATGGATGCAATCAGTGAATCCATGGGCATTGGCCCGAATTGCTGAAACATTATTAGAGGCTATTCAGACGTGGTTTGTGGCAAGCACCAAAAGATATGGAAGATCAATTAAACAATTGTATTTAGCCATGGAAGGCGAAATTGAAGGACGATAGTCTATGAGTGTTTATAAAAAGTTGTGGTTTTATTTATCTTTTGTCTGATAGTATTTTCCATTGTAGGTTGTAAGACACTAGATGAAACAAAAACGTTAGAGGGAACACATCAGATAAGAGATTCTACCGGTGCCGTGGTGCAGGTGCCGGATAATCCTACACGCGTTGTTCCTATCGGTGTAAGTACGGAAGATATGGTGATTTCTTTAGTAGGTCCGCAGAAGATTGTGGCTTTAGGTAATTTACCAAATAATTTTCCGGAAGAATCCAAGCAAATAAAAGCAAAGGTAAAATTGAATACGGAAGCCGTTTTGGCATTGCATCCGGATTTACTGATTGTTCCTGACTGGGTGGACCAGGAAATGGTGGTTACTTTACGAGCCTAAATGTTCCAGTCTATGTATATAAAGGCCCAAGAACTATAGATGGCAGTGAAAAAAACTATTTTAGAGTTAGCTGACTTATTAAATCAAAAGAGTAAAGGCGAAGCCATTGTTAACTCAATGCAGCAACGATTGGTAAAGGTTGCTGCATTTACGGAGCAGGTTAAAAGCCGGAAAATTGTCGGATTTTATGGTGTTTTAGGCTTGACCGGCGGTATAGGGAGCACTTTTGACAATATGACACAGCTGATAAATGCAGCTAATGCGGCAGCTTTATTGGGCTTGGACATCAGTGAAAGCGGAACTCGTGAAGATTTAATACGAATTAATCCTGATGTTATTATTGTACCGTCAAATGTTTATAGTTTTGATCAGTATAAAGAAATTGAAGTTACTTCATTATATAGTGATCCTGCCTTGAAAGATGTGAAAGCTGTAAAAATCATCAAATTTATGTAATTGACGCTCGCTGGATAATGAGTTATTCACAGTTTATGATTAATGGTATTGAGGAATTGGCGCGTGTAACATATGGATACTCCGCAAAATAATAAAGCGTGTTTAAGGTGTTTAGCTTATTACTATTTTTATAATAAGTATTTTTATAGGTATTGAGTTGGAGGGTTTATTATGGGTCGAGTTATTGGTAAAAACAAAATGTTAGCTGCTTATGTTACGTTTGCACTAATGGGTATGTCATTAAGTGGCCAAACCATGGCGGCAGCCGGCACTACTGATGAGGTATATGCATTACCTGATGTTGTAGTAACTGCTACAAGAACGGAAGAACAGGTTACCAAAGTTCCTGCCAGTGTAACTGTTGTAAAAGGCGAAGATTTGGAAGAAAGACATGAATCTAATTTAGGGGAAGCTTTGCGTAACGTACCGGGAGTAGAGTTTAATACATATGGTGGCGGTGTAGGGTATACTAACTCTAATTCTTTCAGAATTAATGGTAGTAATAATGTTTTATATATGGTAGATGGTATTAATATGAATGCTGCCGGTGTTAACGTACCGTTTACTATTTTAAAAAATATGGATGGTATTGATCGTGTGGAAGTGGTTAAAGGGGCTGCTTCTACCTTATATGGGTCCGGTGCTATTGGCGGTGTTGTAAATGTTATTACTCGTGTACCGGAAGAAGGCATGAAAACAACTGCTCGTATTACCGGTGGCAGTTATGATAAAGAACAATATAAATTTATCAACGAAGGTAAAGAAGGCAATGTATATTGGCGTGCATCGTATCAGAAAGATATTGTGGGTAGCTATAAGGATGCTCATGGGGTCGAAGTTCCACAACATTTAAACGGACGTACCGCATCTTTCATGGTGGGTAGTGATATTGATGATAACAATAATGTGATGATTTCTTATGATTCCTATCGTGCCGATGTAAAATATGCCGATTCTGCTAAAAAAATTAAATCATATTCGTTATGGTAATGAAGGCAATGATTCGTTCCGTGGCATTTGGAAAAATAAGATTAATGATCGCTTAAGTCATCAGTTATATGTATTAAACAATCACTATGATGGTACTTATGACGGCTATACGACGGATATTAAAACGATTGCAATTGGCGATCAGGTAACGTATCTTTTAGATAAACATACTTTGATTGGTGGTTTTGATTGGCGCCAGGATAAAGTAAATACTATCGGTGACAGCTGGGAAAAATTACCGGTAAAAAGTTAACGAATACATCGTATTATGTTCAAGATGCTTGGAATTTTGCTCCAAAATGGACATTAACACCTGGCATTCGTGTGGATCATCATTCGGAATTCGGGTCCCATACATCACCTCACATTTCCTTGGGTTATGATGTAAATGAAAAGACTAATGTATATGTGTCGTATAATGAATATTTCTTGGCTCCGACCCCATATCAGTTATTCAGTGATAACTATGGGAACAGAAACTTAAAACCGGAAACCGGTCATGAAGTAGATTTTGGTGTTCATCATCAATTTAGTAATTCCTTAATAGGCAATTTAAACTTCTTTACCCGCCATTCCACTGATAAAATTGATTTCAATCGATCTACCAGTAAGTATGCTAATTTTTCAAATGAAAAAGCACGTGGTTTCAGCTTCGATTTGCGTAAGCAAATTACCGGTAACTTGTCAGCCGGAGCGGCTTATACATATACCCATATTGACGCTACATCCGGACGCTCCGCCAATGCAAACGGCTATGTACCGAAACATGCTATCAATTTAAGTTTAGACTATAACGATGCTAAATGGGATGCTCATTTGGATGTACGTGCCGTAATTAACCGTCCGGGCATTGCTACGACTGCCGATAAAGGTGATTTCTTCCCTAAGAGCACCTATTGGATTACGAATGTAAGTGCCAATTACCGTATTACTGATGACATTACCGTTTTCGGACGCGTTAATAATCTATTTGATGTATATTATGCGGAAATGTCGAATGTTGCCGGTTGGGGCGGCAGTGCTGGAGATTGGTGGGCAATGCCTGGCCGTAACTATCAATTAGGTATGGAATTCACTTTCTAATATAAATATCGAATGCAGTATAGTATTAGTTCTTTTACTATAGTTTAAAGATTACCCCCATTATGCAAGTAATGGGGGCTATATCTATATGTTATTTTTCACCAAAAGGAATCTATTTTATGGAACTGTGGAAATTGCCAACCGGCGACTCGGTATCACGTTATGAACGATCAATCGTAGTTAATTTTACCGGACCGCGCAAGGTATTGAGTACCTCTCTATTTAATGGTGGTTATCATGAGGATTATACTTATGTGTTCAATCATGACTCCAAGCCAAGCCCCGGGGAGACGATGTGCACGTCACTGGAAGATTATTTGCAGCATTTGCATGATGTAACGTTGCGTCTAGGTTTTGAACCCACCAAAGGAACCGGCATTGGTACGGCGGCCTACATGGAGAATGTAGCGATTATTGAGAAGTCTTATAAGGAACTTACGGTGACGGCTATTGTTACCGGTGGTATTGATGTTAATGGCGGACGTGTAGGCGATGAAGCGTCGTATTATAGACCGTTGGAAAAAACTGAAACAACTACAGATGACGATATACGTTTTAAAACAGGACGGCAGCAAGCTCCAAATGGTACAGAAGCAGAGCCATTGGGGACAATTAACATCATTCTTTATATTGACGGCGATTTAGCAGAGCCTTTATTAGCTCGGGCATTGGTAACATGCACCGAAGCGAAAACGGCTGCATTGCAAGAACTTCAAGCCGGCAGCCATTATTCCATGGGCATCGCCACCGGTTCCGGCACGGATCAGACTATAGTAGTCGCTAATAGTGAATCACCGTATTATTACGACAGTGCCGGCAAGCATTCCAAATTGGGTGAATTAATTGGTAAAGCTGTCAAAAAAGCGGTAAAATTAGCATTATACAAGCAGACTCATTTGGGGCCGAAACAGCAACATAATCTATTTAAGCGTTTGCAGCGCTTCGGGCTTTCCCTGAACTATCTGTTTGAAAGCTATATGAGTGAGTATGAGGCTGACGGGCATGAGAAGTTTGAAGTGCTTAATGCATTTGAGAAATATGCGCGCAGTAATGAAACTGTAGTTATGAGTGCTATGTGGTCGCATTTGGTAGATGAATGGCTGTGGGGGCTGTTGACGGATGAAGAATTGAATCTCGGCTTAGTACAGCTGGGTTTGGTACCCGTTGAATCATCTGGCTCTTATCCATCGAATAGCCTTGAATATTTTGAGCCGGCCGGTATTTCAGCTACTCACCAATTTGAAGTGGCGGATGTAATTCGTAACTTAGAGAATCATATTATCAATGAAGTGCGTATTCGATTAGGGGATACTACGAAATAGTGAATTACAAGATAGAATCAACAAAGTTATTTTAGATTCATTATAAAATTGCTAACTCTACATAGCCTTATACATTTGAAAGGCAGTGGTTATTATGAAAAAGATTGCTATATATGGTAAAGGCGGTATCGGCAAATCCACGACGACTGCCAATATATCGGCCGCATTGGCGCAGCAAGGGCGTCAAGTCTGTCAAATCGGTTGTGATCCGAAAAATGACTCTACCCGTTTGCTTCTTCATAAGATTTGTCATCAAACGGTGTTGGACGAAGTATGTCTAAAAGATGATGACGTTACCTTAGAAGACGTTGTGCATACAGGTTTTGCCGGTGTTACTTGTATTGAAGCGGGCGGACCGGAGCCGGGCGTGGGCTGTGCCGGTCGCGGTATCATCGTTGCCTTAGAGAAACTCAACGAATTATCGGTAATGGATGACAAAGATATTTTATTTATGATGTCCTTGGTGATGTGGTTTGCGGCGGTTTTGCGTGCCGATTCGTGAAGGCTATGCCGATGAGATCTACATTGTTACGTCCGGCGAAACGATGGCTCTCTATGCGGCCAATAATATCTGTAAAGGGATTGCCCATTTTGCCAAACGAGGATCCGTACGTTTGGGTGGCCTAATTCTTAATAGTCGTATGGTTCCTAATGAAGAGGCTATAGTTAATGCCTTTGCAGAGCGTTTGGGAACTAAAGTTGTTGCCGTGATTCCCCGTGATAATATTGTACAGAATGCGGAAATTAATCGTCAGACGGTTATTGAATATGCTCCTGATAGCGCGCAAGCTACCGTGTATCGTGAGTTGGCAAGCCACATTTGGGATAGTCAAGCGTCGGATATACCAAAGCCGTTAGCATTCGAAGAATTGGAAGAGTTGGTGTATAGCTATGGCCGTGAATAAGCGACGTTTTATCAAAGACAAAGTCAGTTACAGTTGCAGTATGCCTGGTGTATGGAAAGCAGTAGCGCATTCTGAAGGTTGTGTGGTTGTGTATCATGCACCGAAAGCTTGTGCCCATATTACGGAAGAAATGGAACGTAATCAGTACTTTCGTATGTTGGCACGTCGCGAATATACGAATCCGCCGTATACAGCACCGCTCATCACGTCTAATATTGCCAAGAAGGAATCGATCTTTGGTGGTAGTCAGTTGCTGAAAAAATGCTTAGATTATGTGGTAGCAACCTATAAGCCACGCTATATTGTGGTGACCGATTCCTGTGTAGCCGGTGTTATCGGTGATGATTCGGCGGCTGTTTGCCAAGAAGCAGAACAAGAATATGGCATTCCCGTACTCCATGTGGATTGTCATGGTTTTTTAGATGGTGAATATTATGGTGGATTTATTAGCGCTGCAAAATTATTAATTGACCGTTTCATGGCGAAAAAAGAGTTACCTAACGTTACATCTGACCAGCCTATAAAGTGACACTTATCGGCGAAAAAGACGGGCCCGGCTCAATGGCTATCCAACAATTCTGTGCTTTAATTGAAGATTTTGGTTTAGAGATTTATAAAGCATTTCCCGGTTATTGCTCAATTGAAGATATGCAAAAGATCGGTGAGTCGGATTTTACGGTTATTTTAGGCGGTACACAAAAGGCCTATGCTTATTTACGTGAAATTGCCGATTATATGAACGAAAAGCTTGGTATTTCTCATTTTGCCTCTGATTATCCAATCGGTTGGGAAGGTACGAGGCGTTGGCTCGACGATTTTAGCGTATTTTTGCAAAAATTTTAAGAGCGACGCTAAGAATCATAAGATTGAGATAGAAGCGATAAAAGCTAATGTGTGGCGCCGTTTTGAAGAAGGTTTTGAACCTTTTAAAAAGACACTTCAAGAGGCTTCTATCGTGCTTTCTTTAGGTTATATAAACCCTAACTACGATTTGAGTTGGGTTCTTGAGTGGATCCATTTAGGTAATTTATCGTTAGCAAAGGTTGTTATTCTGGATAATGTTCCGGAAACCCAACAGGCTATGTATAGAACGATGGTACAGCGTTTTTATCCGGAGACAACGATTGTTTTAGAAACTGCGGATACGGTATTACCGAAAGATGCTTTAATTATAACTACGCAGGAATTGGCCGAGCCTTTTTTACGACAACTAATATTGCCTTGTTTGCCGCCAATCGGCATGGCCGGTTTGGTACAGATGTATCGCAAGCTGTTTATGTTGGCAAGACGGCGCGGTGAGAGGGGGATTGTGCTCTATGGCTGGTAATTCGTGGTTTAATCATAATGAATGTTTACAAAGTTGTGCCCTTGCCGGTGCTGCCGCTATGGCTGCTGGCATTACCGATGCGTATATTGTCGCGAACGGCCCTACCTGGTGCTACTTTTATGCTATGAAGGTTACTGACCGCCCGGGTCTAAACTTGGGTCAACGCTTTCTGTGTACCTATCCATCCAATGGGGCTATCGTGTTTGGTACTGAAAAAGAATTGCTGCAGACGTTGGCAGATTTAACTAAACTGCCAAAAGCACCGGGATTAGTATTAGTTGAAAATAGTTGTGCTTTTAGTCTGATAGGCGATGATTTGTCGAGCATTGTCAGCGAATCTGATTTGACTTGTCCTATACTTACTATGGACTCAGGTGGTACTTTGGGTGACTTTTGGGCTGGCTATCGTAAAGCCTTGCTTGATTTGCTGAAATTGGTGGATTTTCAAAATGTTGAAAAATCTGCTGATACCAAAAAGAATGGCAAAGTCCATAACGAAGAGTGTGGCCAAGAAAATGGCAATGATAGAATGACTAAGTCACAGTATACGGTAAATCTAATCGGTTGTTCCGTCACGTATTATAATGAAATAGACGATTTGGCAGAGTTGGAACGGCTTTTGAAAATAGTGGGGATAGACGTCAATCTGATATTGGCCGTCAATCATAATATGGCTGATTTGAAGTGTTTGTCGCAGGCTGATTTAAAATGTAGTCATTCATCCTGAACTCAGTCATGAGGTGGCTGAGTGGTTATTGAAAAACTAGCCATGCCGTATATTGAACCGGTTTTGCCATATGGCCTGGAAGGGACGCTTACATGGGCACATGAAATAGTGACGGCACTCATGAAACAGGCCCATGCTGCAGGTTCTCAAGCTGATGAATCTGATACATTAACTAAGTCCGACGATAGAGATGAAGCGCAAATTGAAATACGCTTAAAGCCCCTAACAGACCTTATTCAAAGCGAAAAGGCCCGTCAATTTGAACGGACTAAAGAGATTCAACGTTTATGCGGTGAACCTTGGTTTGATTCTGTTTTAGTATCAGCGCCAAGTTCAGTTGTGCGTGGTATGGAACGGGCCCTTAATGATGAATGGCTTGATGCGGGGCAGTTTACTTATGTTGTGCATGACGATAGCAAATCTAATCCGGACTATTATTCCTATGTACAAGGCCATGATTGGCAGGCCGCTTTGCAAACCGGCGAGAATGGTTTATTATTAGGAAGTGATCAAGAGCGACGTTTATGTGTGCCGGATAAGCATATTGCATATCAAACAATCAGTAATCCGGAACCGGCTGAGATTGTACTGGCTGAACGCCCTTTTTATGGGGATTAGAGGTCATCGCCATATGCAAGAAATTATTTGGAATTTATATATTCACAGTTTAGAAAATGGATAAGGAGTAAAGAGTCATGGATACTGACAATAAGGCAAAAATACCTGCTTTTGATACTGATATGAAGCATACAGCTACAAATATTGTCGGTGAGCACGGTTTGGATACTCCAATGAATCTGAGTATTGAGGGGGGCCATGAAAAAGCGATAACTGAAGCGATTGTGATGGACGAGTCAATCCACGACAATTTACTCAGCATTAGTGATATGGCGAAACTTCATGGCTTAACGCGTCCAACGCTTTGTATTACGATTCTATCGGGCTTTTTTCACCGGTTTTTACGGCATCAAATGGTTATCGTTATTATAAGCCGTGTGCAGATTCCGCTCTTGCGTGAAATTTGTTTTTAAAAGCTTTAGGTATCAGTTTGAAAGAGATTCAAGGACATTTAAATAATCGTACACCGGAAGCAGAATTAGAGTTATTGGCCGAACAGGAATTAAAGATTCAGAAAGAAATGCAAGAGTTAGGGCGTAAGCGTTTAGCTTTGCAGCAGCGACTCTATATGTATAAGGAAGCGGTCAACGCCGTGGCGAGACCACAGGGGGAACCGTTTTTGCGACATTACAAAGAACGTACCATTATTTTTAAAACATTTTTAGAAAACGACTCAGGTGATGTGGATCGTCAAAATATCCACTTAACGTCTATGGAGCTTTGGCGCGATTTATATAATCATGAGTTTTTGCCGGCCTATAGCTATGGTTTTTTGATAAAAGAAGAAGCACTTAAAACGGATAACATGCTTAAAGACGGGGGCTGCTATATTCGAGTTCCCGTGGGGAATTTTGAATTTGAGTCAACTGTCTTGAATTTGCCGGAAGGCGATTATATTTGCTGTTATAAGCGGGGGCGCCCAACTGATTTAACTGTTTTAAAACAGCTCTTGGCTTGGATTGCGGAAAAGGGGTATACCGTTTGCGGTGATGTGGTGGATTCCTGTTTCTTGGATACGACGTTTGACGAAGTTCTTCATGACGAAATTTTTACAATACTTCAGATTCCGGTAGTCAAAAAGTAACGATTTTACATTGTTTGCGTATTGATTTTGTGTTGCTTTTATATTGCCTTTGTATTGCCTCTGGTGCACATTTATACTGAATATTTAAAATAGTGATAAGATACTATAGAAAAATATCATATAAAACTTCATCTAATATTTAGGGGAAAAATCTATTGACTGTAAAAGTTACTTTTATAGTTTTAGAATAGCGTCTATAGAAAAAAGTAGTCCCTATGGTAGGACAGTAGTTGAGATGGAGGGATGCAGTATGATGGCAATTTTAATTTTGATTAATAAAGCAATCGAAGATTGGCTCAAAACTTTCTAATGGGAACAAAGAGAATGATGACAACGCAACTAAACAATCGTTACTTTGTAAAAGTGACAGAGAAAGCAGCGTAGTTATTTTAAAAATAACTGTGGTGCTTTTTTGTTTACCTATAACTGACAGTAAG
>ENA-OPZN01000283-OPZN01000283.1-human-gut-metagenome-genome-assembly--contig:-NODE-283-length-18085-cov-6.060252_pt1 | contig 18085 bp, 18 predicted proteins | sample MGYA00242483_ERZ504503 | MGnify/ENA primary metagenome ERZ504503 (study PRJEB26092, sample SAMD00036285) | human gut metagenome | host: Homo sapiens | study: EMG produced TPA metagenomics assembly of... | reverse complement strand
TTTGAAAATAAAACAAAAGAGGCCATCCCAACTCTATTTTGAGACAGCCTCTTTTCCTTGTACCCAGACCCGGGGTCGAACCGGGATGGATGTTACTCCACTGGTGTTTGAGACCAGCGCGTCTACCGATTCCGCCATCTGGGCATCATTTCTGATTGCGAGTGCAAAGGTACACATATTTTTCAATAGTGCAAGGAATACGGTCAAAAAGTTGAAAAAAGTTTTCTAACACTATTTAGAATCCTTTTCGGGCGTTTCTTACAAAATAAGTCCTATCTTAGCATCAAACTTTAATGCCAGCATCAACCATGAACAGTAAAAATTTTTATTGCATCATCATGGCCGGAGGAACCGGGCGTCGGTTCTGGCCATACAGCCGGAAAGCCTTACCCAAACAATTTCTAGACTTTTTTGGAACTGGCCAGACACTCTTGCAGCAAACTTACGAAAGATATAAGCAGATTCTTCCTGCTGAGAATATTTTCATTACGACTAACCAGCATTACAGGGAACTGGTACTAAATTCGCTTCCCGGTTTCAGCGAATCTAACCTGATTGTGGAAGAGGAACACCGGAATACGGCACCTGCCATTGCATACGCATCGTATGTCATTCAAAAAATCAATCCGGATGCCAGCATCGTGGTAGCTCCTTCCGATCACCTGATTCTAAAAATGGATGAGTTCAAACGGGGTATCTTGAAATCGCTGGAATTTGCATCCCACTCGAACAAGCTCCTGACATTGGGTATTAAACCCAGCTATCCGGAAACGGGTTATGGCTATATTCAGGTTTCCGAAGAAAAAGAAGAAGATTTCTACAAAGTCAAGACATTCATCGAGAAGCCGTTGCGGGAGTTTGCCGAGGTATTTGTACAAAGCAATGAGTTCTACTGGAATTCCGGCATCTTTGTATGGCACGTCAAAACGATAATGAAGGCATTCCATGAAATGATGGCGGAAGTATGTCCGCAAGTGGAATGTGACATGCCGAAATTCAGTACCTGCCCCAACAGCTCCATTGATTATAGCATCATGGAAAAGGCTGACAATGTATATGTACTGCTTTGTGACTTCGGGTGGGCAGACATAGGTACATGGAACGCATTGTACGATGCTTCTCCCAAAGACGAAAATCAGAATGTGACGACGCACAGTAATGCGTTGCTATATAACTGCAAAGACAATATCATCATGACCCCCAAAGATAAATTAGTGGTTGTACAAGATTTGGAAGGGTATCTGGTGGCAGAACAGGGAAATGCCTTGCTTATCTGCAAAAAGGATGATCAGAATGCTATCCGGAAGTTTGTCAACGATGCAGAAATGAAGTTTGGTGAGTTGTATTCATGAGTCACGGTAAACCTTCTCACACATAAAAAGAATGGCTTGTCTTTCCACGAACAGAGAGACAGGCCATTCTTTTTATAGCAACCAGACTTAATACTCAAAGGTAATTCCCAACGTAGGGAGTAACGTGCCACTCTCCTGCCGGATGGATTTCATGACATATCGCTGCTCGCTCAGCGGTGCGGAAGGATTTTCAATCTGTCCCGTACTCATCAGGGCATCGGGCTGACGCAGCTTGCTGGCTGTAATGTTCTGGATGTCGAGATAAAAGCCTAACATACATTTTTTCAGATAGAAGGTTTTATCTACCCGCACATCCAGTTGTCCGAAGACCGGCAGGCGCTCCTGATTATAGCGGCTATAATCATAGTAAGCACGTCCTTGCACATTCCAAGCTTCCACCAGCGAAGATTTCTCCACATCGTAAGGCGTATAAGGGGAGCCACCTATGCAACTGACTTTAGCTCCTAAACTCCAATGCTTGGGAAAGTTATAGGTTCCACTCATATTCAGAATAAAACGATTATCCCAGGCGGAAGGTACATAGCTTCCTTGCTCGCCATCCTTGAATTCACTCTTGAAAATGGTCAGTGAGGAAGAGAGATTCAGCTTCTGGGTTAACAGCCATTTGAACATTAGTTCCACCCCGTACGAGCGACCTTTTGCTTCGGAAGAAAGTGCTTCATTTCCGATGGTTCCATAATCATTTCCTTTGCAAGAAAGAGGTATCTGGTCGGACAAGGAGAAAGGCATGTGCCCGTATAATTTATAGAAGCCTTCCACTGACAGCTCCATATTTTCATTGGGTGTCCATGACAGTCCCAGACTTTCCTGTGACACAGAAATGTAATCCAAGTGACGGTTGACATACTCTCCTTCTTCCCCTTTGAAGCCTAAGGCGGTATAAGAAGGAAGCTGATAATACAGTCCCACATGACCACTCAAAGTAAGCCCCTCAATCAACCGATAGGATACTGACAAACGGGGGGAAAGCTGACGCCACAATTCCTTCATTTTATCGCTATAGTTATTTCCGTCGGTACGAACGCCCATGGAAGCTGTAAAACTTTTGTCGGGAGCAGCATAGTCGACTGAGGCAAACATTCCCCAACGCCAGAGAGACAAATCGGTATGGTAATCATATTCCCGCAGGGCATTGGCAAAGACCTTGCGGTATTCATTGCTCTTGTAACGGGAGTAATTCAGGTCGAACCCGGCTTTTACTTTCCACACGCTCCATGAAGAGGTGTTTTCCATACGCAATTTGGTTTCCTGCTCGATAGAGCCCAGCCGCAGTGTCAGATTTTCTTCACTGCTTTCGTCATTGTCGCGATATTTTACATTCCGGTTGTTCAGATAGCTTTGACTTAATACGATTGACTGCACATGCCGCCGGGAATAATGACGATACACACCTCCCACGGTATAGGTTTCCTGATTGATTTCGGGAAGGTAACTGAGCATATACTCAGCATCTTCGCCTTCAATTCCCAAATTGAGTTTCATGCGGTCAATTCCTCCAAGACCGAGCAAAGTCAGTTCGTTGTGGCTGTCAAAACGGGTTTTAATTTTAAAGGAAGCATCGGTATAAGCCGGAAGGAAAGGCAGACCCAGGATTTTAAACAATGCCTGCAAATAAGACTGGCGTACCGACACCAAATAAGAAGTCTTGTTGCCAATATGTCCGTTGGAACTGAGTGAAACCTCTGAGGCACCTAAAGTTGCTTTCAGGGAATTGCGCTCCATATCTCCATCACGCAGACTAAAGTCGAGTACGCTACTCAACGCATTACCTTTATCGGCCGGGAATGCCCCGCTGTAAAACTTCACACTACGAATCAAATCGGCATCAATCAGTCCGACAGGACCTCCGGAAGCTCCTTGTGTACTGAAGTGATTGATATTCGGAATCTCTACCCCATCCAGGTAGAAACGGTTTTCAGAAGGACCACCTCCCCGCACAATCAGGTCATTGCGATAGCCTATAGGAGAAAAGGCTACTCCCGGATAATTTTGTACAACTTTCGAAATATCCCGGTTGGCACCCGGAGCTTTTTCAATCTCCTGCAAACCAATCACCCGAAGGCTGACAGGACTCTCCGGTACTTTCTGAAAAGGAGAAGCTGTCACAACCACCTCATTCAACGACGCATTTTCTTCCTCCAGTTCAATCTGTACATAAGGCGTCACGTGATTCACCCGATATTCCGGAGTCAGCTCCGTTTTATACCCAAGGAAAGAAGCTTGCAGACGGTAAATACCCGGTGGCACCTGAGTGATGAGAAAATTTCCGTTGGCATCAGTAGAAGCCCCGATCCCCAATCCCACTACAAGCACATTCACAAACTCCAACGGCTGGCGGGTGGACTTGTCAATCACCACTCCTTTTATCTGATATTCGGCTGCAAAAACATTCCAGCATAGACAGCAAAGAAGAATAAAGAAAGAAATTCGTCTAATACGCATAGGCTACAATTCTAAAAGGAAACAGGCATGGTTTTCATGGAATCTGTCCAACTGAAAACCACGCCTGAAAATACGAAGAATCCTTTATATCAAAGGTATTTTTGAGAAGAAAATTATTTGCTTTCGGCTTTCCAAGCAGAATTTATTGCATTGGCGATTTCAGTAAATTCTTCCTGAGAAAGTTTAAGTTTCGGATTAGAGAACAACATGTCTGATTCTTTCTGGATAGGAATCAGATGAATGTGTGCATGAGGAACTTCCAGACCAATCACAGCTTCACCTACTTTCTTGCAAGGGAAAGCTTTCTGGATAGCCAGCGCCACATGCTTGGCAAACACATGCATCTGAGCCAGCTCCTCATCGCTTAAATCGTAGATATAGTCTACTTCCCGCTTGGGAACTACCAGCGTATGTCCTTTCACCAAAGGATTGATGTCAAGAAACGCATAAAAATTGGCATCTTCGGCTACCTTGTAGCTCGGAATCTCGCCCGCAATGATTTTACTGAATATTGTTGCCATATTGTTTAGATATTAAATAAGGCAAGCCCGCCAAAGCGGACCTGCCTTATACATTAAAATGATATACCCATAATTTCCAAAGAGATCTTTCCCTGTGGAATAGTGATTTCTGCTACATCGCCTACCTTCTTTCCTAACAAGCCCTGCGCAATCGGTGTATTCACTGAAATCTTACCCTGCTTCAGGTTAGCTTCACTTTCTGATACGATAGTGTAAGCCATCTTCATGCCTGTTTTCACATTTTTCAGTTCCACACGGCTCAAAATCTGCACAGTGTCAGTCTTCAGTTTAGATGTATCAATAATCTTGGCATCACCGATGGTTGCCTTTAACTGGTTGATTTTCATTTCCAGCAAGCCTTGTGCCTCTTTTGCAGCATCGTATTCTGCATTCTCTGACAAATCGCCTTTATCACGTGCTTCTGCAATAGCAGCCACAATCTTCGGACGTTCCACCGATTCCAAATGTTTCAATTCAGCTACCAGCTTCTGATAGCCTTCTTCTGACATGTAAGCCATAATTTTTCTCCTTAAATATTCGTTATTAAATTATTTATTTTCAACAAAAGTAAAGGGCTGTCCAAAATAAGAACCGTTTATCACAAAAGTAAAGTCATTCTGAACGAAGAGTGAACCCTCCACAGGATGGGAAACAAACGGGTTCTTCACTTTGTTCAGAATGACAATCTGACAAATCAATTTTTATTTTGATACAGCCTCTCTTTCTCAGAGTCTTATATCTTGCGACAAAGATAAATCTTTTTACAATACCAGTCAAGTTTATCCGTACATGCTTTTCAACATGTTACAACAAATTCTTGATGGCTTCTTCCATATTTGTCTTTTCCCCCACACGCAAGCTCAACTCGTTATTACGGTTAACCAGGAATGCGGTAGGCAACTGGGTTACGCCGTACAAGTTAAGATAGGTAGAATAAGGTCCTTGCGGGTCGCGGACACATATCCAAGGAAGATTATCTGCAGCCGTCTTCCAGAAATGTTCGTCTGCATCCAAAGAAATCTGATAAATCACCAGTCCTTGAGAAGCATATTTGTTATACAATTCACGCAAAGCTAAGTTACGCGCACCCGAAGCGGCAGAAGAATAGGCCGTAAAATCAATCAACACAACTTTACCTTTCAAGTCTGTCAAGCGATGTGTCTTTCCATTCAAGTCCTTCAGCTCAATATCAATGATAGAAGCTTCCTGAATCTTGTCAGCCGGAAGTGTCACATCTTTTACCTGGGGCGTACGGGTATTCTTCATACCTTTTATTACCATATTATAAAGGTTGCGTGAACGGTCGGCATGAGGATACAAGTTGTTCAAACTGGTAGCTACTGCCGCAAAGCATTTCACATCTTCCTTACTGGTCAGCGGGTCAAAAATCATATAGCCGTTCAACTGCTGGAACAAAGCAAAATAAGCGTATGCCTTGTTAGGAGCTGCAAAAATATAATTGCGCTTTACCTGATCTTTATATGCATTCACCAATGAGAACAGACTGTCTTGAGCTACTCCGGCAGGAGTCCAGACTGTCCTAATTTATTCACCTGCTCCTGCAAGTTTGCCTGAAGCAGTACCAGTTCCTTTATCTTCTGGTTATTTTCTGAACCCTCCACCTGATAAGCGGTAGCAAAACCGGAATTATCGGCTTTCACTGTTACAGTTTCAGTAGAGTCAACAGAGAAATTAATCACCTGATTATCCAGTCGAAGCCGATAAAAATCAGGAGAATCCGGGCGAGCACCCGAAAAGTGAAACGTTCCACTCTCATCCAACTTGACAGAATCGACTTTTACTATACCTTCCAGGCTGGTATGCTCCAGATACAGCATCTTGTCGGCTGCACCCGATACCGTTCCCTCTACCTTGAAAGCAGGCTCATTGTGACATGCCATCAGTCCGGCCGACAGCAATGCCGTTAACAGATAAGTATTTCTTCTCATACCTGATTTTCTTTAATCTCACATTCTTATGTAAATTCAAGGTGCAAAGATACGGCTTTTCATGACGTCACAAAGTTTTTAAAAGATAAATCCATCATCCAACCGACGAAAACCGTTGTTTTTACGACAAATTATTATATAAAAAGCACTTCATACTGAAACTTTTACATAAATACCCGCTTTTATCCATAATAAAACATTATCTTTGTACGCTTTTTTAGATGAAATAATATTAAATCAATTTTTATGATCAATCCTATTGTTAAGACGATCGAGCTGAATGATGGAAGAACCATCACACTCGAAACGGGAAAGCTGGCAAAACAGGCAGATGGTGCTGTTATGCTACGCATGGGTAACACCATGTTGCTGGCTACTGTTTGTGCAGCAAAAGATGCAGTTCCCGGTACAGATTTTATGCCTCTCCAGGTAGAGTACAGAGAAAAATACTCCGCATTCGGACGTTTCCCCGGTGGCTTTACCAAACGTGAAGGAAAGGCTTCAGATTACGAAATCCTCACTTGCCGTCTGGTAGACCGCGCATTGCGCCCTCTGTTCCCGGACAATTATCATGCTGAAGTTTACGTAAATATCATACTTTATTCTGCTGATGGCGTAGATATGCCGGATGCACTGGCTGGTCTGGCTGCTTCTGCCGCACTGGCTGTTTCTGACATTCCGTTCGGAGGTCCGATTTCTGAAGTACGTGTAGCACGTATCGACGGTCAGTTTGTCATCAACCCGACATTCGAAGCATTGGAACGTGCTGACATGGACATCATGGTTGCCGCTACTTATGAAAACATCATGATGGTGGAAGGCGAAATGAAGGAAGTTTCTGAACAAGACTTGCTGGAAGCCATGAAGTTTGCTCACGAAGCAATCAAGGTTCACTGCAAGGCTCAGATGGAACTGATGGAAGAAGTCGGCAAGACTGTAAAAACGCGAATATTGTCACGAAGAAAATGACGAAGACCTGCGCAAGGCTGTACACGATGCTTGCTACGAAAAAGCATACGCCATTGCAAAATCAGGCAACAAGAACAAACACGAAAGAGGAGATGCTTTCGATGCTGTTTGCGAAGAATTCAAGGCTCAGTTCTCTGAAGAAGAACTGGAAGAAAAGGGTCCGATGATTGACCGCTACTACCACGATGTAGAAAAAGAAGCAATGCGTCGTTGTATCCTTGATGAAGGCAAACGTCTGGACGGTCGTGCTACTACAGAAATCCGTCCTATCTGGTGCGAAACCAGTCCGCTGCCAGGCCCTCACGGCTCTTCTATCTTTACTCGTGGTGAAACTCAGTCTTTGAGTACTGTTACCCTGGGTACAAAGATGGACGAAAAGATTGTAGACGATGTACTCGACCAGCACAAAGAACGCTTCCTGCTTCACTATAACTTCCCTCCTTTCTCTACAGGAGAAGCAAAAGCGCAGCGTGGCGTAGGCCGTCGTGAAATTGGTCACGGTCACCTGGCATGGCGTGCATTGAAAGGACAGATTCCGGCAGATTATCCTTACTGCGTACGCGTAGTTTCTGATATTCTGGAATCTAACGGTTCTTCTTCTATGGCTACAGTTTGTGCCGGAACATTGGCTTTGATGGATGCAGGTGTACCTATCAAGAAGCCGGTTTCAGGTATTGCGATGGGATTGATCAAGAATGCCGGAGAAGATAAATACGCTGTATTGTCAGATATTTTGGGAGACGAAGACCACTTGGGTGACATGGACTTCAAGGTTACAGGTACACGCGACGGTATCACAGCTACCCAGATGGATATAAAGTGTGACGGTCTGACTTACGATATTCTGGAAAAAGCATTGATGCAGGCTAAACAAGGACGTGAATACATCCTCGGCAAACTGACAGAATGCATTGCAGAACCTCGCGCAGAACTTAAGCCTCATGCTCCACGTATTGAAACTCTGACAATTCCGAAAGAATTCATCGGAGCTGTAATCGGCCCGGGCGGAAAGATTATCCAGGGTATGCAGGAAGAAACCGGTGCTACTATCACTATTGAAGAAGTAGACGGTGCAGGCCGCATCGAAATTGCAGGAACAAACAAGAAATGCATCGACGATGCAATGCGTATGATCAAGGCTATCGTAGCTGTTCCTGAAGTAGGTGAAGTATACACTGGTAAGGTTCGTTCTATCATGCCTTACGGTGCATTCGTAGAATTCCTGCCGGGAAAAGACGGATTGTTGCACATCTCTGAAATCGACTGGAAACGCTTTGAAACAATCGAAGAAACCGGATTGAAAGAAGGTGATGAAATTGAAGTGAAGTTGCTGGACATCGACCCGAAAACTGGTAAGTTCAAGCTGTCACACAAGGTATTGCTTCCGAAACCGGAAGGAATGACTGAAAATCATCCGAAGCGCGAACGTCGTCCGCAGAACAACCACAAGGATAAAGAATAATCTACTTATATATCCTTTAACCCCAAAGGCTGCCCTCACCGGCAGCCTTTTTTATTTGATACCACCACACACAAAAAGACATTTTTAACATCCCTCCTGAACCATTCTGTTTTTATTTTCGTACTTTTGGGTAAATGAACTTTAAATAGCTATATTATGAACGCAAATCCTGTATTCAGTTGCACATCCCGACCAAAATTTTGTTCGGATGCGGAGAGTTAAGAAAGTTGGCGACAGAAAAGTTACCCGGCAAGAAAGCCTGATTGTCATCTCGTCAGGAACCTCCATGAAGAAATACGGCTACCTCGACAAAGTCGTTGAACAGTTGCAAGAAAACAATACGGAATCTGTTGTCTATGACAAGATTCTGCCCAACCCGATTAAATCTCACGTAATGGAAGCAGCTTCTGTCTGTCGTGAACAGAAATGCGATTTCATCGTCGGACTTGGCGGAGGAAGCAGCATTGACTCTGCGAAAGCCATTGCCGTCATGGCCTGCAACGACGGAGATTACTGGGATTACATCCCGGCAGGCAGCGGTAAAGGACGTCCTGTAACCAAGGCATTGCCCGTGATTGCCATTCCTACCACTGCAGGAACAGGTACGGAAGCCGACCCATGGAGTGTGATTACCAATGAAGAAGCAAAAGAGAAAATCGGCTTCGGAAGCACACTGACTTTCCCTGTACTTTCTATTATCGATCCGGAACTGATGGTTTCCATCCCTCCGCATCTTACAGCTTATCAGGGATTTGATGCCTTCTTCCATGCAGCCGAAGGTTTCTTAGCAAACTGCGCCACTCCTATCAGCGACTTGTATGCCCTTGAAGCCATTCGTTTATTGTACAAATACCTTCCGGTAGCCGTAAAAGACGGACGTAACCTCAAGGCACGCGCAAAAGTAGCATGGGCCAGCACATTGGCCGGACTGGTAGAAGCCACTTCCTGCTGCATTTCCGAACACTCAATGGAGCACGCTATGAGTGCCTTCCATCCAGAACTACCGCACGCGCCGGACTAATTGCCATCAGCGAAGCATATTTCGAAACATTCCGTAACGACTGCATGAAACGTTACATGAAAATGGCCGAAATCATGACTCAGCAAAAGAGTAACCGTCCCAGCGATTTTATTGATGCACTGGTACGCATGCAGAAAGAATGCAACGTATACCAATTGAAGTTGAGCGACTGGGGAGTGAAAGAAGAAGAACTTCCTCTCATGGTACAAAACGCACGCGACACCATGGGTTCATTGTTTACCCTCGACCCGCGTCCGTTGACCGACGAAGAAGTGTTACAGATTTATCAGAAATCTTTCCGATAAATACCGGAGTCAGATACAAAAAAAGGAGGAATGTTTGTTCCTCCTTTTTTGTATCTCAGCTTTAAAACTTTTAAACCTGTGCCATAGCCTGTTCCAGGTCGGCAATAATGTCGTTGACATTCTCAATACCGACAGACAAGCGAATCAAATCAGGAGCCACACCCGCTTCAATCAACTGTTCGTCTGTCAACTGACGATGTGTATGGCTAGCCGGATGCAACACACAAGTACGCGCATCTGCCACGTGAGTTACAATACAAGCCAACTTCAGACTATCCATAAATTTGATAGCCTCTTCACGAGTTCCTTCCAAGCCGAAAGCAATCACGCCACAAGAACCGTTAGGCATATATTTCTGAGCCAGTTCATAATACTTGTTGCTCTTCAATCCGCAATAGTTTACCCATTTCACTTTCGGATTTGCTTCCAGCCATTCCGCTATTTTCTGCGCATTTTCACAATGACGCGGCACACGCAAATGCAATGTTTCCAGTCCCAGATTCAGCAGGAACGCATTCTCCGGTGACTGTATAGAGCCCAAATCGCGCATCAACTGAGCAGTAGCCTTCGTCATATAAGCCATCTTTCCGAAAGCCTTTGTGTAAGTAAGTCCATGATAAGACTCATCAGGCTGTGTCAATCCCGGGAATTTGTCAGCATGCGCATCCCAGTCAAAATTACCGCTATCTACAATGGCACCTCCCACACAAGTGGCATGTCCATCCATGTATTTCGTAGTAGAATGTGTCACGATGTCTGCGCCCCATTCAAAAGGACGGCAGTTAATCGGAGTAGCAAAAGTATTATCCACAATCAAAGGCACTCCGTATTTATGGGCAATACGGGCAAATTTCTCAATATCGAGCACATTGATACCCGGATTAGAGATTGTTTCTCCGAACAAACATTTGGTATTCGGACGGAAAGCCTTTTCTATTTCTTCTTCCGGAGCATCCGCATCAATAAAGGTACACTCAATACCCAGTTTCTTCATCGTTACAGCGAACAGATTGAATGTACCTCCATAAATGGTAGATGAGCAGACAAAATGGTCGCCTGCCTCGCAAATATTAAATACGGCATAGAAGTTAGCTGCCTGACCCGATGAAGTCAGCATAGCTCCTACACCTCCTTCCAATGCCGCAATCTTGGCAGCTACGGCATCATTCGTCGGGTTCTGCAAGCGAGTATAAAAATAGCCGCTGTCTTCCAAATCGAAAAGACGAGCCATCTGTTCACTGGTATCATACTTAAAACGTTGTACTTTGATAAATAGGCAATACACGAGGTTCTCCTTTTTTCGGAGTCCATCCAGCCTGTACACAAAGTGTCTCTTTGTTGAATTTCTGTTCCATCTTATATAATATTATTTATCTACAAATCATTCTGACGGACAAAAGTAAGAAATATTCCACCATTGATAGCAGATTTATGAAAAAAAGATGTACATTTGACGAAAACTTAAAAACATTACTATGAACGCAGAATTCCAATTCAAGCACGAAATCCCTGTACAAATCCGTTTCAGCGATGTAGACCAGTACGGTCACATGAACAATTCCGTCTACTTTTCCTTGTACGACCTGGCGAAAACCTCTTATTTTCGCGATGTATTTGGAGCTGAAGAATGCAATAAATTCAGTGTGGTAGTGGTCAACATCAATGCTGACTTTCTGGCCCCTGTTTTCTTCTCGGATGAACTGGTCATTGAAACAACCGTCATTCACTTGGGACACAAAAGCTTCACGATGCTGCAACGTGCATTCAACAAAGCCAGCGGCGTGCTGAAATGCCAATGCCGTACCGTACTGGTAGGATACGACAACCTGACCAAAGAGCCTATCGAAATTCCAGCAGACTACAAGCAAGCCATCTGCGATTACGAAGGCAAGACTTTAAGCGAACTATCGCAACCTTTACAATAAAGAAATCCTGCCGTTAGGGCAGGATTTCTTATGTTTATATAAACAAAGTTTATTCTTCCGTATTCTCTTCCATCTTCCGTTTCACAAACTTGATTTTCAAGTTGGCTTCTTTCTGTTCTTTCTTGATTTCTTCGATGGCAGACAACACACGTGCCAGCTCACTCAGTTCTGCGACTGCCTTCACATCATTCGGATGCATTACTGTCTTATAATTCCGGTCACCGATAAATTCCAGACGGATGTTTTTCTTATCACGATTGGCAACCAGAAATGCAATCACCCCTCCGTCATTACCCAGTTTATAGTCGGCCTTTTCTATCGGACGTCCTAAGTCTGTAGTTTCATAACTATCTATTGACGTAGGAGTCTCTGCAAAAGTATCATCCACAGAAACCTTTACAGCCGTATGATGAATACTTCCTCCCGCACAATAAATAGAGGTCAGCGACATCTCGCCTAATTCGCTCACCTGCGCACGCAAGAACGAACGGCCGATGTTTTTTTTCGACCACCTGAGTAGGATAGAAATAATTTCCTACTTCCTGATAGGCCGTATCCTTCTCCAGCACAAACTTTCCCTTGATGGAGTCAAGCGCAGCCTGCTTCACCGTCATCATGCTGTCCAGATAAGCCAAAGTCTTGGTCTGTTCTGCCAGGTCAATCTGCTGCATCAGTTTGATACCCGCCTTGCGCACTTCAAATGCCTTGGGATACAGGGTACGAATACTATCTATCTGCAATTTAGCCAGGCTGTACTCACCTGCCGCATACGCAGCTTCCGCACGCTGAAACAACTGTCCAGCCTGCTTCTCACCGTTCTGGCAAGCAGAAAGTGCCAGTGCCATCGGAACGAGCAATAATCCTATCTTTTTCATACGTTTATCTATCATTCTATGCAGGCAAAAATACAACTATTTTCGGAACTCCTCCCGCACATTCCTTGCTTTTTTCCGCGCATTTTCTACGTTTCTCCGACAAAAAGGCCAGCACCTCAGACTGGAATGAACTTCTTTTTCCTCCGACATATTTTTCCACAGCCTCCAGCATATTCTTCAAAATCCTCCGAAATATTCTCTGTTTCACAGTGTGGGATTTGTATTTCACACTGTGAAATATGTATCCCACACTGTGGTTTTTGTATCCCACAGTGTGAAACAGAGAATTTGTCAAGAAATTTCATCTTTTATACAAGGGAGTTTAGAAAAATTCCTTCTCCACTTCAGACTTTTACTCCTGTCCGAAAACGGCTGCACGATTTCAAGCAAGCGGCAAAAAATGGACAAAGGGATTTTTTTTGTAACTTTGCGGCAAATTGAAAAATGCATACAATGGAACTGAAAGAACACTTCGCTGGCAGAATTTTAGTCTGATATCAGAAACGGCCGATGAGCTGGGACTGGAATGCTATGTCGTAGGTGGATATGTAAGAGATATTTTCCTGAACAGACCTTCCAAGGACATAGATGTAGTGGTGGTAGGAAGCGGAATTGAAATGGCTCAGGCTTTTGGCAAGAAGCTGGGACGAGGTGCGCATGTATCTGTTTTCAAGAACTTCGGTACGGCACAAGTCAAGTTCAAGGATACGGAAGTGGAGTTTGTGGGTGCACGCAAGGAGTCGTATAGCCACGACAGCCGCAAGCCGATAGTGGAAGATGGCACGCTGGAAGATGACCAGAACCGCAGAGACTTCACCATCAATGCCATGGCAGTCTGCCTGAACAAGGCACGTTTCGGAGAACTAGTGGACCCCTTCGGCGGACTGGATGACCTGAAGGAACGTACCATCCGTACTCCGCTTGATCCGGACATCACGTTCAGCGACGACCCGCTGCGCATGATGCGCTGCATACGTTTTGCCACGCAATTGAATTTCTATATAGACGATGAAACGTTCGAAGCACTGGAGCGCAACAAGGAACGCATCAAGATTATCTCGCGCGAACGTATCGCCGACGAATTGAACAAGATTTTGCTGTCACCTGTGCCTTCAAAGGGCTTTATTGATCTGGACCGCTGCGGACTGCTGGAACTGATTTTCCCGGAACTGGTGGCACTGCAGGGAGTGGAAGTGCGCAACGGACGCGGTCACAAAGACAATTTCTACCACACGCTTGAAGTGGTGGATAATATTTCACGCGTAAGTAATGACTTGTGGCTGCGCTGGGCTACCCTGCTGCACGATATTGGCAAACCGAGAACCAAACGCTGGGAACCTAAAGCGGGATGGACCTTCCATAACCACAATTTCATCGGTGAGAAAATGATTCCGGAAATCTTCCGCAAGATGAAGCTTCCGATGAACGAGAAAATGAAGTACGTACAGAAACTCGTCGGTCTGCACATGCGTCCGATTGTGATTGCCGATGAAGAAGTGACCGACTCGGCCGTACGCCGCCTGCTCTTCGAAGCCGGTGATGACATCGACGACCTGATGATGCTTTGCGAAGCAGACATCACTTCCAAAAACGAAGCCCGCAAGCAACGCTTCCTGGATAATTTCAAGCTGGTGCGACAGAAGTTGAAAGATTTGGAAGAAAAAGACCGTATCCGGAACTTCCAACCTCCTGTGGACGGAGCCGAAATCATGCAGGTATTCAATTTGCAGCCTTGCCGTGAAATCGGAAGTCTGAAAAGTTCTATCAAGGATGCCATTCTGGATGGTGCCATTCCAAACGAACACGATGCCGCCTTTGAATATATGCTGAAAAAGGCGGAACAGATGGGCTTGAAGCCTGTAAATCTGCCTGAAAAAAATAAGCTAACCTCATCTTCCGGAACTTCTGTCAGCCTATTCTGATGGAAATTCCGGAGAATTTTTCCTTCATACTTTTAGTGAGCAGATAAGCTATAAAAATATTTCAAAATTTTCAATATCAGGCAGGCATTATAAATTAGAGTTCTCCACTTTACAGCTCTACAGCGTACTACAGCGCATATTTCATCCTTAAAAGTTTCCCGAATTTAGAAACATCCGAAAAATCTCATTTTTTATTTTTCTTCCAAATCTCTATCTTTGTCCTGCTTTTCAAAAGGTAACCTAACCGTTTCAAAAGGGAATGCCGTGGAAATCGGCAACAGTACCTGCTGCTGTGATTCTTGCGTAAACCTGGACATGCATTGCAAGCCACTGTGAATCGAACTCATGGGAAGGCGTCTGTGGGGAAAGATCAGTCAGAAGACCTGCCCGGAAAAGCACAAGTATAATTTATGTTTTACCTCATTTAACTGAAAGAAATGAATTTGACAGAAATCCGCATCATCAAACGCGACGGAAAGCAGGAAAACTTTTCAGCCGCTAAAATCACCAACGCCATCGGAAAGGCTTTCGAAGCAACCGGTATTCCTCAGCAGAGAGAGGAACTGGACCTGATTACCCGGCAGGTGGTGTCACACTTCTCACAGCCAACCATCGGTGTGGAAGAAATTCAGGACCTCGTGGAAAACGAATTAATGAAGGTACAGCCGGAAGTGGCCAAGAAATACATCATCTACCGTCAGTGGAGAAATACGGAAAGAGACCGAAAAACGCACATCAAGCATATCATGGACGGCATTGTGGCCATCGACAAAAATGATGTAAACCTGAGCAATGCCAACATGTCAAGCCATACACCGGCCGGACAGATGATGACTTTTGCTTCAGAAATCACCAAGGACTATACTTACAAATATCTTCTTCCGAAAAAATATGCAGAAGCACATCAGATGGGCGACATACACATCCACGACCTGGATTATTATCCCACAAAGACGACTACCTGCATACAGTATGACTTAGATGACTTGTTCGAACGCGGATTTCACACCAAGAACGGAAGCATCCGCACGCCGCAGTCCATCCAGAGTTACGCTACACTGGCTACCATCATTTTCCAGACGAACCAGAATGAACAGCACGGAGGACAGGCAATTCCGGCCTTTGACTTTTTCATGGCCAAAGGAGTGCTGAAAAGTTTCCAGAAAATCATGGCTACTCATTTAGGACTGCTGCTCGACATCAAAGGACACACGACGGACGAGAAAGAAATCCTGAAAGGAATACGTGCCCACTTTAACAGCATCGCTCCTAACGAAGAGACTGAAAAGGCTTACCTGGATTCTTTGCAAGCGGAAGGCATCGACCTGACAGCAGACGAATTGAAGTACGTGCTCCGCAAAACATTGGCACAAACCCGCAAGGATACGCATCAGGCCATGGAGGGCTTCATCCACAACTTGAACACCATGCATTCCAGAGGGGGAAATCAGGTGGTTTTCAGTTCTATCAACTATGGTACGGACACCTCGGCAGAAGGAAGAATGGTAATTCAGGAATTATTGAAGGCTACCATCGAAGGCTTAGGAAATCATGGAGAAGTTCCGGTCTTCCCTATCCAGATTTTTAAGGTGAAAGACGGAGTGAGCTATTCCGAAGCCGATTATCAACTGGCTATGAAAGATTTTGAAGCAGCTCTCTCAGGAGATGTGAAGTTTGAATGCCCGAATTTCGACCTCTTCCTGCAAGCATGCCGTACGACGGCCAAAGCCTTGTTCCCGAACTTTATGTTCCTGGATACTCCGTTCAACAAACACGAGAAATGGAGTGCCGACGACCCGAAACGTTACCGTTACGAACTGGCAACCATGGGATGCCGCACACGCGTATTCGAGAACTTGAATGGAGAAAAGACTTCATTGGGAAGAGGTAACCTTTCATTCACGACCATGAACCTGCCTCGTTTGGCCATAGAAGCCCACCGGAAAGCAGAAAGTCTGACTAACGAGACTCCGGAAGGCAAACTCCAGAAAGCGAAGGAATTTTTCCTTCAGTCGGTACACTCCATGGCTGAATTCATTGCAGAGCAACTATATACCCGTTACCAGTATCAGCGTACCGCTCTTGCACGTCAGTTCCCGTTCATGATGGGCAATAATGTATGGAAAGGTGGAGGGGCCCTTCATCCCAACGAAGAAGTGGGAGATGTGTTGAAACAAGGTACTTTAGGTATCGGCTTTATAGGAGGACACAATGCCATGATGGCATTATACGGCCAAGGACATGGACATAACCAGCAGGCGTGGAACACACTTTACGAAGCTATTGAAGAGATGAACAAGGTAGCTGAAGTGTATAAAAAGAAATATGGATTGAATTATTCAGTATTGGCAACTCCCGCCGAAGGATTGTCCGGTAGATTTACCCGTATGGACAAACGGAAATATGGAATCATTGAAGGGGTAAACGACCGTGATTATTATGTCAACTCCTTCCATGTGGACGTAAAAGAACCGATTACTATTGTCGAGAAAATCAAACGTGAAGCTCCTTTCCATGCACTGACACGTGGCGGACACATCACTTACGTAGAGCTGGATGGTGAAGCGCAGAAAAACGTAAAGGCCATTGCGAAGATTGTAAAGGTGATGCACGACGAGCAGATTGGATACGGTTCTATCAATCACCCGGTAGATACTTGTCACGATTGTGGCTACAAGGGAGTCATCTACAGCCGTTGTCCGGTGTGCAACAGTGAGAATATCTTGCGCATGCGCCGTATCACCGGTTACCTGACAGGCGACCTTAGCAGCTGGAACTCTGCCAAGAGAGCGGAAGAGCACGACCGTGTAAAGCATGCATAAGCCGAAAGGAAACGTACATGTTACATTATTTATATACATATCCTGAAACGATTGTCGACGGTGAGGGCATCCGGTATTCCATCTATCTGGCTGGATGTTCCCATCGTTGCAAGGGATGTCACAACCCGGAATCATGGAATCCGAAGGCCGGCAAACCTCTCACGCAGGAAGTGCTGGAGCAAATCATTCAGGAAATCAATGCCAATCCTCTGCTGGACGGAGTAACTTTTTCAGGCGGTGACCCTTTTTACAATCCGGAAGAATTTCTGCCTGTTCTGAAAGAAGTCAGCCAGCGAACGGACATGAATATCTGGTGTTACACTGGATATACGTACGAACAACTGAAAGAGGACCCTATCCGCCAGAAACTACTCCCCTACATAGACGTACTCGTGGACGGTCCTTTCATCGAATCGCTCTATTTCTCCTTTTTCTGGACTTTTTGCGGGAGCAGTAACCAGCGAATCCTTAAACTGAAATAGCCAGACATTGGTCGTTA
>ENA-OPZN01000282-OPZN01000282.1-human-gut-metagenome-genome-assembly--contig:-NODE-282-length-18155-cov-4.543821_pt1 | contig 18155 bp, 17 predicted proteins | sample MGYA00242483_ERZ504503 | MGnify/ENA primary metagenome ERZ504503 (study PRJEB26092, sample SAMD00036285) | human gut metagenome | host: Homo sapiens | study: EMG produced TPA metagenomics assembly of... | reverse complement strand
TATTGACCAAAGCTAACAAATAAGGCTCTAATACTTGCAAAACAGTGTAAACTTTTATAAAATAAATATTAGGAAATATACCATAATATAATTTACTTTTTAGTCATTTTTATTCAGATATATAAATCCCTATTTCTAGCTATAATTAAATTTAAAACTATATTAAATTTTTATATTAGTAGGCAGATATCGTTATATTCCAATTTACAATATATTGCTTATTTAGCTAATATATATATACATTAGTAGTATTATTTATATTTTTGTATAGCTAAAATTTATTATAATATTATTTTTATTTATAGTCATTAGGAGGTATTTACTATATTGGAAACTCGCACTAATCAAAAGGAAAAAACTTCACATTATAGCAATAAAGGGTAAATTAGATATATCTACTGCACAACAAGCAAAATTGAAATTTAGATAAAATGACTTCTGGTGACAATATTATAATTGATATGTCTGATTGTAATTACATTTCTAATTATGGTCTATATTTACTTTCTAATATTGCCAACAAAGCTAAATTATTAAATATAAAAGCAATCTTTGTTTCCATAATTGATAAAATATCAGAAATATTTGATTTAACAGGTTTAACAGATACAATTGAACTCGCTCCTTCAATTGATGATGCTATAAAAAAATATGCTCTGATACATTAATGAGGTGTTATCATGCAATTAGATATTCTGCCTACTGATACGTTCAAACAATTTAAAATTAGACGCGGATTTTTCCGCTTAAACGGCTCCTCTATTGTTCCTGGAGGAGTTAATTTTTGCATATATTCAGCCGGTGCTACAAGTTGTGAATTAGTATTATTCAAAGACAGAGCACCTAAACCTTTTGCGATAATTCCATATCCTGAAAATTATCGTGTTGGCAATGTTTTTGCCATGATTGTACTCGATTTAGATTATGAAAATATAGAATATGGTTTTCGCATTGATGGAAAATATGATAAAACTACTGGCGATATTTACGACCGTCGCAAAATCATCTTAGACCCATATGCTAAAATGGTCTCTGGTCGCAACGAATGGGGTAAATTGCCAGATAAAGATAATATATTCCAATATCGTTCCAAAGTAGTAATCAGTGATTTTGAATTAGACTCTGATTTACCACAAAAAACAGACCATGGTGATTTAATCATTTATGAAACCCATTTACGTGGTTTCACTCGTCATGAATCTTCCAAAGTAAAACACCCTGGGACTTATGCTGGATTTATTGAAAAAATTCCTTATCTCAAAGAATTAGGTATCAATGCTGTTGAATTTTTACCAATCTTTGAATTTGATGAAAACGAAGATGTCATTAACGATACCATTCGTTATGATAGTAAAGGTAATCGCCTTTTAAATTATTGGGGTTATAATCCAATATCTTTTTTTGCGCCTAAAGCAGGCTATGCTGCTAGTGGAAAATACTCCATGCAAAACTATGAATTTAAAAATCTAATTAAAGAATTACATAAAAATAATATAAAAGTTATTCTTGATGTTGTTTTTAATCATACAGCAGAAGGCGATGAACGTGGCCCATATATATCCTTTAAAGGTATTGATAATAAAGCCTATTATATTCTAGGGCCAAATGGTGAATATTATAATTTCAGTGGTTGTGGCAATACTTTAAATTGTAACAATCCAATTGTTCGCCAAATGATTTTAAACTGTCTACGCCATTGGACAGCTGAATATCATATTGATGGCTTCCGATTTGACTTAGCTTCCATCTTAGGACGCAATCAAGACGGTTCTCCTATGAGTAACCCTCCACTTTTAGAATTATTGACCTTCGACCCATTGCTCAATAATACTATTTTAATTGCTGAAGCATGGGATGCTGGTGGATTATATCAAGTAGGTACATTCCCTGCTTATGGTAAATGGTCTGAATGGAATGGTCATTATCGTGATGATGTTCGCCATTTCCTCAAAGGCGATTTAGGTTTTGCTCAGGCTATAGTAAATCGTATCACTGGTTCTGAAGATATTTACAATCCTTCTAATCGAGGTAATTATGCTTCCATCAACTTCATTACTTGTCATGATGGTTTCACATTGTGGGATTTATTCTCTTACAATGAAAAACACAATGAAGAAAATGGTTGGAATAATACAGATGGTGCTAATGATAATATCAGTTGGAACTGTGGTGTTGAAGGCGAAACAACAGACCCTGAAATTTTGACTTTACGTAGAAAAATGGTACGCAATGCTGCAACAATCTTATTCTGTAGCATTGGTATTCCTATGCTTTTAGCTGGTGATGAATTCTGTAATTCTCAATTTGGCAATAATAATGCTTACTGCCAAGATAATGAAACTTCATGGTTGAATTGGAACCAATTACAAGAAAATCATGATATGTTCTTATTCTTCAAACAGCTAATTGCGTTTAGAAAAGAGCACCCTCTTTTCTGTCGTGCTTCTGAGGGTACACCTAAAAATTATCCTGCTGTAAGCTTACATGGTATTAATCCATGGCAATTTGACTCTTCTCATGGCAATCGTGTTGTCTGCATTATGTTGACAGGCAAAACAGAAGATGGTCGTGATGATTTTATCTATATCGCTATCAATGCTCACTGGGAAAATCATCGCATTAATTTACCATCACTTCCACATGATACGCTTGGCAGTTAATCATCAATACAGAATTTGATGATAAAGCATTTATCAAACCACAAAATAGACCTAAAATTTACCAACAAAATACATTAAATGCTAGGTCTGTATCTGTATATAATGCTATAATATAGTTATTATATATTTGAGGAGGGATTTTTATGTCTCAAAAATTTTATATTTGTTCACACTGCGGTAATATTATTGCTTTTGTAAAAGATAAAGGTGTGCCTATTTATCTGCTGTGGTGAAAAAAATGAAAAGAAATTATTCCTGGTACTACTGATGCATCTGTAGAAAAACACGTTCCTGTGATTTCTCAAGAAGGAAATATTGTTACTGTTTCTGTAGGCTCTGTTGAACATCCTATGATTCCTGAACATTACATTGAATGGATATCACTTGAAACAAATAAAGGCAATCAACGTAAGGTACTACAACCAAACACTCCTCCAACAGCTCAATTTGCTCTTTTAGATGGTGAAGAAGTAATTACAGCTTATGCTTATTGCAATCTTCACAGCCTTTGGAAAGCTTAATATAAAAACAAAGCCACTCATTATTTATTACTATAATGAGTGGCTATTTTATTTTTATATCCAGTTTCAAAATCGACAATATTTTTTAATTCTTTGCCATCTATCAAAGCTTGCAAATTACCTTTAGCGATATTCACTATATTATCTAAGGTCTTTGCCAAATGATATTGACCTGCTGTATGTGGTGTAATATGCAGATTTTTTGTCTGCCATAAACCACTTGTTTGTGGTAATGGCTCTATCTGCGTTACATCAATAGCAGCACCTGCTAAATGATTTGAATTTAAAGCTTCTATTAAATCATCTTCAACTACAGCACTTCCACGACCTGCATTAATAAAGAATGCACCTTTTTTCATCAAAGCGAATTTTTCTTTATCAAAAATCTGATAAGTCGCTTTCGTTCCTGGCAATACAGTAGCCACTATATCAACTTTAGGTAAATACTCATTTAATTTATCTAGACTAACTAATTCATCCACATAGTCTGGTTTTTCACCAAGACGACGCTTAATACCGATAACCTTTGCTCCTAGGGCTTTTACTCGTTTAGCAAAACAACTTCCTATATCACCTAAACCCACAACTAAGATAGTAGACTCAAAAATAGAAGTTACTTCGCCTTCATCTTTCCATAGAGATTGTTTTTGATTATCGTGATAACTATATAATTTTTTCTGCATAGCCATCAATACAGCAAGCATATATTCAGATAAAGCTAAACCATATGCCCCTGTAGCATTAGTCAATATAGTTTGCATTGGCAAAATACCTTTTTCACAATATCCATCAGTACCTGCGCTATTTAATTGCAACCATCTTAAATTTTTAGCATCTTTCAATAGACTAGGCTTAACATTGCCAATAATTGCCTCCACATTTTCCACTAGTTCTTTGCCCGGGTTACGTTCATAAATAAATTCTACTTGAGGAAAATTTTGAGCCATTAATACTTTATGCTTATCTTTAAATGGCATCACTACTAAAACTTTCATCTATATCACCTCTATATTTTAATAAAAACCTTCAAAAAATACTCTAACTAATTTTTCTAAAGATTTTTGGTCATCTTTCCCCATAGTTTCTCGTGCTGAATGCATAGCTAAAATAGGAATACCTACATCTAATGTTCTCATAGTCAATAAAGCGGAAGCCATCGAGCCTATAGTTGACCCACCTGGAATATCTGAATTATTTACATACATCTGATAATTTATCTTATATTTTTCACATAAAGCTCTTATGATAGCAATAGCTTCAGCATCTCCTGCATACGATTGACTAGCTGCCATTTTTATAGCTAAACCTTTATTTAATATTGGCTTATTAGTCAAATCATTTTTCTCTACATAATTAGGGTGCATAGCATGAGCTACATCTATAGATAACATAAAGCTCTTTGCTAAATCCGCTAAAAATGCCTGTCTAGTATAACCAAAAGCCATATAAATGCGTTCAATTACATTTGATAAAACATTAGAAGCTCCACCCTGTTTTGTTCTACTGCCCACTTCTTCATTATCAAATAAAACGGCTATATCTAAACCTACCTTACGCTTATCAGCGATAATTCCTTCGATACAAGCTTTAACAGAAGTTATATTATCTAATCTAGGTGCTGTTACTAATTCACCTGCAAAACCTAAATAATACGGAGTTTCCACTTGATATACAGTTAAATCATAGCTCAAAATATCCTCTTGAGCGCAAGATAATTCTTCAGCTAACAACTTAATTAATTTACTATTATCATTTGCTAATTCATCTTCACTATTATTTTCAGTTTGCATAAAAGCTAAAGGCAACATTTCTTTTTGTTTACTTATATTTTTACCTGAATTAATACTTCTATCCATGTGAATAGCAAGATTAGGAATAATCATCAATGGTCGTTTAAAATCTACAAATTTCACATCTGGCTGATAACAATCTTGACCTTTCAAAACGACTTTTCCCGCTATGGATAATGGTCTATCAAACCATGTATTTAAAATCATACCACCATAAATTTCTACATTTAATTTACCATAATCATTTTGCATAATATCAGCACTAGGTTTTATCTTTAAACAAGGAAAATCTGTATGACTGACAGCAATTTTCATGCCTTCACGCAAATTTTGATGTGGAATAAATGCAATCAATGTTGAATCATATATCTTCGTAAAATATTTTTTATCTGCTTTTTAACTGCCAATCTTCACTAAAATCGACTTCTTCAAAGCCATTTTTTATCAAATATGATTGTGCATTTAAAACTGTATGAAATGATGATGTTGAATTGTTAATAAAATTAAATAATGAACCTGTATAACTCATAAAATCAATCCTCAAAAAAATTTAATAAAAAATTCTATCAAATTTATTATACTAATATAAATTTATAACATTCAATAACTATTTATAAAAATAAAAAAGAGTATGGTTTACACCATACTCTTTTAATAATCCTATCTATATCAAATTATTTACCGAAGTAACGTTTTAAGAGGCCATTGAAGCCACAGCCATGACGAGCTTCGTCTTTAGCCATTTCATGAACTGTATCATGAACTGCATCTAAGCCAAGTTCTTTAGCTAAAGTAGCAAGTTCTTTTTACCAGCGCATGCACCATGTTCAGCAGCAACACGGAGTTCAAGATTTTTCTTAGTGCTGTCAGTTACAACTTCACCAAGAAGTTCAGCAAAATTTTGCAGCATGTTCTGCTTCTTCAAAAGCATAACGTTTGTAAGCATCAGCGATTTCAGGATAACCTTCACGTTCAGCAACACGGCTCATAGCGAGGTACATACCAACTTCTGTGCATTCGCCAGTGAAGTTCTGCTGTAAACCTTCGATAATGCGAGGGTCAGCACCTTTTGCTACGCCTACACGATGTTCGTCAGCGAATACTAATTCACCGGATTGTTCTACAAATTTATCTGCTGGTGCTTTACAAATTGGGCACTGTTCTGGTGCGCTTTCACCTTCATATACATAACCACAAATACTGCAAACCCATTTTTTCATTATAAATTCCTCCAATACTTAGATATATACACATTAAATAAATTGATAATTTCTAAATTCCTTATCAATATTGTTTGTTCCTTATGTGTATATTATATGATTATACTCAGAATAAATCAAACGTTTAAAAATACCATATTTTCTCTTTTTTCTCTTATTTTCTTAAATATTCTTCACTATTCTATGTTTTACTAAATAAAATTTATTTTTTATAGCCTTTTTTTACTTTTTAATAATTATTATCATTTATTTGCATACTTAAAAAAATACATTAAATAAACTGTAGATATACTTATTTTATGATACAATTAATATACAAAGAATTTAAAATATGAGGATATTCACTCTAGGGAGGTTTTTTTGTTGATAGGTATTATAGTTACAGGACATGGTAACTTTGCATCTGGCCTTGCTTCATCTATTGAAGTTATTGCTGGCAAACAAGATAAATTTGAAGCGATTGATTTTCCTATCGGTTCTACAAATACAGAATTAGCTAAACAATTACAAGAAGCTGTTGAACGTTTAAATTGTTCTGATATTATTTTCTGCACAGATATAGCAGGCGGTACACCTTTTAATCAAAGTGTTATTTTATCTACACATTTACCAAATAGTAAGGTTATCAGTGGAACTAATGTTCCTGTTTTATTAGAAGCACTCTTTAGCAGAGCTAATCAAACAGCTTTAAGTTTATCTGAAATTTTAGTTGATAGTCATCAGTCCAGAATTCAAGTATTCCAATCTCGTTCTCAGAATAAAAAAAATCGAGGAAGTGTTCTTAATGACTAAAATTGCTATTAAGGCTCAAAAAATTTTCACTGCTGATTTTATTGAAAGCAACAAATATCTAGTCATTGAAGATAATAAATTTGCTGGATTTTTCTCTAAAGAAAACGTTGAAAAAGAAAATATTCCTGTAAAAGAATATAATGATGCATTCATTATTCCAGGTCTTATTGATACTCATATCCATGGTGCTGTAGGTCATGACACTATGGACTCCACTCCAGAGGCTTTAAAAAGCATTGGGGATTATCTTTTAACTCAAGGTACTACTACATGGATGCCAACTACAGTAACAGCTCCACTTGAAGATATCTATAAAGCTATTGCCAATGTAGCTGAATGTAAAGATACATTAAATAGTGCTCGTATTCTTGGTATGTTCATTGAAGGACCTTATATCACAAGCAAACACAAAGGAGCTCACCCTGAAGAACATATTCGCCCATTAAATAAAGAAAGAAAATCGAAAAAATGGCTGAATATAACACTGTAAAATCCATTATCATTGCACCTGAAAAAGAAGATGCACCAAAATTCACTAAATGGATAACACAAGATTTAAAAATCAAAGTTTCCTTAGGTCATAGCAGTGCAAATTACGAAGAAGCTTGTGCTTGTTTTGATATGGGTGCTGATGCTGGTGTTCATACTTACTGTGCTATGGAACAACTCCATCATCGCAATCCTAATTTATTAGGTGCTATCATGACTCGCAATGATGTATATGCCGAACTCATTGCTGATGGTATTCATGTTTCTTTACCAGCTATGAAAATTCTCTTACAGAATAAACCAAAAGATAAAGCTTTACTCGTAAGTGATGCAATTCAAGGCACTGGCTTAAAAGATGGTCGCTATATGCTTGGCACTTTACCATTTAATGTAAAAGATGGAATTGCTCGCATTGATAGTGGTAATCTCGCTGGCAGTACAACAACTCTTTTAAAAGAAGTTCGTCGCCTCATTTTAGAATTACATGAAAATCCTATTCATGCTGTTAATATGGCATCATTAAATCCAGCAAAACGTTTCGGTGTTGATGATGAACTTGGTAGCATTGCCATTGGTAAAAAAGCTGACTTCCTTATCATAACTCCTGATTATGAACTTAAAGAAACTTGGCTCGATGGAAAATGTGTATTTAAAGCTTAACAATTAATAAAAAACACTTTCTAATTTTTATTTAGAAAGTGTTTTTAGTTTTTGCAGTAATATAGTTTTTATATTATAATTAAGAATTAAGGTTTATCAATTATTAAACTATCTCTTAATGAAAGGATTTTTTTATGAAAATACTAAGCTACGACCCTTAACTGAAAGTAGCCTATTGACTGCTATAACAGTAATCATGCTATGGCAGGAATTTATATACCTTTATTATTTATTTTGGACTTTACCTATTACAATTATTACAGCCAAACATAATCTTAAATATGGTATATTTAGTGCTTTAATTGCTAGATTTATTATGTGTATTTTTAACACCTGTTACTGCCATACCACTTGTTCTAGGTTCAGTGCCTCTAGCTTTAACTTTAGGTTTTGGCTATAATCATTGTTGGTCTGCTGTAAAGATTTTTGCTACATCTTTTGTAGCTTCAATCATTGGTGTATGTCTATTTTTAATATGTACCTTCTATCTGACAGGTATAAATTTATTTGTAGACCAATTAGATGCTTTTAAAACAGCTATGCTTGATACAAATGAAATGTTTAATTCTATGGGCATAACTTCAGAAGCTATGATTGATGCACAAAGACAAACTCAGCATTTAATAGAAACTCTTGCGCTTGTCTTACCTATGATTTTTATTTTAAATGCTGTAATAAAATTAGTGATTAATTATATTGCTAGCTCTTTTTTATTAAAACGCTTGGGAACTACAAATATTAATTCTTTGCCACCATTTAGATTATGGCGTTTCCCTAAAGTTTTTCATATATATATATGCCTTTTCTTTAATCGGCATGTATTGGGGCGATACTCGCAGTATTACGCTACTTTATCAAATTGCCCTAAACACTTATTTATGTGCTAATGTCTTAGGTTTAGTACAAGGTTTATCTGTCATAAGATTTTTTTATAAATTAAAAAATTGGCCAACTGCTGTTTGGATTTTCATTATCATTATGTTATGTCTAAACATGATAATTGCTCAAATCATTGCTCTTGCTGGCTTCTTTGATATGATTTTTTGATTATCGAAAGAAATTCAAAAATAGCAATGATGTTTAGGAGGTAATTTTATGCCTAATAAATTATCCACTTGGATTGATATATGTGTTACTTTAATAGTTTCTTTGATATTATTAGTCATATTATTTCAATACAATTGGTATATATTTAGTGGCGGTATTGTTTTATGGATATGTTTATTCTTTTATCTAAAAGAACGCAGTATTGAACGACGCAAAAATCTAAAAGCTTACTATGAAAATGTCATTAAAAATGTAAATGAATTATCTAATTATGCTTTGGAACAATTACCTCAAGTAATCATGGTTATCAATAAAGATTTACGTTTAGAATGGTATAATCATGAATTAGAACGCTGGCTCAAGCAACCACCTGAAATAGGTTCTTTTATCACTGATATTTGGCCAAACATTCCTATCGATAATATTTGGAACCGCAATGGTCAATATATCTTTTCTCAAGATAATAAATTCTACATGGTAATCTATCGACCAGTAAATACTGATGATGATAGCCATTTAATGACTTTATATATCTATGATATTTCAGAATATGAACGTTTTTAAATTAGATACAGCTATGCGTACTATGGTATTTGGCTATATCCAAATAGATAATTATGATGACGTTATGCAAGGGTTAAGTGAAGCTCAACGTACATCTATCTTATTTGAAGTCAATAGTCTTTTAGATAAATGGTCTCATTCTCTAGGTGGATTACTTCGTCGCATCTCTGATGATATGTATGTAATCATCTTAGAACGCCATGCTCTTGATTTAGCTGTCAGTGAAAAATTCGATATCTTAGACAAGGTTCGCAATCTTCACGGCGATAACAAATTCCCTGTTACTTTGAGTATCGGTTTAATTCAAAGCAGACCAAAAACTTCTATGGAAGAATTAGGTGCTCTTGCTCAATCTCACCTTGACTTAGTATTAGGTAGAGGTGGAGACCAGGTAGCTGTTGACTTAGATGGTAAAGTTCAATTCTTTGGTGGAAAATCCAAAGCTGTAGAAAAACATACCCGTGTAAAAGCTCGCGTTGTCGCTCATGCTGTTTTTGAACGCATGGAAGCTGCTGATGTTGTGTTTGTCATGGGACATCACAATGAAGATTTTGATAGTTTAGGCTCTGCCATAGGTGTATCGCGTATGGCTCGTCAAATGGGAAAACCTGTTTATATCATTTTAAGTGATATGAATGAAGGCATAGATAAATTAATCAGTCTTTGCAAAACTGATAAAGACTTTGAAAATCTCTTTATCACGCAAAAAGAAGCTCTAGCAATGACTGCTTTAAATCCTGTATTATTCGTAGTCGATACACATATACCTCATCTTGTGGCTAGTCCTGATTTATTGCAATCAATAAATCATGTCATTGTAATCGACCATCATCGTCGTTTCTGAAAATGTAATCAAAAATGCATTATTAATCTATATTGAGCCATATTCTTCTTCTACAAGTGAATTGGTAACTGAATTATTGATGTATTTCAATGAAAATATCAAGTTATCACGTTTAGAAGCTACTGCTCTTTATTCTGGTATAGTTGTCGATACGAAAAACTTCCGTGTCAATACTGGTGTTCGTACATTTGATGCTGTATCGCATTTACGTCGTTGTGGTGCTGACCCTGAAGTAGTTCATTATTTATTCCGCACAGATTATGAAACTAATCTCGCTGAATGTACTGCTATCGCTAATTCTGTTTTCTATCCTGAAGGCTTAGTTGTAGCAGTTTGCCCTGATAATGCCAATAGTATTCAAGCTATATCAGGAAAAATCGCTGATGATTTATTGGGAATTGAAAATGTACGCGTAAGTATTGTATTTTTCCGCTTAAAAGATAATGTCATTGGTGTAAGCGCTCGTTCCACTGGTGAAATCAATGTCCAAGTCATCATGGAACAATTTGGTGGTGGCGGTCATCAGAATGTGGCTGGCTCCCAAGTGAAAAATAGACCTTTAAAAGAATTAAAACAAGATGTAGTAAATACTACATTGTCATATATGAAAGAGGCTGATAAGAATGAAAGTAATAATGTTGCAAGATCTTAAAAAAGTTGGTAAAAAAGGCGATATCGTAGAAGTTGCTGAAGGATATGGTAGAAATTTCCTCATCGCTAAAAAATATGCAGTAGAAGCAACTAAACAAAATATAAATGTAGCTCAAGCTCAGAAAAAAATCTGCTGAACGCAAAAAACAACAAGCTAGTGATGAAGCTCGTTTAATGGCTTCCCAATTATCCCAAGTAGAAATCACTATTCCTGTTCGCGTTGGCGAAGGCAGTCGTTTATTCGGCTCTGTTACAAGTAAAGATGTTGCTTTAACACTTAAAGAAAAACACAATATTGATATTGATAAACGCAAAATCGATATAAAAAATATAACTTGTCTCGGTGATTACACTGCAACAATCAAAGTTCACCCTGAAATAACAAGTACAATCACTGTACACGTTGTAGAAAAATAAGAGGCAATTATGAGTATATTTTCTCGTTTTTTCAAATCTAAAAAAAATCTCGAACAACTAATGGAGCTGCTGTAAAAATTACAGCAGCCTAATATTTCTACTACAAAAGTTGAAAATTCTCCTGAAGAAATCGTAGTTGAACCTATAGACCATGATATTGATGCTCTTTATGATATCTTAGTCGATATCGAAGGTGCTGACCGTCTTGTATTAAAAGCGAGTAAATTAGAAGCTTTAACGCTAATTCGCTCGAATAACCGCAATCAACGTATCTTAGGTCTGCAAAAAATAGTTTATGAAAATCCTACTTTAGATAAATTGCCTAAAGATGATGAAATTCCTACACTTTTAAAAGAAATGATGGATTATCTAGCAATATTATGGCACGTCGTTCTTTTGAAGATGAATTAGAAAAACGCATATCTGCGAAGATGGAAGAAAATCACCAAGATTATATTTTCGATATAAAAAACAAATCCTTAAAGAAGAAAGTTCTCTTAAAGAGTCTTCTCAATCATTAGCAAAACTAAAACAGCTAGAAGATAAAAATAAAATTCATCTAACAAAATCCATCATGGAATTGTTACGACCAGAAAATTTATCTGAAATCATAGGACAAGAAAGAGCTATTAAAGCTTTAAAAGCAAAATTAAGCTCACCTTATCCTCAACATCTAATACTTTATGGCCCTCCTGGCGTAGGGAAAACAACTGCTGCAAGGCTTGTACTTCAAGAAGCATGTACTCAGCCACATACACCATTTAATGCTGATGCACCTTTTGTGGAAACAGATGGCACTACACTTCGCTATGACCCTAGAGGGATAGCCAACCCTCTACTTGGTTCTGTTCATGACCCAATTTATCAAGGAGCTCGTAGAGATTTAGCTGACAGCGGTATTCCTGAACCAAAACCAGGGCTTGTTACAGATGCTCACGGTGGTATTTTATTCATTGATGAAATCGGTGAACTTGATGATACTTTACAAAATGAATTGTTAAAAGTTCTTGAAGATAAGCGCGCTTACTTTGACTCTGCTTATTTTGAGCCAAACGACCCTAATGTACCAGAATATATCAAAAAATTATTCACTGAAGGTGCGCCTGCTGATTTCGTTTTAATTGGAGCTACCACTCGCGATAGCTATTATTTAAATCCAGCTCTTCGTTCTCGTTGTGCTGAAATCTATTTTGAACCACTGACTCCAAAACATATTGAAACTATAGTTTTAAATGCTGCTCATAAACTAAATGCTAAATTAGATGATGAAGTAGCCCAGATTATCAGTGAATATACAATTGAAGGACGTAAAGCTATCAATATCTTAGCTGATGCTTATAGCAATGCTCTCGTTCGCCAAGAAAATGATATGGATAATATATTAATCACTAAAGAAGATATCTATACTGTGGCTCAAGTAAGTCGCTTAACACCATTTATTACTAAAAAAGCTTCTGACACTAGTGAGATTGGTAAAATTTTTGGCTTGGGCGTTGCTGGTTTCATTGGTTCTGTTATCGAAATTGAAGCTATTGCTTTTAAAGCTCATGAAAAAGGTAAAGGTATCTTGCGTTTTAATCAAACAGCTGGCTCTATGGCTCAAGATTCTGTCTTCAATGCTGCTGCTGTTGTGCGCAAACTCACAAATGAAGATATCCATGATTATGATATTCACATCAATATAATCGGTGGCGGTAATATTGATGGGCCATCTGCTGGAATAGCCATTTTAATAGCTTTGATTTCTGCTATTACCCAAAAACCAATTCGTCAGGATATCGCCATCACTGGTGAAATCTCTATTCAAGGATTAGTTCGTCCTGTAGGCGGTGTCTTTGAAAAAGCTTATGGTGCTAGCCAAGCTGGTATCAAAACTTTGATTATTCCTGAAGAAAATGCTAAAGATATCCCTCCTGATTTACATGGCTTAAAAGTACATCCTGTTAAAACAGCACAAGAAGCTTTAGCATTCGCTTTTGATAAAATTTAAGAGGTGATTATTTTTGATAGATAGAGTACCTCCCCAAAATATAGAAGCTGAGCAAGCTGTTTTAGGTGCTATGCTCATCTCCAAAGAAGCTATTGCTGAATCTGCTCAAATTTTAAATCCACAGGATTTTTATCGCGAAGCTCATCGCATTGTTTTTGAAGCCATGCTTGATTTATCCAATCGCAATCAGGCAGTCGATAATTTAACTGTAATTGAACAATTAAATAAAACAAATCAATTAGAAAAAGTTGGCGGTATTGCTTTTGTTACTGCACTTGCCAATACTGTGCCCACAGCTGCAAATGTAGTTTTTTATGCTAAGATAGTCAAAGAAAAGGCTCTCATGCGTCATCTCATCAATACAGCTACAGCCATTGCCGCTATGGGTTATGAAGGTGCTGATGATGCTGATAGCATCATGGATAAAGCCGAAAAAATGATTTTAGAAATCGCTTCTAATCGTAAAACTGGCGATTTCACACCTATTAATCAAATTGTCATTGATACTTTTAGCAAAATTGAAAATCTATATGAATCAAAAGGTGGTCTGACAGGTTTATCCACTGGCTTTAAAGACTTAGATAAACTCACCGCAGGGCTTCAACCTTCTGATTTAATCTTAGTCGCTGCCAGACCTAGTATGGGGAAAACAGCCTTTACTTTAAATATAGCTTCTCATGTTGCTTTAAAAGAAAATAAACCTGTAGCCTTTTTCTCTCTTGAAATGTCCAAAGAACAATTAATGCAGCGTATGCTCTGTGCCGAAGGACTTGTTGAGTCTCAACGATTACGCGTCGGTGATTTAGATGAACAAGATTGGCAAAAATTAATTGCCGCTGCTGATAAATTTTCTAAAGCACCACTTTATATTGATGATACTCCTGGTATCAGCATCATGGAACTTCGCTCCAAAGCTCGCCGACTTCAACAAGAAAAAGGTTTAAGCTTGGTATTAATCGACTATTTACAATTAATGCAAGGTAGAGCAAATAAAAATGGCGATAATCGACAACAAGAAATCTCTGAGATATCTCGTTCTTTAAAATCTCTAGCTCGTGAACTCAATGTTCCTGTAATTGCACTTTCTCAGCTTTCTCGTAGCGTAGAATCAAGACAGATAAAAAAACCAATGCTCAGTGATCTTCGTGAATCTGGTTCACTAGAACAAGATGCCGATATCGTTATGTTTTTATACCGTGAAGATTATTACAATGCTGAAACAGAAAATAAAAATATAACTGATGTCATTGTCGCAAAACATCGTAATGGTCCTGTTGATACTGTTCAATTATTCTTCCATAAGGAATTTACAAAATTTGCAGATTTACTTCGTACTCAAGATAATATTTAACAAAACAAGCTATATTAATCGTAAAATTAATATAGCTTTTTATTATGCACATCTGTATCGTAAACTTATAATCCCCATTTTCATTGACACTAAAGTACATAAAATGCTATTATATGAAGGTAAAAGCTACATATAGATTTTACAAACAAAACTCAAATCCTTGACATAGTGTCTATTTGAGTTCTTTTTGCTGTTATCAGTAGAAAATTTATGCTGGTTTTAAATATGAGGAGGAAATTTTTAAATGATTGAACGCTATACCAATCCTGAAATGGGAAGAATTTGGACTCTCCAACACGAATTTGAAGTAATGCTTGAAGTTGAAATTACAGCTTGTGAAGCTATGGCAGAACTTGGTCAAATTCCTGTAGAAGCTGCTAAAAATATTCGTGAAAAAGCACAGTTTAACTTAGAACGCGTTAAAGAAATTGAAAAAGTTACTAATCATGATATTATCGCATTTTTAACTAACGTTGCTGAATACGTTGGTGAAGATTCTAAATATATCCATAAAGGATTAACTTCCAGCGACGTAAAAGATACAGCACTCGGCATTATGATGAAAAAATCCGCTGAGCTTATTTTAGAAGACCTCAAAAATTTACGTGATGTTTTAAAAACGTCAAGCTAAAAAATATAAACACACTGTTTGCATTGGTCGTACTCATGGTATCCATGCAGAACCAATGACTCTCGGTTTAAAAATTTGCTTTATGGTATGATGAAGTTTGCCGTGACATCGAACGTGTTGAACACGCTAAAAAAATCGTTGCTGTTGGTAAACTTTCTGGTGCTGTAGGCACTTATTCCAATATCGACCCTCGTATTGAAGAAATCACTTGCAAAAAAACTTGGCATTGAACCTGTAAAACTTGCAACACAAGTTATTCAGCGTGATCGCCATGCAGAATATATGACTACTCTTGCTATTGTAGCTAGCACATTTGAAAAAATCGCTACAGAATTACGTAACCTTCAACGTACAGATATCCGTGAAGTTGAAGAATATTTCCAACCAGGTCAGAAAGGTTCTTCTGCTATGCCTCATAAACGTAATCCAATCACTGGTGAACGTATCTCCGGTATGGCTCGCCTTGTTCGTGGTAATGCTATTGCAGCTATGGAAGATATCACTCTTTGGCATGAACGCGATATTTCCCATTCTTCCGTTGAACGCGTAATTTTACCAGACAGCACTATCAACGTTGATTATTGCTGCCGTAAATTAACAAATCTTTTAGATAAACTTCTCGTTTATCCAGAAGCTATGATGGAAAATCTTAACAAAACTGGCGGTCTTATCTTCAGCCAACGCATCATGCTCGCTGTTGTAAGCAAAGGCGTACTTCGTGAAGATGCTTACAAATGGGTTCAAAGAAATGCTATGGCTAGATGGCTCAAAGGCGAAGATTTCCGCACAAATGTAGAAAAAGATCCAGATATCACAAAATATCTCACTAAAGAAGAAATCGACAACTGCTTCGATTATCAATGGTTCTTACGCAATGTAGACATGATTATGGCTCGTTTCGGTATTGAATAAGCAGTTAATATTAAACTTGAGTAATAGAGAGGAAGTTTTCTTATGTCAACAGTTGTTGTAACTGGTACCCAATGGGGTGATGAAGGTAAAGGTAAAATCGTAGACTATTTAGCAGAAAAAGCTGATATAGTTGTACGTTATCAAGGTGGTAGTAATGCAGGTCATACTGTTACAGTAGACGGCAAAGAATTTAAACAAAGACTCATGCCATCTGGTATGCTCTATGATAATAAAATTTGTGTGATTGCAAATGGTGTAGCTTTTGACCCTGAAGTAATCCTTCAAGAAATGGAAGCTCTAAAAAAAGATGGTTACTCTGTTGACGGATTACGTATCTCTAATCGTGCTCACGTTGTAATGCCTTACCATCGTCTTATGGACGGTCTTGAAGAAGAAAACAAAGGCGAATTAAAAATCGGTACTACTAAACGTGGTATTGGCCCATGCTATATGGACCGCGATAACCGTATTGGTATCCGCGTTTGTGATTTAATTGATGAAGAAACATTCAGCGAAAAATTAAAAACAGCTCTTGAAACTAAAAATCGTGAGCTTGTAAAACTCTATGGTAAAGAACCATTAAACTATGAAGATATTCGCACTGAATATCTCGGTTACGCTGAAAAACTCAGAAAACATGTAATTGATACTTCCGCATTCTTAAATAGAGAAATCAATGCTGGTAAAAAAGTAATGTTTGAAGGTGCTCAAGCTACTATGCTTGATATCGACCATGGTACTTATCCATATGTTACTGCTTCTCATCCAACAGCTGGTGGCGTAAGCTCCGGTGCTGGTGTAGGTCCTAACAAAATCGATAAAGTAGTAGGTATCGTAAAAGCATATTGTACTCGCGTTGGTGAAGGTCCTTTCCCAACTGAACAGCTCAACGAAATCGGCGATAAAATCCGTGATTGCGGTCATGAATATGGTACAGTTACAGGTCGTCCTCGTCGTACTGGCTGGCTTGATGCTTGCGTAGTTCGCTATGCAGGTTACCTCAGTGGTATTGATTATATGGCAGTTACTCGCCTTGATATCCTCGATACTTTCGATGAAATCAAAATGTGTGTAGCTTATAAATACAATGGTGAAATCTTAGATGAAATGCCTGCAAGCTTAAAAGTTCTTGCAAATGTAGAACCAGTTTATGAAACATTCGCTGGTTGGAAAACAGACATTTCTGGCATCAGAAAATACGAAGATTTACCAGAAAATGCACGTAAATATTTAGAAAGAATGGCGCAGGTTACAGGTATTGGTCTTGGATTTGTTTCCGTAGGTCCAAACCGTGACCAGACAATCATTCTTCATGATGTATTTTAATTAATGATACAACAAAAGCCTAGAGATTATGAACTGCACCCCAAAAGTTGGACACAAAAACAACTTTTGGAGGTGCAGTTTTTTTTATGACTAAATACTCAAATGAAATTTTAAAGTTAAAAGCAATTAAAATGGTTTTAAAAGGAAATTTCATAATTTCTCTATGTAGCTAAAATTCTAAACATGCCAGATATAGCTCCTCTTTGCAGATGGATATCTCATTATGAACATGGTGGTATTCCACAACTTCTTCATAAAAATCGTAAATATACTCCTATCTTTAAGCAAAA
>ENA-OPZN01000281-OPZN01000281.1-human-gut-metagenome-genome-assembly--contig:-NODE-281-length-18176-cov-2.703695_pt1 | contig 18176 bp, 24 predicted proteins | sample MGYA00242483_ERZ504503 | MGnify/ENA primary metagenome ERZ504503 (study PRJEB26092, sample SAMD00036285) | human gut metagenome | host: Homo sapiens | study: EMG produced TPA metagenomics assembly of... | reverse complement strand
AAAAGTTGTGGAAAAGGTAAATGTTATCTGGAGTTTTCTGTGCCTGATTTTGTGAGAAGATTTTTGTCAGTTGTGCCCAAATTTCTGAGGCGTACGCGGTGCGTACGTTGAGGAAATTCGGGGAGCGCTACCGGAAAATCGGCCGCAAAAGCAGGTGCATGAAAGACTCTGAGAGGACATATAATGTTTGAGAGGATAAAAGAGGATAAAACATGCAGTCAAAGAAAGATTTATACCAGATCGGCGAAGTGGCCCGTCTGTTTCATTTAAGTATCAGCCTTCTGCGCCACTATGACAAGACGGGGCTGGTAACGCCGGAGTATACGGATCCGGACACTGGATACCGGTATTACAGCATCCGTCAGTTTGAATGTTTAAATACAATACGCTACCTGCGGGCCTTGGACATGCCACTGGAAGAGATCGGGGATTTTCTTCACAACAGGGATACCGGGCGCATCCAGGAGCTTTTGTCAAAGCAGCTGGTACAGGTGCATAAGAAACAACAGGAACTGACTGTAATTGAGCATCAGATAAAAAACCGTTTAAATCAGATCCAGGGAGCGCTTTCCGCTCATCCAGGAGAGATCTTTTTAGAGAAAAAGTCACCTCTACAGCTGGCCTGCATGAAAAAACAGCTAAATCCGGAAAATTATCTGGATCTGGAGTATTCGATCCGGGAAATGGAACAGGGAAACAGCCCTGCTTCTATTTTCCTGGGAAAAGTAGGAGTAGGGCTGTTTTATGACTCTTTAAAGGCACATCGTTTTAAGCCTTATGATTTTGTTTTTATCATTCTGGAAGAGGATGATCCTATCAATGGTCAGGTCATCCGCATCCCGGAAAGCACCTGGGCTATTGTCCGTTTTCACGGAAGTCATGAGCAGGCGCCCGGGATTTTATGAAAAACTTCTGTCCTATTTTAAGGACGAGGGACTTGCGCCAGAAAGCTTTGCTCTGGAAATGACTCTCATCGACTATGGTCTTACCCATGACCAGTCCCAGTTTATCACAGAAATCCAGATCCCATTAAACCCGGACTGTCCGGGCATTATAGCTTAATGGATCCCGCTTTTTGTAATCAAACAACAGATAGGTTCCGTCTCTTAATGGTTCCAAGTGGGTCATTTTTGCCATTTGCCTGGAATCGTAGCCTTCGTAGCCAGATAAATGCTCTGGTGTCTTCTCTTCCCTCTGGAAAAATTCGCGGACAAAGTCCTTGGAGTCGCTTAAATCTCTTGCAAAGGTTGGGCGGCTCTTTACATTTTCACGAAGATACAGGTCGGTCATTAGCAGGTCACGGTATTGTTCCAGTTTTTCAGAAACTCCACCATTTTCCGGCTTTCCCTGAGTTCACATTTTCCATTTTTTCCAATCTCTCCTGTATTATCTTCCAGAGGATCTCATATCTGGCAATGCGGCTGTGGCTGATTCCAAACAAATGATTTTTGTTGTAATAACCTGCCATAAAGGAAAACATTTCATAAGGAGTATCAAATTCCTTTTCCAGTTCTTTTAAAGTACAGGTAAACTGACGGCTGTTGTAATGAACTTCCGTCATTTCTTCGATATCTTTTAATTCCAGCACGTCCCCATAGGAAAGCCATTTGGTACACAGCACCTCATAAGGCGGCGCGGCACTGTAAAGCAGGTCACAGGTCGGGATCAGTTCTTCCATATAAGAGCCTTTTAATACCTTTAAAAAGCCTAACTGCAGCTGCTCCGGCTCCATTTCATATACGTCATTAAAGGACTTTTTAAAGCTTTCCAGATCTTCCCATGGAAGTCCTGCGATCAGATCCAGATGCTGGTGGATGTTGTGCCAGCTGTTGATGGTTTCTGTGATCTCACGTATCTCTTCGATGTCGGTTTTGCGCCGGATGGCTTCCAATGTTTTCTCATTGGTAGACTGAACGCCGATCTCCAGCTGCACCAGTCCCGGGCGCATGGTGGAAAGCAGATCCAGCTCGTCCTTATCTAACAAATCCGCTGCAATCTCAAAATGGAAATTGGTAACGCCGTTATCATGGTCCCTGATATACTGCCAGATAGCCATTGCATGGGACTTTTTACAGTTAAAGGTTCTGTCTACGAATTTTACCTGGGGCACTTTCGCCTGAAGGAACCACTCCAGTTCCGGCAGTACCAGATCCAGGCTGCGAAAACGCAGTTTCTTATCAATGGAAGACAGACAGTAGGCACAGGAAAAAGGACATCCTCTGCTGCTTTTCGTAGTAGATAATGCGGTGTTCCAGTTCTTTCATATCCATAAAAGCATAGGGAAATGGGATCTGGCTCATGTCCATTACCTGGCGAAAACCTGTATCTGTAAATGTGCCATCAGCATTTCGCACCATAAGACCGGGAACCTGTTTTAAATCTTCTCCTTCAAGGAGTGCCTTTAGAAAATGGGCGAAGGTGATCTCTCCTTCCCCCATCATAACAAGGTCCACTGCCGGTTCTTCTTTCAAAAAGGCTTCCCCATGATAGGAAACTTCCGGGCCTCCTGCCCATATTTTCACATCTGGAAGCACCTTTTTTATGTCAGCCAGTATCACTTTCACATAGGAAATGTTCCAGATATAACAGGAAAATCCAATGACATCCGGCTTACGCTTATAAATATCCTGAAGGATCTGCTCCATCTGGTGGTTAATGGTGTATTCTGCCAGAGAGATCTCCGCCTGCTCTGCCAGTCCCCATTCTTTTAACATCTTCTCCCCATAAGTTTTCAGGCTGTAGATGCCCAGATTGGAGTGGATATATTTTGCATTGATCGCGGCTAAAAGAACCTTCATTTTACACCTCGATCTCGATCTTGCGGCCGGTAGGCTGGTACTGATAATAACGGACGCCTGCTGCATTTAACATGCGCTTGGATGCTTTTACAGCCGGTGTATGGGCGTACTTGTCCCCGCCATAGATAATGGTCTTAATACCCGCCTGGATAATGGCCTTGGCGCACTCATTACACGGGAAAAGAGTTACATACAATTTGCTTCCTTCCAGACTTCCCCCTCTGTAATTTAAAATGGCATTTAACTCGCTGTGGGTGGAATAGAAATATTTTGCATTGTACGGATCGTCCAGTTCATGTTCCTTGCCCCATGGAAATTCATCATCGGAGCATCCCTTTGGGAAGCCATTGTAGCCCATGGAAAGGATCTTGTTATCCTGGCTTACGATGCATGCCCCCACCTGGGTGCTTGGGTCTTTGGAACGTCTGCCGGAAAGAGTGGCAACTCCCATAAAATATTCATCCCATGTAATATAATCAACACGTTTATCTGACATTGTATTTCTCCTTCTTGCATCAATTTCAACTATGATACCGGATTGCTGCGTGCTTCGCACTCTCGCAATTCTTAAAAATATTTATAATTATCATATAATAGACGACCTTAAAATGCAAGAAGGAGCAGCCGGATCAGCTGCTCCTGTGTATAGAATTACTGCTATTCCTGCATTACACTGCAGGTAATGTAACGACCGCTATTTATGCCTTAGCCACATTCTTGGTCACGATCACGTCTGCATCCAGACCTACTATTCCCTTGATCACAACGGTACCTGCTTTCACAGGCGCTTTCAGGCGGCATTTTTTGATCTCATCCATTGCATCGAAAATACGCGCCTTGGGGATCGGGGCAGTAAGGCGTACACTGGCAAGAGGCAGTTCTCCTCCTTCTACCAGTACGGAGGTTGCAATGTTTCTCTTCGGATCTGTCAGCTCCTGTTTTTACATACTCTGCTCCTCTTTTTGCAGGTGGCGCCCTCTAAATGAATGGATCACTACGGACTGATCTGCCTGTATCTCATAATCTGCGCTTATTTCACAGCCATTTGGACAAATGATGCATGTAAATTCTCTTGTCATTCTACCTTCACCTCCAGATCTCCTTTTATTTTCCAGTTTTTTCTGCTTTTTAAATCTATATGGATCATCTCTGCCGGAAGGGCTTTTTTTCATCTTTTTGCGGGCAATTTCTTTTCCATTCTGGCTTACAACTAAAACACAGTCCTTAAATGGCCGGTTCACACGCAGGGACAGACAACAGTCTTCTGTTCCGGAGATCCTCTGTGGAACCGTATGATTGATATTTTTATCAGTCTTTACCTGGATCTCACATGCAGGCAGTTTTCCCTCTTTGATATACCGGGCTGCGGAGTCTGCCAGCTTTTCTGCTTCCATGGATACAAAATCCACCAGATCGTGCACATGAAGGACATTTCCTGCTGCGAAAATTCCCGGCCGGTCCGTCTGGAAATATTCATCTACTGTAGCGCCTTTTGTCCTTGCATCCAGTGTTACTCCTGCATCCAGGGAAAGTTCATTTTCCGGGATCAGACCAACAGATAAGATCAGTGTATCACAGCTGTATTCCTCTTCCGTTCCCGGGATCGGCCTCATATGTTCATCTACTTTTGAAACAGTTACGCCGGTCAGACGCTTATCTCCGTGGATCTCTGTCACTGTATGGCTTAAATACAATGGGATATTGTAATCATTTAAGCACTGCTCAATATTCCTTGGAAGGCCGCTTGGATATGGCTGGATCTCAAAAACTGCCTTTACATGGGCACCTTCCAAGGTCAGTCTGCGGGCCATGATCATTCCAATATCACCGGAACCTAAGATCACCACTTCTTTGCAGGCATACGGTTATAAAGGTTCATATATGCCTGGGCAACTCCTGCTGTAAACACTCCAGTTGGCCGCTCTCCTGGTATGCCAAGTGCCCCTCTGGTGCGCTCCCGACATCCCATTGCCAGGATCACAGCTTTGGCTTTCCACTGTTTCAGACCATCAGGAGTGGCTGCTGTGATCACTTTATCCTCTGAAATCTCCAGAACAGTTGCATCAGTAAGATAACGGATCTTCTTTTCGTTTGCCAGGTCAATGAATTTCTGGGCATATTCCGGTCCGCTGAGTGTAGTTTTAAAACGGGCCAGTCCAAAACCATCATGGATACACTGACGTAAAATGCCGCCTAACTGTTTTTCACGTTCCAGGATCAGAATATCTGTGATCCCGTTTTCATACAGGCGTACAGCCGCTGCCAGACCTGCCGGGCCGCCGCCTACGATCACTGCATCTGCCTGTTCTATTTCCCACATTTCTGTTTTATGTTCCATGTTCACAGTCACACCTCCCGTACCTTTCCAAATAAGACATTAGAACCTTCCCGCTCATACTGCATCTTCTGTCTCTTTTTTGCCAAGTTCCTGTTCGATCAGCTGTTCAATACGCATCTGGCAGTAGCCCCCCTGACACCGTCCCATCATGGATCGGGTCCTGTATTTCACACCTGTCATAGTATCTACGCCTAATGGATTGTGAATTGCCTGAAGGATCTCTGCTTTTGTCACCTTTTCGCAGCGGCAGATCACTTCGCCGTAATCCGGGTTCTCTTTGATCAGCTCTGCCTGCTCTTCTTTGGTGCACTGGGCGAAATGGCGGATTCCTTTTCTCACCGGGTTGAAATCCGGATTTTCCTCTAATGTTTCTCTTTCCTTCATCAGTTCAATGGCGTATCTGGCAATGGGCACTGCTGCTGTCAGTCCCGGTGACTCGATACCTACCAGGTTTAATGCATGAGGCGCGATCTCGTCTTTGATCTCGATCTTAAAATCCTGGATCACACCCTTTTCATCTACCCATTTTGGAAGGATACCAGAATAAATTGCGGATATAATCTGCCTTATGGATACATGGCCACAGGTCAGAAGCACTTTCTGCCAGATAATCCATATTTTTCTGAGGCACACCGTAATAAGTAAAATCTGTTACCATATCTGCGTTAGGGCCGATGATCACATTTCCGTCTGTGGTATTTGTCACATGAATTCCCATATAGGTGTTGCTTGGAACCGGATAAACAGGCATAGGAAGAAGCGGTCCGGTGCGCTTATCCAGGATAATATAATCTCCCTTGGAACCGATGATGCGGTAGCCGGTGATCCCCAGCATATCAGAGATCTTGCCGCAGCCAAGGCCTGCGCAGTTTACTACCCAGCGGGTCTTAAAGTTTCCCTTGGTTGTGGTTATTTCATAAGTATCATCATCTTCTCTCCGGATTGCAGTCACTTCACAGCCAAAATGATACTCCACACCGTTTGCATGGGCATTTTCTGCCAGGCAATGGTATAGCCAAAGGGATCTACGATACCGCTGTTATGGGAAAACATGGCAAATTTTCCTACTACTGCAGGAACCAGCTCATGAAGGCGTTTTTCATCGATCAGCTCCAGGTTAGTAGCTCCGTTGTCTTTTCCCTGCTCCATGGTACGCTTTAAGGTCTCCATATCTTCCTCGGTATTTCCTACCAGCACCTTACCGCAGCGGATAAAATGGAAATCCAGCTCTTTTGCCAGATCTCCCATCATCTTATTTCCTTCTACACAAAGTTTTGCCTTTAAGCTTCCTCTGTCATAGGCGAAACCACCGTGGACAACACCGGAATTTCGACCGCTGGTCTCATTGCATACGTCCAGATTTTTCTCCAGCACACCGATCTTTAAACGGTACCGGGACATTTCTCTGGCCATGGCACTTCCCACTACGCCACCACCGATGATCAGAACATCATACATCTCCTTCATTTTCCTGCCTCCTGTGTTCAGCATTTTATTTTGCTTTAAATTCATCCCATGAATATATTTTATATTTATCATATATGACAATATAAGTCAATGTATTTCTGATTTTCTTTGTAAATTTATAGGATAAATTCAATCTATAGTCAACAAATGGATCTCTGATACGTTCTCAGTATATATTGCAGCAAAAAAGCAGCCATTACCCATTTTTGAGTAAGGCTGCTTCTTGCTGATATTTTCGCTGAATTTTACTTTTAAAGATAAATTTGACGGATCACAGGTATTATTCTGTAACCAGAGCTGCTGCTACATCTTTGTCCTTTGCACCGTCTTTGATGATGAACAGTTCGTTGGTATCAAAACCAGCGTCCTTCATAACAGCGATTGCTGTCTTTGCACACTTGTTACCGCTGTAGCAGAGAATGTATACAGGCTTGGAAGAGTCCATGGTCTGTGCCAGTTCGTACATTGCCTTCTGTGCATCTGCGCTCTCAAAATCTTTTAATCCGCACTGCAGGGATCCCTTTAAATGTCCCTGTGCATAGGTGTCATCATCACGTACATCTAAGAACTGAACGTCATCGCTGCCTACTGCTGCAACTGCGTCTTTGCCATCTACATACTGCCAGTCAATGTCTTCTTCTGTACGGTTTCCGCCGAAAGTTACCTCTGCTGCCTCAGACTCTTCTGCCTTTTGACTCTGCTGCTGTGGTCTCAGCTGATGTAGTCTCAGCTGCTGTTGTTGCTGCTGTGGTCTGTGTAGACGCAGAATTACCGCATCCTGTTGACATAAGACTGTCCGCTGCTGCTAAAATAAAACTCTCCACTGCTTCTTATAATAAAGTTCCTCCTTGTGAATAAAAAAATATATTTATTTATAGTTTAAAACCGGTTCCAGATGTTCTCGATCCGGCTTAAAAACTCATCAGAAAGATATACTTCCAGTTTATCAAAGGTCGACTGGTTGAATATTTCTTTATCTGGCTGCTGATACTGTACCCATGCCATAGCACACCAGGTGATCCCACGCAGGCAGGTGACCGGAATATAAATGTAAGTCCGTTTCTTTAAGCCTGTGGTATCAAAGCGGCCATTTACTTTTTCTATATATGTATCTAAAAAGGCATCCATCTGCTCCTGATCCAGGATCACATCTGTTTTCCAGAAAGTAGTTGTAGGTGCCAGGAAATGTCCCAGATCCTGGGCCGGATCTCCATATAATGGCTTTTCCCAATCTACCAGATACGCCTCTTTTTCATTATCATCTCTGTCATTAACAAGAAAATTGGTAGAATTTAACTCTGTATTGATACAGCAGTGATAAGGAATATCTGACTTTAAACTTTTCACTGCCTTCCACCCCTGATCCAGCAAGCTGCGGATCCTGCGCTTTTTCTGCTCATCCCCCAGGTCTGACTCCATATAGGTCTTTACCATGGCCTCACACTCTTCCAGTATGGCTTTTAAAGGTTCTTCTGGCCGGACCAGGGAATGGGCTTCCGGCATTTTTACACTGTGTATATCCGCCAGACAGCCTGCAGCTGACAACAGTTCTGTTTTATAATCCAGACTGTGTCCAGGCAGAAATTCCATGACCATGACACCATAGGGAAGATATTGGCAGCTTCCGTCTGCATAAATGGCTTTTGGCGTACGCCCGGAATTTTCCAACAGCTTCAATGCCTTGTATTCATAAAGGATCTGGTCTTTTAAATGCATCTGGCTGCCAAAATTGATCCTCAATACCAGCTTTTTCCAGTTATGGGATGAATAAAGGTATAATTGCGGTTGTATTCTCCCTGAGCCAGCATGGTATAGTTTTCTGTCACCTGTCCAGGCAGTCCCATTCTCTCCCGGTACTCTTTTGTTTGAACGTATTCTTTTAATCCTTTTGTCCGTTTCATGACCTGAAGCTCACCTACCTTACATCCCGGTATAACCGGTCGATCTTCTCTATGGGAACATGATCCCGGTACATTTTCCTTAACCGGTTCATTTTCCACATTAATTTTAATTTAGGTATCGTACCTTTTGGAAAACGGCGGTCCGATGTATAGATCCGCCTTTTTGCCATTCCCAGCCGTACTCCCATTTCTTTTAATGTCAATGAAAACTGATAATCTTCCATGACCGGAATCACCGGGAATTTTCCCGCCTGAAAAAACAGCTCCCTGTCAATGAATATTCCCTGATCTCCAAACATCACCTTCCGGTCTTTTATCCTATGATTGGAAATGACCCGACAGGTAAACATAAAGAAATTCCTGGAATGAAAGGCGATCCCAAAACAGCCCGCGCTGTGGTCTTTCATCACCCGGCAGATCTCTTCTAATGGCCCTGGCGGCAGTTCACTGTCGCAGTGGAGAAAAAGCAGGATATCTCCATGGCTTTTCTCTGCCCCCAGGTTCATCTGATTGGCCCGCCCCTTTTCAGAAAGAAGCAATTTAAAATCCGGCCCGACCATTTTCGGTGTTCCGTCTGTGCTTCCTCCGTCTACAAAAAGGATCTCACACTGGGAGCGGTAAGGATACAGCTGCTTTTTCATAGCTTCTATGGTCTTTGCCTCGTTGTAGACCGGAATGATCACAGATATTTTAACATTTGCAGCCAGATACCGGCCTGTATGACTGTGCTGAAGCCGTTTGTCCTGACGCATCCGCTGTCTGTAACATCGAAGATCCTCCGGCGTATCCATGTCCTGATGTTTCGTTGTAAATCCAACATTTATTCCTGCATCTGAAAGTTCTTTTAAAGTATCTTCAAACACATGGCTGTGACCATATTGCTTTAAGCCAAAGGCCTCAGGTATGGGCCGCTTCATACCAACCAGATAATAGCCGCCGTCTGCCGTTCTTCCAAAAACAGCGTCTTTTTCTTTCAATACCTGAAAAGCCTTTTCCAGATCCGGGCTGCTGACTTCTGGAATATCTGTCCCCATAAGAAGGCAAACGTCATATCCCAGCCCCAGAACATATTCCAGATGTGATACATCCTCTGCCCCAGGGACTCTCCTGTCTGGGGGAAATATTCTTTCTGCTTTCCCAGGATATCCTGAAGCTCCTTCACATCCCCGTTTTCAGGTGCATAGCACACAAAACAATCTGCTTTTACTTTCCTGCATTGATCACTGATATCTTTCAGAAAACAGGTATGCAGCTTCGCACACTGCTTTGGTGAAAAAATAAGGCATCAGCCGGGTTTTCGTCTTTCCTGGTACTGGGATCCTTGTAAATAGGATCAGCGCCTGTTTCATTTAAACCAGCTCCTCTAAAATAGACAGCACATCAATGACAATCTGTGGACAGAGATCAAACATAAGGCCTTTTTCTAACACTTTATCCATTTCATCTGGCTTTGAAATATCGTGTCCCAGGATCTCACGGCACATATCGGAAGGATATTTTTCCAGAAAACGCTTCTTAAATTCAGCCACTTTTCCTGCCATGATGCCTTTCTGGTCACCGTCATTTTCTTCACTGTGTCCAAATACCATTCCAAGAACTATTAACGCGCCGGTCACAGCGCCGCAGGTCTCCCCGCACATCATTCCGCCCCCGAAACAGGCTGACATTTTCCTTGCCTGTTCTTTGGTCATTCCCATTTTTCTGCACATGCGCCGGTCACTACCTGAGAACAGTCAATACCGGCCATAAACAACTGACAGACTTCTTCTTTTGTCATGTTCTTATCCTCTTTTCTTTTTCATATGTTCCATATGGATGCTGCGCATCATAAAGATCAGCGCGGACAGGGCAAAAATGATGAGAAAGCCCTGTAACAAATAACTTAGCTCCGCCGGTAAGCATGCCGCCTACATAAGAATAAACAATGGTTGCAGGCAGCTGTCCGATCCCAGTGGCAATAAAGAAGGAGGAAAAGGACATAGATGTAAGTCCTGCTGCGTAGCTTACAATATCAAAAGATACAAAAGGCAGCAGACGGCAGATCAGGATCGTATTTTTCCGTATTTTTCAAAAAATGTATCGATCTGTGCCAGACCGGAACGGCTGGTCAGCTTTTCAGCCACATCACGACCTAAGATTCTTGCAATGTAGAAACAGATTGCTGCGCCTGCCATAGCACTGGACCAGGATAAAATAGCTCCCTTCCACCAGCCAAATAAGTTTGCATTGGCAAAGGTAATAAGAAATGCAGGCAATGGCGCGATAATGGACTGCAGGATCATTAACAGAAAAGATAATGCCGCTGCATAGGCTCCATAGGACGCTACAAAATCGCGAAGCACGGTAAAATCACCGGTTGCAAACATGGCAAAAACACAATTCATGCCCTGGTGTACGGACGGTACTGCCATGTATACAGCTATAGCTGCTACCACGCAAACGATCAGGATCACTTTTCGATCCATTTATTTTTATTCTTCTTCATACTTTCTCCCTCTTCTATCTTCCTGCACGAACCCGGTTCCACAGAGAATGCCTTACATCCGGCACTTCTTCTCTTCCAAGGATCTGTACCAGCAGATGTTTTATATTTTTTCCGCCGGCTCTTGTGAGATTTCCGGCACAGGAGGCACAATACACGCTTGTATTCTGTATACTGCCTGCTGATTTTGCCATCTGAGCTGCAAGTTCCGGTTCTTTCAATGCTGCGCAGCCTCCAAGACCACAGCAATTTGCGCTGGAAAGGATCTTCGGTTCTGCTGTCAGAAATGACCGTATCTGTTTTAAAAGTTCTCTCTTTTCACGGTCCGGACATGGAAGGAAAATATTCTGCTCTTCCATGATCCTGTTTCCCAGCCCCAGTTCCTGTAATTTTTCGTAAATACTGATCACCGGAACAGAAAGTTTGTCTTTCAAAAAAGCATAACAGTTTGGACAGACCATAACCACTTCTCTTACCCCCGCTTCCAGGAGCTTTTTATTTAAGCGTTCCAGGATCACTGTTTCTTTTTCTTCCAGTCCCAGCTCGGCTATCGGCTTCCCACAGCAGTCAAATACAGAAAATGCATCTGCTTTTTCTGCCAGCAGTTTCCCCAGATAACGGGTAGTCTCCGGATAAAAAGAAGGAAAGTTACAGCCGAAAAACAATGCTGTTTTTCCCGTTCCTGTGTATCTGCGAAATTTATAATCTTCTTTCTCCCACAGGAGCATCCCATAACCCTTTTCAGGTATCCTGCCGCCTGCTTCTTTTACCCGGTGTCTTCGGATTTGGAGTACTATTTCCCGTCCATCAATCCCCTGGGGACAGACTTTGGAACATTTTCCACAGAGGAAACAGTGATATGCCATCTTGGAAAGTTTTTCTGTATCTCCGATGGTTAGGTCATATTTCTTTAAAAACTCACAGTTTTCTGTGCATACGCCGCAGTGGGTACAGCCTGTGACCGACTCTTTCATCACATCTCATCTCCATTTTTCAGATCCGTTTTTCCTGTTCTGCAAGGACTTTTTTCTTTAACAGGACACCTGCTGTTGTTACTGCCACCGCTAATATAGCGGCCCCAAGGAAACAGGCTTTTCTTATACTTGGATCTGCCAGACCTGCTGTTCCAAATGTATACATGGCAGTTCCCGGAAGCATAAAAAGAAAAGTTCCAACCGCATAGGTTTAAGTGGCATGTCTGTTACCCCATAGGCAAAGTTTTGCAGATTATAGGGAAACAAAGGAACCAGCCGGGTGATCATCAGGATCCAGATCTGTTTTTCCCTGTTTCATCAACAGTTAAGCGGCGCAGATATGGATTTTTCTGGCAGCTGCCCCTACTGTATCTTTCAGAAAATATCTGCCTAAGAGAAAAGCTGCAACTGCTCCCAAAGTAGCTGCAACTGTACAGCAGATCGTCCCCAACACCGGACCAAACAGCAGTCCCGCAAGGATTGCAAAACTGATCCCCGGCAAAGCGAAAGCTACACTTCCCACTGCGGTAACCACCAGATATATGAAAATGGCAGCAGGCAGATTTTCTACTGTTATATGCTGTAATGCCTGGGTAAGATCCCCATTTAACAGCCGCCCGGACCAGCCAGAATATTTTCCAATCAGGAACAGTAAGATCATCCCTACTGCAAATACATATATTTTTCTTTTTACCTGCTTTTTGTTTCTGCACTGTATTTCTCCTGTATACAACGTACAACTATTTTACCATTAATTCCCATTAATGTCCTATTGATATATTTGGTGAATATATGCTATTTATTGATATTTTCTATAAATATATTTATAATCAGACAACAAAAACGCGCCATTGGCGCGCTTTTCTATACATGGTCATCTCTTATTCTTTTCTGTACCGGTTGTGGTTATACATCAAATGAAAATACATTTCCTGTCTTGCATCTTCTCCCCGTCCATCACGGATGGCTTCAAAAATGCGCCTGTGGGACAATAAAGTCTGCTCATATTCTGTTTCTTCCACAGAGTCCGCAAAAACACGTACTCCCTCTGTGATCACCGGGATCAGATTGGTCATAACACGGTTGTGGGAACAGGTTGCGATCTGGGCATGGAACTGGGAGTCTTTTTCGGAATAATCCTTTTTATCCCGGATCAGTCCTTCCAGTTCTTTTAAAATGTATTCCAGTTCTTTGATTTCTTCTTCTGAACCATTCTGGGCTGCAAGCGCTGCAAGTGCCGGTTCCAGGATCAGTCTTGCCTGGAGCAGATCTTCGGTCAGCTGGCGTCTGTCATCCATCATAAAGAAGCCTAACGGATCATCTGCCACCCCGTTTTGTCGGAAATAAAGGTTCCTGAGCCCTGACGGATGGTAACGATATTCCGGGACATAAGGATACGCAGGGCCTCCCGCACTGTGTTTCGCCCGACCCCCAGTGTTTCCACCAGTTCCGCCTCTGTAGGCAGTTTATCTCCCGCTCCGTAACCCTTTCTCCTGGATCATTTCCAAAAGGTTCTGGGCTGTTTTTTCTGCTAAGGTCTGTTTTTCTGTATATTTCATTTCCATAGATCCTGTTTTTCTTTCTTCTCAGACTTTATAGATCTGGTATCCGGCTGCTTTGGACAGACGGTTCATAATGGCCTGTCCTAAATGATCCTGACTGAAGCTTTCGGAATAAATATAGTCTACTTTTAAATCATCAAATTCACGAAGGAGGGCATACAGGTTATGGGCTACAGATGCCTGGCTCTTTCTGGCACCGATGCTGCGTACCTCCCCCTCCGGATAATGGGATCTTGACTCATCGGTACAGATGATGCCTACTTTGTATCCTGCATCTATTTTTCTTTTGCCAGTTTCCACACAGTTTCCACCATAGCGTTTACCTGCTCCTGTGTCATGGCAACGGCTTCCCCTGTTTTTCTGGCTTCTGCCACATTTGCAGGTTCCACCAGAGTCAGATCTGCCTTTGGAGCATAATGTTTATATTTCATGCCTGGTGCTTTTGGGCGGACACCAGCTGCCATCGGTCCTAAGATAGCCGGGTCAATGGTCACTTCCCCTAAAACATCTTTTAACATTTCCATGGTAATAGCACCTGGACGTAAAACTGCAGGAACATCACCGGAGACATCTACAATCGTAGACTCCACACCGATCCCAACAGGACCACCGTCAATGATCATCTCAATCTTGCCGTTTAAATCCTGCCATACATGATCAGCAGTAGTAGGGCTTGGACGGCCGGAAGTATTGGCGCTTGGCGCTGCTACCGGCACACCAGCCAGTGCGATCAGACGGTTTGCAACCGGATCAACTGGCATACGCACTGCTACTGTATCCAGTCCACCTGTGGTTCCATAAGGTACAATATCACTCTTTGGGAAGATAATAGTCAACGGACCTGGCCAGAACGCATCCATTAATTTCTTTCCTGCTTCCGGGATATATTTTACCAGTGGTGTAACTTCCGCTGCACAGGATATGTGAGCGATCAGAGGGTTGTCGGAAGGTCTGCCTTTTGCAGCGTAGATCTTTCCTGCCGCTTTCTCATCCAAGGCATTTCCCCCTAAACCATATACAGTTTCTGTTGGAAATGCAACAAGACCTCCGTCACGTAAGATCTGGGCAGCTTCTTTTAATTCTTCATCATTTATATTTTTGGTATCACTTATTTTAATTCGTTTGGTTTCCATAGTGAATTTCTCCGTTTATGTGTGCTTTTTGCTTATAGACTCAGGTTCCCTGCGCTGACGCAGGCAAAACCCACCTTCAGAGTATAGCATATTTCCAAAAGAAAAAACAGTCGTGAGAACACTAACATTCTCACGACTGCCTAAAATCAGCCTGAAGCCTTTTATTTTAAATCTTTTATTTCCCTACAGTTCCAATACGGACTAACGCACGGTGAAGCTTTGCTTCTGCCAGCTTTACTTCTTTGTCATCCATACCGGACTGGCTCAGTTTATCTTCTGCCCTCTTTTTTGCTTCTTCAGCACGGGCTACGTCGATGTCTTCGCTCCACTCCCAGGTAGTTGGGATCAGACGGCATTCGCCGTTCATCATGGTCAGCATTCCGCCGATGCAGGCTGCTTTCCTTTCTGTTCCGTCCTCTAATACTACATGGGCTGTTCCCATTCCAATGGCCGTGCAGTAATTCATATGGCGGGCCAGAATGGCAAGGTCTCCGTGGATGGTACGGCAGGATACGCTCTGTACCTGGCCGTCAAATACATTTCCGTCCATGGTCGCGATCTGTAAATGGAAGGTCGTCATATACCTGTTCCTCCCTTCTACTGCTGCTGTTTTGCTTTTTCGTATACATCATCAATGGTGCCCGCAAACAGGAAGCAGCTCTCCGGGATGTCATCGCATTCGCCGTCTAAGATCTTCTTAAATCCGCGGATAGTCTCTTTCAGTGGCACGTACTGGCCTTTCATACCTGTGAACTGCTCTGCTACGGAGAAGCTCTGGGATAAAAATCTCTGTACCTTACGTGCTCTGGATACGGTCAGCTTATCTTCTTCAGAAAGTTCGTCCATACCCATGATGGCGATGATATCCTGCAGTTCCTTATAACGCTGCAGCACTCTCTGTACGGAACGTGCTACCTGATAATGCTCTTCGCCTACTGTCTCAGGGGACAGGATACGGCTGGTAGAATCCAGAGGATCTACTGCAGGGTAAATACCCTGGCTGGCAATATCACGGGAAAGTACGGTGGTTGCATCCAGATGGGTGAATGTGGTTGCAGGAGCCGGGTCAGTTAAGTCATCCGCAGGTACATATACAGCCTGTACGGATGTGATGGATCCCTTCTTGGTAGAAGTGATACGCTCCTGTAAAGCACCCATTTCTGTTGCCAGTGTTGGCTGGTAACCTACTGCGGAAGGCATACGGCCAAGGAGCGCGGAAACCTCAGAACCAGCCTGGGTGAAACGGAAGATGTTATCAATGAACAGAAGCACGTCCTGATTTTTAACATCACGGAAGTACTCTGCCATGGTAAGGCCTGAAAGGGCAACTCTCATACGTGCGCCCGGCGGCTCGTTCATCTGACCATATACTAAGGCAGTTTTATCGATAACGCCGCTTTCCTGCATTTCTCCGTAAAGGTCGTTTCCTTCACGGGTACGCTCCCCTACACCGGTGAATACGGACAGACCGCCGTGTGCAGTTGCTACGTTGTGGATCAGCTCCATGATAAGGACTGTCTTACCTACACCTGCACCTCCGAACAGACCGATCTTACCACCCTTTGCATAAGGGCAGATCAGTCTACGACCTTGATACCTTTTCCAGGATCTCAGTTGCAGGTGTCTGCTCTTCGTAAGACGGAGCCTGGCGGTGGATCGCCCAGCGCTCTTTTGCTTCCGGAGCAGGTTTATTGTCTACAGGATCGCCTAACAGGTTAAATACACGTCCCAGGCACTCATCGCCTACAGGTACGGTAATAGGGCTTCCTGTATCTACTGCGTCTGTACCACGCACAAGTCCATCTGTAGAACTCATGGCGATGCAGCGCACTACGTCATCACCGATCTGCTGCGCAACTTCTGCGATCAGCTTATGACCGTTGATGTCGATCTCAATCGCGTTCAGCAGTGCAGGCAGTTCCCCTTCCTTGTACCGGATATCCAGTACCGGTCCGGTAACCTGCACCACCTTTCCAATGTGTTTCTCTGTCATATATCTATCTCCTCTTTAAGGCTCCTCTGCACCAGCTACGATCTCAGTGATCTCCTGGGTTATGCTGGCCTGACGGGCACGGTTGTAATACAGGCTGAGCTGTTCGATCATCTCTCCTGCATTCTTGGATGCGGCATCCATTGCTGTCCTTTCGCGCTGCCAGCTCACTGGCAACAGACTCGCACATGGCACCATATACCATACCAGCCAGATACTCCGGCACGATGGCGTCAAACACCGTTTCGCTGTCCGGCTCATATAAGATCAGGGAATGGATCTGTTTCATATCCTTTTCTTCCCCTGAAAGGTCTTCTAACGGAAGCATGGATGATACACCCGGCTTCTGGGAAAGCATGGAGACAAAGTTGGTATAGCCAAGGGCTGCATGACCGAATTCACCGGCCTTGAATGCCCTGCACAGTAAGGCTGCGATCTCAAAGCAGTCAGATACAGAGATATCTCCTGCCTCTGCGAAGTCTTCCGTTACCAGCTGTATGCCCCTGCGCTTGTAGTATTCCACTGCTTTCTTTCCGATTGGAAGTACGCAGTAGTCTTTCCCGGCAGTTTCGCTCTCCATTTCCTTAAACAGGTTGGAATTGTATCCACCTGCCAGTCCTCTGTCACCGGCGATCACTACATAGCACCATTTTTCACTTTTGCTCTTCTTTGTATACACGGAAGAAAGGTCTGTGTTGCCTGCAGCGATCTGTTTCAGTGTGTTTTCCAGAGTGTGGAAATAAGGCCGGCTTGCGTCTGCCCGTTCCTTTGCCTTACGCAGCTTGGAGGATGCCACCAGTTCCATTGCTTTGGTGATCTGCATGGTGCTCTGTATGCTCTTCATACGGAGCTTCACGGCTTTCATATTTGCAGCCATGGTCTTCCTCCTTTATCTGATTATCTGGCCTTTAAAAAACGGTCTGTGTAATCCTTAAAGAGCCGTCTTTAACTTCTCTTCTGTCTCGCCCTCCAGCTTACCTGTAGAGCGGATTCCCTTCCATAGCGGACACACCTGCAGCATCACTGTCTAAGAAGGTGTAAAGTCCCTCTTCATAGGACTGGATATCCTCTACCTCAACCTGAGTTAAGATACCGTTTACAACGGCATACAGGATTGCTACCTGCTTCTCAACCGGAACCGGCGTACTTCTGCCTGCTTTAATACCTCTACGATACGGGCGCCCTGAGCCAGACGGGCTTTGGTATCCGCATCCAGGTCAGAACCGAACTGAGCAAAGCTCTGAAGCTCTCTGTACTGAGAGTAAACCAGCTTTAAGGTACCGGCTACCTTCTTCATAGCCTTTATCTGTGCATTTCCTCCTACTCGGGAAACAGAAATACCCGGGTTTACAGCAGGCATAATGCCGGAATGGAACAGCTCTGTCTCAAGGAAGATCTGTCCGTCTGTAATGGAAATAACATTGGTAGGAATATAGGCTGATACGTCACCTGCCTGGGTCTCAATAATAGGAAGGGCTGTCAGAGAACCGCCTCCCTTTTCATCAGAAAGCTTTGCTGCACGCTCAAGCAG
>ENA-OPZN01000280-OPZN01000280.1-human-gut-metagenome-genome-assembly--contig:-NODE-280-length-18329-cov-2.893034_pt1 | contig 18329 bp, 25 predicted proteins | sample MGYA00242483_ERZ504503 | MGnify/ENA primary metagenome ERZ504503 (study PRJEB26092, sample SAMD00036285) | human gut metagenome | host: Homo sapiens | study: EMG produced TPA metagenomics assembly of... | reverse complement strand
CTATACTCAAAAAAATGAGATAGTCTTTTTTTATAGATTTTAGTAGATAACTTTTTTTATGTTAAAAATAAAGTGTACTAAATAAAATAATAAGAGGTAATCATGGAGAATATGAATAAGAATATTGCCTATGAGCATATAGATTTTTCGGAAATAACGAAGGTGCGTTTTTTGTACTTTGGTGGAAAAAATGTAATTATATACCTAATCATTGGCATCAATCCATAGAATTTTATTTATCTAATCAAGGGCGAAAGATTGGCGACTATAGAAAATAAATCGTTTTTTGCTTCATGATGGTGATTGTGTTTTAGTCAATGCAAATGCTATTCATTCTATGAAATTGATGGAAACAAATACGATTATTTTGTTGCAAATTCCTATAGATTTTTTAGAGCAGTTTGTACCAGATATACAAGAGATTATATTTGTACTCAATGACAGTAAAAATACACCAAGAAAACAGGAATGTTTAAATAAGGTAAAATCTATATTATTGGAAATGAAAAGGGTTTATGACGCAAAGGAAGATGGATTTTTATTGAAGTTTAATAGTTTATTGTTTTCATTGTTGTTTGAATTGAAGACTCATTTTAGTGTGAAAATGATGAATGTCAATGTAGGTCAAAGGAAAAAAGATTTAGCTAGATTGAATATAATTTTGAAATATTTGCAAGAGAATTATAAGCAAAATATAGCTTTAGAAGATATAGCCAAATTAGTTGCATTTTCAGACGAATTATTTTTGTAGATTTTTCAAAAAGCATATGGGTGTAACTTTTATCGAGTATCAAAATCAAGTGAAATTAGCTTATGTTTATCGAGATTTAATCAATACAAAAGATAGTTTGTCCATGATTTTATCAAGACATGGTTTTAATAATTATAAATTATTTAGGACTTTGTTTAAAAAGCATTTTGGCGATACACCAATGAAGGTGCGTAAACATATTGTTGAGCAAGATTGATAGTTGGTTGGTGGTGAAGTGATGAAAATTATTTTAAATATTTTTTGAGTATATGTTTTATTATCGGTTTATGTTTGCATAGTGAATTTGTTTTTGCTGAAAGTTTGAAGGGTAATGCTCTAAAACAAGGCGATTGTATAGGTATAGTAGCACCTGCTTCAGGTATTGAAGATATGAATATAGCTGACGCTATCAATAAATTGCAAAATTGGGGTTATAAGGTGAAATTATCACCGAATTTGTATCAGCAATCAGGATATTTAGCAGGTAGCGACCAAATGAGAGCTGATGATTTAAATAATTTTTTTTTGCTGATGATGAAGTCGATGCGATACTTTGTCTTCGTGGCGGTTATGGTAGCGGTCGAATACTTGATTTATTGAATTATGAAATGATAAAACAGCATCCTAAAATGGTGATTGGTTATAGTGATATAACGGCATTGTATATGGCATTGATAAAAAAAGCGGACTTAGTGCCAGTGCATGGGGCTATGGTTATAGATATCAACGACAATGGCTATAATTATACAGATAATCAATTAAAATTGGGTTTGGCAAATGAAAGTTTGGGTGTGAATAATGAATTTGTTTTGCCAAATAATCATAGTTTGAAAGTATTAAAAGAAGGTTATGCTAAAGGTAAAATTATTGGCGGTAATTTATCTGTATTAGCTTCTTTATCTGGCAGTGAATATCAGCCAAATGGTGAAAATTGTATTTTATTCATTGAAGAAGTCGGCGAAGACTCTTATGTAATAGATAGATGCTTTCAGCAATTATGGCAAAGTGGAGTGTTAAAGCAAGTGAAGGGCTTAATCATTGGCAATATGCGAAGATGTGAACCAACAGAGCCGACACAATTTGATTATTCTGTAATGCAGGTAATCAAGCAATATGCAGATAAAGCTAATATTCCTGTAGTCTATGATATGCCAGTAGGTCATGGAGCGATAAATGGATTTTTGCCTTTGAATGTAGAAATAACACTTGATGCAAATACAGCTAATCCGCAGATAATTTTTAATGAAAGTTATGTAAAATAAAAAAAGAGTAGTTTGATAAATATAATATCAAACTACTTTTTTTGAAGATTTTTATAAAATTTCTTTTAATGTATCAATAGATGATTGTGGTGTTGCCCAGCTAGTGGCAAAACGCACTACTGTATGTGTATCGTCATATTTTTCCCAGAAACTACAGCTGATTTTTTGGCGAAGTTCTTTTAATTTAGTATCTTCTAAAATGATGAATTGCTGGTTAGTATCTGTTTCTAAGAAGAATTTATAATTTTTTCTTTGAAAATAGCTTTTAATTGTTCAGCTTTTTCAATGGCATTTTAGCGATTTTAAGATAGAGATTATCAGTAAATAATGTATCGAATTGAATACCGAGTAGTCTACCTTTAGCAAGTAATGCGCCATGTTGTTTGATGATAGTGAAGAAATGAGGTATTAAATTTGGTTTTGTGATTACTACTGCTTCACCGAATAATGCACCAACTTTTGTACCGCCAATATAAAATACATCACAATATTTAGCAATATCTTGCATAGTAACATCAGTGTTTAAAGAAGCAAGACCATAACCGAGTCTAGCGCCATCTAAAAATAATGGTAGATTGTATTTGTGGCAGATAGCGGATAAATCGGCTAATTCTTGTTTAGTATATAAAGTACCCCATTCAGTAGGGTGGGAGATATATACAGCTCCAGGAATAGTCATATGTTCAAAGCTTTCATCACCATAAAATTTAGTGAGATATTTTTCTACTTCACTAGCTTTGAGTTTACCTTCTTCTTGTGGCAAAGTGATGACTTTATGTCCACCAAATTCAATAGCACCAGCTTCATGAAGTTCGATATGAGCGCTATCTACGCCGATGACACCTTCGTATGATTTTAATAAACCATCGATTACAGTAGCATTTGTCTGTGTACCGCCAACGAGAAAATGAACTTGTGCTTCAGGACAGTTGCAAGCTTGACGGATTTTTTCGCGAGCAGATTCGCAATATGTATCATTGCCATAACCAGGAGTTTGTTCAAAGTTAGTAGTTACAAGTTTTTCTAAAATAGAGGAATGTGCTCCTTCTAAATAATCGCTGTCAAAATATAACATCATATCACCCTTTTATATAAAATTAGATAATCTATATTATATCGTAAAGAAATAAAAAAATGAATATTTAAAGTTATTGTCAATTTTCTATATTATATGTTATGATAATAAATCATATAGAAATAGTATGAAAGGTGGTATGATTATGAATGGCGATTTTTGGCAATCATTTTTGATGATAAGTGATATATATACGGTAGGATTTTTGATTTTATTATGTATTTTCTTTGGCATTATTCATTATCTCTATCGCAAACGTAAAATGGATTTTTCCTTAGTGGTATTAATCGGTATGGGTCTTGGCTGTATTTTAGGTATACTCATGCAGTATATGGCAGGTTTTCCTAATGACCCAATGAAGATTACTTTTATTAAAGAAACAACGAATTGGCTACAATTATTTGGCAATGGTTATATTGATTTAATCAAAATGATAGTAATACCACTGGTAATAGTTTCTATCGCTCATGTCATTGTGAATATGAAATCTGAGCAAAAAATGAGCCGTTTAGTGAAGAAAACTATTTTAGTTACAATGTCTATGGTAGCTGTAGCTTCTATAGTTGGTATAGCGTTTGGTATTTTCTTCAATGTTGGTGGCGATGCTTTGACAAATGTGGCAACAGAGGCAAAAGCGAAAGAAATTGTTTCTGTAGCGACTACACTTAGAGGGCTGATACCAGGAAATTTAGTTGATGCTATGGTAAAAAATAATATCATTGGCATGGTTATTTTTGGAGCTTTTTTAGGTAGAGCTATTTGGTGGATAAAAGCTGATGAGCCAAAAGTTGAGGAATTTATGCGCAAATTAGTCAATGGTTTGCATAAAGCTTTGATGAATATGGCGCTTTTGATTTTAGATTATATGCCATGGGCAGTAATTGCACTATTAGCTAATACTATTGCGCAAAAGGTTTAGATAGTATTTAAGTGTAGTACATTTTATTTTTGTATTGTATTTAGCGATTATTGCACAGTTTATTATTCAATTAATAGCATTGAGTGTAAATGGCATAAATCCTATTGTATACATGAAAAAATCATTAGCCCTGCTCATTTTAGCTTTTACTTCTCGTTCTAGTGTAGGGTGCTTGCCTATTACGATTGAAACTTTGAACGCAAAAATTAGGTGTAAATCAAGCAACAGCAAGTTTTGTAGCTGGTTTTGGTACAACGGCAGGTATGCAAGGTTGTGCAGGAATTTTTCCTTCGTTATTAATTGTCTATGTATGCCATTTGACAGGAACAGCTATGGATTTTAGCATGATCGTCATGACAATAATTGTAGTAACGCTAGGTTCACTTGGTATAGCAGGTATTCCAGGGACTGCAACAATGGCAGCATCTGTGGGTTTATCTGGCGTGGGCATGGCGTCTTCTTTTAGTTTGATTGGCCCAATTTTGGCTATAGATCCATTGATTGATATGGCTAGAACTATGTTGAATGTATCTGGTTCAGTAACGAATGCTTTGATTATTGATAAAAGATTAGGTAATTTAGATGAAAATATATATAATGAAATAAATAAAAATTAGTATGTGAATTTGTCAAAGAGGTGATATATTATAAATTTCTTGTAATATATTGCCTTTTTGCTTATTTTGCGATATTTTTTTTATAGAGGATATAATTAATTTTTTATAGAAAGGTTGGCGTAATACGATGGAGCAGAAAATATACGATAATTATATAAATATTTTAAAAGAGGAATTAGTGCCAGCTTTGGGATGTACTGAACCTATTGCTATAGCTTATGCTGGTGCTAAAGCTCGTGAAATTTTGGGAACATTTCCGCAAAAAGTAATAGTAAAATGCAGTGGTAATATCATTAAAAATGTAAAAGGTGTAACAGTTCCAAATTCTGGCGATTTAAAGGGCATTGATACTGCAGCGCTACTCGGTATTATCGGTGGTAATGCTGATATGCAATTAGAAGTTTTAGAATCTGTAACTGATGAAGATAGAGTAAAATTAAGAGAGTTATTAAAAGCTAAAATCTGTAGTTGTGATTTAGTGGAAAATACAGACAATCTGTATATAGATATAACAGTAGTAGCAGATGAACATAAAGCTCAAGTTATTGTATCTGATTATCATACTAATATCATAAGAATAGTAAAAGATGATGAAGTATTATATGATAAAGTGAATAAAATAGATAATCAAGCTGATAAAATCGAAGCGGATAGAAATTTATTAAATGTAAAAGATATTATTGAATTTGCTGATACTGTAAATTTAGAAGATGTAAAAGATATATTATCAAGACAGATAAATTGTAATATGGCTATTGCGAGAGAAGGTATAAAAAATAATTTTGGTGCTAATGTAGGGCTTAATTTATTAGCTTTATATGGCGATTGTTTACCTGTTCGAGCTAGAGCTATGGCGGCAGCTGGTTCTGATGCTCGCATGAGTGGTTGTTCATTACCTGTAGTAATCAATTCAGGAAGTGGCAATCAGGGAATGACTGTAACAATTCCTTTAGTAGTGTATGCAGATGAATATAAGATTTCTCAAGAAAAATTGTATAGAGCTTTGCTTGTAAGTAATTTATTAGCTATTCATCAGAAGAAATATATAGGGAAATTATCTGCTTTTTGTGGTGCAGTAAGTGCAGGTTATGCTTGTGGTGCAGCTATCACTTATATGTTAGGTGGTAATTTTAATCAGATTGCCAATACTATCATTAATACTTTAGCTAATACAAGTGGTATTATCTGTGATGGGGCAAAACCTTCTTGCGCAGCGAAAATTTCCTCAGCATTAGATGCGGCACTTTTAGCTCATACAATGAGTATGCATGATGATGTGTTCCATGCTGATGAAGGTATTGTAAAAGATGATTTAGAAAAAACTATTAGAGCGGTAGGATATATTGGTCGAGAAGGAATGAAATCAACAGATATTGAAGTGTTGAATATTATGATTGACAAAGTCTGTCCGTGAATTAATTTGATGAAAAATAAATAAAAGAGGTCTTGAAGATGGCAAGATTAATAGATAAAGGTACTAGAGAATATACCTGTGCATTAATCATGATGTTTTTGGTAGTTTGGCAGCATTTGGGGCAGAGTATTGTTTGCAACCAGTTATACCTATTTTGGCACAAGATTTTAACTTGACTCCGACACAAGCAAGCTTATCTATGTCTTTTGGTACAATCGGTATGGCTTTTTCAATGTTGTTGATAGCTAGTATTTCCAAACATTTGGAACGTAAAAAAGTCATGGTAATTGCTTTGGGGATTTCTTCTATATTGATATTGTTGATGTCAATTACAGAAGAATTTGCATTGATTTTGGCTTTGCGTTTTGTACAGGGAATTTTATTGGCAGGTTTTCCTTCTTTAGCTGTAGCCTATATAAATGAGGAATTCAATCCTAAAATAATCGGTGCTGCTATTGGTGTTTATGTAGCAGCAACGCCTCTTGGCGGTCTAGTTGGTCGTATTTTAATCAGTACCTTAACCGATGTAGCTTCATGGAGAATGGGCTTGATGATTGCCGGTATATTATATTTATTGAGTGCAATCATGATGTGGATTTTCTTGCCACCATCTTTAAATAAAAAAAATCGAACATGGTAAAATTAAAAATACAAATGGAAAGATTTTTTGAGTTTATTGCAAAATAAGAAAATAATTATGATATATTTAATAGCTTTTTGTGTAATGGGCTGTTTTGTATGTACGTATAATTTTATTTCTTATGTATTAATGGCAGAACCTTATAATTTAAGCCAAACTATAATTGGCTTTATCTTTGTGCTTTATTTAGTAGGTTCAGTAAGTTCAGCCGTTATGGGAACATTATCTGACCATTATGGTCATGGAATAATAATCGTGATTTCTGTTATTATTCAATTAGTTGGTATTTTATTGACTTTATTTATGCCTTTAATCGTGAAGATAATAGGTCTTGCTATATTTACTTATGGCTTTTTTTTGGTGTGCATTCAAAATGCTTGTGCGTGGGGCACCGCAGAGTTGTCAAAAATGATAAAGCGCAAGTTTCTGCGATGTATATGCTATTTTTATTATATTGGTGCTAGTACATTTGGTACAATTGGCGGTACTTTTTTAAGTAATTATGGTTGGAGCGGTATAGTAGTATTTGAAACTGTTATTTTGACTATAGGTTTAATTTTGGCAATAATCTTATATAAAAAGAAGGAATAGTAAAAGTATAATTTTTAGAGATTTAGGATGTGTAAAATTTGTTTTTTAAACAAGAATATATTGCATCAGTAGAAACAAATCCCTCAATATTATTTTTTGATTTAGAAATGACTGGTGGCAATACTAGATATGATGAAATTTTGCAATTTAGTATTGTGGATTTATATAAAGGTGTGGTATTCAATGAGTATATAAAGCCACGAAAATGTAAATCGTGGAAAGATACAGAAGCTATACACCATATAACACCAGAAATGGTAAAAGATTGTTTTACGATAAATGCTCATCAAGCAACAATAAAAATTTATTTAAACATGCAGATATGGTCATTGGCTATGGCATTGAAAATGATTTGCGCTTTATGAAAAAAGATAAAATTTTTGTAGGTAAAAATACCATTATTTATGATTTACAAAAATCTTTTTCACGAGTTTATAGCAATGATAATAATATGCCTAGTTTGAAATCTTGCGCGCAGTATTATAGATGTCCGAATTTAGGAAAAGCTCATGATAGTTTGATTGACACATATATTACAGTTTATTGTTTTGTATGCATTTATGGATTAGATATGCCCAAGTGGCTAAAAAGATATAGTAGAAAAAGCAAAAAAAGTAATTAATTATTTATTTAGAAGCTGTATAAAATCTCATTATCATAAAATAAAAAATTTTATGATAACATTTAAAATATGTTTAAAAAAAATCACATAAAATCATTGACAATAGTTTTTATTTAATACCTATACTGTAAATAGAATGTTATGTTCTATTTTTTATATTGTACATAGGTTAATTTTTGGGTATTTCATAAGTAAATAAGTATGAAAGATTTATTTGTGAGAATACTTTATAAAAACTTAAAATATGATATAATAGATATAATTAATATTATATGTGTTGTATGACTTTGGTATAACATAATGCTCTTAATTTAAGAGCGTATGAATATAAAAGGTTGGGGCAACAACCTCTAAGATAGATATTTAAATCCTATGTTATAAATTAATATAGGTAGTGTCATTATGTCTTAAAATCACATAGATATGTGAATTGTCAATTGCATATATATGAAGGAGTGTTTATTTTATTATGGCAAAAGTAAAAATTACTGAAACAGTATTACGCGATGGCCATCAGTCCTTGCTTGCTACACGTATGCGTCTTTCCCAGATGCTTCCACAGCTCGAAGCTCTCGATGCTATTGGCTACAAATCTTTAGAAGCTTGGGGCGGAGCTACATTTGATAGCTGCCTTCGTTTCCTTGATGAAGATCCATGGGAACGTCTTGACACATTAAAAGCTCATCTTAAAACTCCTATTCAGATGTTGCTTCGTGGTCAGAACCTTTTAGGTTACTATCAATATCCAGATGATGTTGTTCGTGCTTTCGTTAAAAAAGCTGCTCAACATGGTATTGGTGTATTCCGTATCTTTGATGCTCTCAATGATACTCGTAACCATCAAAACAGCTGTAGAAGCTGCTAAAGAAGCTAAAGCTGAAGTTGAACATTCTGTAGAAGTTCAAGGTTGCTTAGTTTACACAGTTGGCGGTCCTCACACTATTGCTGAATTTGGTAAATTAGCTAAAGAACTTGATGCTATGGGCGTTGATTCCATCTGCATTAAAGATATGTCTGGTTTATTAAAACATATGATGCTTATGAACTCGTTAAAGAATTAAAAGCATCCACAAAACTTCCTATTCAGTTACACACTCACTATACTAGCGGTTTTGGTTCCATGTCTTACATGAAAGCTATCGAAGCTGGTGTAAATGTAATTGACTGTGCACTTTCTCCATTTGCTATGGATACTTCTCAGCCTTGTACAGAAACTATGGTTGCTGCACTTGAAGGTACTGAATATGATACAGGTCTTGACCGTCAGGCTATGACTCCAATCGCTAAACACTTCCTCGGTGTTAAAAAAGAAATCATTGACGAATTTGGTTTAAAAGGTTACTTCGATGTTAACCCTAACGTTCTTGACTTCCAAATTCCAGGTGGTATGTTATCCAACCTTGTTAATCAGTTAAAAGAAATGGGCATGGCTGATAAATATCAAGATCTTCTTGATGAAATGCCACGCGTTCGTGCTGACCTTGGTTACCCACCACTCGTTACTCCTTCTAGCCAGATTGTAGGTACTATGGCTACATTCAACGTTATGACTGGCGAACGTTATAAAATGGTTCCAGACGAATTCAAAAAACTTGCTCGTGGTGAATTCGGTCGTACTCCACAGCCTGTTAACCCAGAAGTTCTCGAAAAATGCGGCATTAAAGAAGAAGACTTGGTTACTTGCCGTCCAGCAGACCTTCTCGAACCAGGTATGGATAAATTCAAAGCAGAACTTGCAGCTAAAGGCTTCCCTAACGCTAGCGAAGAAGATGTATTATCTTATGCTCTCTTCCCAGCTGTTGCTGAAGAATTCTTCAAAAAACGTACTGTTAAAACTCTTAAAGAACTTGGTATTGCTAACCCAACTGACGAAGATGTTTTACTTTACAACCTCGATGCTGAAGTTGCAAAAAAATTCTTTGCTGCTAAATAATTTTACTTTTTAATTTTAAATATGAAAAGGCTCCACTTCTTGTGGGGTCTTTTTATATTAGTTTTTAATGACTTGAAATATAATTAAAATATAATAAAAACAGCTTTTTAGATATTGATTTATAGTTAAATTTTTAGATAAAATATTTTACTGATAAACTAACTTGAAGTAGTTATATAGAGTTATATAAGGAGAAATAGAAGCGATGCAGTTGAATATTACAACAGACTATGCTATTAGAATTATTTTAGCATTAGCTAATAGAGATGGTGAAGTAGTATCTTCAAAAGATATCTCTATAACAATGAAAATTCCTCAAAAATATGTATTGAAAATAACACGCAGTTTAGTAGCTGCTGAATTGATAGAACGCCGTTCAGGTGTATATGGTGGTTTTTTGTTGGCGAGAAAGCCAGAAGAGATATCTTTACTTGATATAGTAAAAGTGATGGAGCCAACAATGTATATAAATCGTTGTTTGGAAGAAGATAATTATTGCAGTAGAGATGCTGTTGATAATTGTTCGATAAGAAAATTTTATACTAAATTTTCAAAATATAAATTGAAGAAAAATTTTCAGAGATTACTATTAAAACCTTGATAGACAATAAATAAAAAAAGATGTTTTCGAAAGAAAACATCTTTTTATTTTGCCTATATAATTAAGAATTTTGTTCTTGGTATTGTTTAAAGTTTTTAATTATAGCAATTGGTGTTTTTTGAGATGCATTACCAAATGGGTTATCAATAAGTAATTTAGCAACCATTTGACCATTGCAACCATCTGTTACATCTACGATGCGAGAACGTTTTTAAGTCGTTGACATCGGCGATTACAGCACCAAAGCAGTTAAGGCGAGATTTTAAGTTATTAACTACTTCTTTTGTATTTTCAGGGCCATAAACGATGGATTTATCAAATGGTGGCATTGTACCAGTTACATCATCGATAAGAGCTGTTTGACGGCCAGCGATTTGATAGAATACGCCAGATTTACCTACTAATTTTGCTAAGAAGCCGATGAATAAACCAGCAGCTACACGGAAATGACCTTCTTTAATCATCAATGATTCCATGCCGTGAGGAGTTGCAAGACTACCATAATCTGGAATGAAACGGCAACAAAATTGAGCCATATGAGAAATTTTGAGGTCTTCAGGACGAATGTATAATCCTTGAGTGATAGCCACAACGCTTTCAGCTACAGTGATAACATCATCAGGACCAATTTTATCTTTTGTATATTTTTCGATAGTATCTACAATATCATCTTTTTTTGTTAGAATACGAGTCGGAATGGGTATAATTTTAACTTCAGACATGATTTACCTTCCTTTTTTACAGTTATAAATTTAAAATATTAACAAGTTCTTATAAATTAATCTGCAAGCTTGATATCGGCTAATTTAGCGATTTCTTCAGATGTAAGCACGATTGTTTCTTTGGAGATTTTCCATGGGTAACGTGCAGCATGCTGATAAACGATATCAAGTGGTAAATCAACCATATGAGTAAGTGTTTGTTTGATATCATTGTTTTGCGGTCAATTAATTTAACGCGAATAACAATGTCAATGCTTTCTTTTTTCTGAATTAATACAGCTTCAAAATAATCATCTTCACGAGGAACGCCTTTTAATTCAGCTTTTGCTTCAACTTTTACACCATCGAATTGTTCATATGGTAAAAGTTGACGAACGTAACAGTCCATGATTGTAGCACATTGTTTACCTTCATTGGCAACATTGATAGTAGTGCTAAGTGAAATACTGTCTTGAGTGATTTCATCAACAGTAAATGGTGTATGTTCGCTAGCTTTCATGTTGACAATAGCATCACCAACAACACGAATGATTACTTCATTGAGTAAGAATAAAATAATTAAAATCCATAGAATAATTGTGATAATAAAATCCACATCAATGCCCCCAATTGTGTTATTTTGCAAATGTAGTTAAATCTACATCTGTAATAGGTGGAATATCACTACCTAAAATAATTTCAGCCATTTTTTCAGAATTATTCTGTTTGGCAGAAAAGCGTAATTCAAGAGAACCAGATTGTTCTTGTGTATTGAGTAAATTATTTTTTGTAAGTATAGTAGCAGCATCTTTAGCTGTTTCTAAGGCTGGATTGATTAAAGCAACATCTTTGCCAAAATGTTTTGTTAAAACTTCACTGATGATAGGATAATGTGTACAACCTAAAATCAAAGAGTGAATATCGCTAGTTTTAAACTTGTCTGCATATTCTTGTACAGCCTCATCAATAGCGTTGTCATGGATATGACCTGTTTCAATCAATGGTACAAATTTTGGGCAACCTACACCAAAAACCTTTATTTGTGAGTCAAGGTTCGCGGCAGCTTGTCTGTGCATACCTTTTTTAATAGTAGCTTCTGTAGCGATAACACCGATATGTTTATTTGCAGAAGCTTTAACAGCAGGAATGATAGCTGGGTTCATAGGAACTAAAGTAAAAGGTGTTTTGTCTTTGATTAAAGGATAACCATAAGATGTCATAGTATTGCAAGCACAAACTGCCATTTTTACGCCACGAGATTGGAAATAATCCATAAATTGTTGTAGAAAAGAAATGATTTCTTCAGGAGTGCGTGAACCATATGGGGCACGAGCTGAATCTCCGACAAATATAAAATTTTCATGAGGTAAAAGGCGTCTTAGTTCTTTTAATACTGTGAGGCCTCCAAGACCAGAATCAAAAACACCTATAGGTGAATTGCTATCCATTACTGTTGCTCCTTATTGTTATTATTTTAAAGCATTTTGCATTTTTGTATAGTATTTTTCAGGCAAACGAGTTATATGACCAGTAGCTTTGCTTGTGAATACATTTTGAGTGAAACCTTCAACTAATAAAGTATTATCACAATCGCGATAGATTTTATAGCTGAATTCCATTTTTACTTTGGTTAAAGCTACAGGTGTAGTTTCTATGCGTAAAACATCATCAAATTTACCTGAAGCTATATATTTACATTTCACTTCGGTGATAGGAAAAACATAGCCATCTTCCATCATTTCGCCAAGTGTGATACCGATTTCACGTAAGAAATTAACACGGCCAATTTCAAACCAACGTATGTAGTTAGAATGATGTACGACAGCCATAGCATCAGTATCATAAAAATTAACACGATGGATAGAGGTACTAATCATAAAATCATCTCCAATATAAAATAAAACACCGCCAAAAGGCGGATACAATAAACTATGAGTTAGATAAATATATGTATATGCCTCATAGCCAAACTTCATTATACTAATAATTGAAGTGCTTTTCAAGATTAATTTTGAGGAATTTATCTTCCAGGTCGTTGCAAGCGATAGGAAATTTTGGCATCTTTTTTGGTGAAAGCAACCCATAAATCACAAGCAGTGCAAAAAAAGCGACCTTTGGCTTCTGGTCTTGCTACATGACCAAGTTTTCTACGACAGACTGGGCATTTTATATCCAATAGAAACACTTCCTTAATTTAATGAGATTAAAATAAAAGCACAGATTTTTCTGTGCTGATACTTAGAATTGGTGTGCCCAACAGGAATCGAACCTGTATTTTTGACTCCGGAGGTCAACGTTCTATCCATTAGACTATGGGCACATATAAACTATATTATACTAAAAAATAAAATTTTTCAATGATAAAGATATGATATCTATTTATAAAAAATAAAGGTACTTTCAATTAAGAAAGATACCTTTATTTTATTTATTATTCATGTTGGGATAAATTTTGAGCTACAGCAATAAAAGATTTTTCACAAAGTTCATCTAAGCGAGTGAAATCTTTATTGAGATATAGATAACCTAAAACTGCTTCAAATCCTGTGCTTATATGATAATCATGGACTGAAGCCACACGTGGAGCGTGCGATTTAGCATTTTTCCACGCTTGAAGACATATGCTTCATCTTCCGTTAAATCATCTTTGATAGCTTTATAAGCTTGTGCTTGAAGCGTAGCTGAAACTAATTTCATACTGAAATCATTCAAAAGATGTACGCGAGATTGTTCAAAATTGAGTAATCTTGTGCGTATATAAAGATGATAATAAGCATCACCTACATAAGCTAAAACAAGCGGAGATAGATTGCGCGTAGGTATATCTTCATAACGATTTTTTAATTTATCAGGTGCTGTAAATTCAAAAAGATGTTGTTTTAAATATTGATATTGTTTGAATTTCATTATTTTTTCCAGCGAACACCAGTAGGAGAATCTTCTAATGTAATACCGATATTTTTAAGTTCGTCACGGATTTTATCAGCAGTTGCCCAATCTTTATTTTTACGAGCATTTTGACGAATATCAATGATTAAATTCATGAGATTATCCACAAGTCCATCATCAGCGGAGTTATCATCGTCTTCTAAAATACCAATGATATCAGCCATTTCACTGAATACATCAAGAGCAGTATCAACAGCTACTTTACTGCAAGCTACTTTACCGGAAGTTACTTCATTGTAGTAGATATTGATTTCTTTAGAAAGGTCAAACATATTTGCAATAGCAAGAGCTGTGTTGAAATCATCGTCCATAGCTTCAAAGAAATTTTGTTTGCACTGTTTTGCTTTAGCGATAAGTTCTTCACCAGATGTAGCATCAGTTGTGTTTTTAGCTAATTCTTTGAGATTATCAAGAGCATTTTTTAAACGGTTTAAGCTAGTTGTAGCTTCATCAAGACGAGCATCACTGAAATCAAGTGGGCTACGATAATGAGTGGATACGATGAAGAAACGAAGTACTTCTGCTGGGTATTTATCAAGGATTTCTTTTACAGTGAAGAAGTTACCGAGAGATTTACTCATTTTTTCCTGATTGATTGTGATAAATCCATTATGAAGCCAATAGCGAGCAAAGCTATGGTCATCACCACAATAAGCTTGAGATTGAGCAATTTCATTTTCGTGATGAGGGAAGATTAAATCGCTACCGCCACCATGGAAATCAAATGTTTTACCAAGATATTTTAAAGACATAGTAGAACATTCAATATGCCAGCCAGGACGACCATTACCCCATGGGCTTTCCCAGAATGGTTCACCTGGTTTTGCTGCTTTCCAAAGAGCAAAATCCATAGGATTGTGTTTGCTTTCATTGACTTCAATGCGAGCGCCAGCCATCATATCTTCAAGTTTACGGCCACTTAATTTACCATAACCTTTGAATTTTTCTACGCTGAAATAAACATCGCCATTTAATTCATAAGCATAACCTTTATCAATGAGTACAGATATCATGTCAATGATTTCTGGAATAGTTTGAGATACTTTAGGATAAGTATCAGCATGTTTTACATGAAGTTTATCCATTACTTCAAAATAAGAATTGATATATCTTGTGGAGATATCGCTCCAATTTACACCTTCTTGGTTAGCAGTGCGGATGATTTTATCATCTACATCAGTAAAGTTTTGGATATGTTTTACTTTATAGCCAAGATGAGTGAAATAGCGTTTGATTACGTCCCAAGTAACGAATGGGCGAGCATTACCAATATGAGGGTGATTGTATGGTGTAACACCGCAAACATAAATGCTTACTTGTCCCTCTTTTAGTGGTTTAAATTCTTCTTTTTGTTTTGTTAGAGTATTATAAACTTTAAGCATGATTATTCTTGGAATCCTCCAATTCTTTTTTAGTTTTTCTAATTGTAATTGTAAATCAGAAATACGATGAGAAAGTGTTTTAATCATATCTAATTCAGGATCTGGTAATTTATCATGAGATAAATCGACGTCAAGTTCTTCGGCTAATTCACGCATTTTTGGAGAAATAGGTTTTTCTTCAACTTGTGTTTTTTCACCTTTGATTAAAATGACTCTACCTGGGATACCTACAACAGTAGCATATGGTGGTACTGGTTTTACAACGACAGAACCAGCACCAATTTTGGCATGGTCGCCTACAGTAAATGAGCCTAAAACTTTAGCACCACAAGCTACTACGACATTATTACCAATAGTAGGGTGGCGTTTTCCTTTTTCTTTGCCTGTACCACCTAAAGTAACTCCTTGGTATAAGGTAACGTTTTTACCAATAATAGTAGTTTCGCCAATGACAATGCCAGAACCATGGTCAATAAATAAACCAGGACCTATTTGGGCACCAGGGTGGATTTCAATTCCTGTCAAAAATCTACCTAAATGAGAGATTAAACGAGGAATGACTACCCAATTTTTTTGTAGAAATAATGACTTAAGCGGTAAAGCCAAATAGCATGCAAACCAGGATAACATAAGAGAACTTCAAATATACTTTTGGCAGCAGGGTCACGCTCAAATACAACACGAATATCTTTTTTTAAAGTTGATAATAAGTTCATAATGCTCACCGTTATAACGTATAACCCAGCCAAAAAATAGCTGGGTTATATGGATTATTTCTTTATAAATTTTAATTAGATTTAAGCTAAAGTGCGTTCAATGCGTTTTGCTGCACGTTCATAGCCTAAAACTTCTACAAGACCAGCAAGGTCAGGGCCATGCATTTGACCAGTTAAAGCAATACGAATAGGCATATAAACGGATTTTCCGCCTAATTTTATACCTTTATTAGCTTTGAAGTCTTTCATGATTTGTTTGAAAATTGGTTGGATATTTTCAGCTGTGAATTCTGTAAGCTCAGCTAATTTATCTTTAAACATAGTGATAACTTCAGTTGCAGTTTCTTCTTCAAGAACAGCTTTACATTCATCATCTTCTACTGTGAAATCATCTTTATAATAGAGGTCAGCGAAATCTACATATTGAGCAGCAAAACTCAAATGATCGCGAATAACTTCTGTGAAGCGATTTAATCTAGCCATTTCTTGTTCATCTGGAGTATCAGAGATATAGCCTTTTTCGATGAGATGAGGAATAGCCATCTGTGTGATTTGAGAAGCAGGAATTTTTTCATGTATTGAGCGTTGATCCAGTTTAATTTGTCGATATCGAATACAGCTGGATTTTTAGCTACATGGTCCATAGAGAATTCTTTGATTAATTCATCAATGGAGAAGATTTCTTGTTCACTTTGAGGAGCCCAGCCTAAAAGTGCTAAGAAGTTAACGATTGCTTCTGGTAAATATCCGAGGTTTTTATATTGCTCAACGGAAGTTGCACCGTGACGTTTACTCATTTTTGTATGGTCTTTACCTAAGATAAGAGAAATATGACCAAATTTTTGGTACAGGGAAGCCAAGTGCTTCATATAAAACTACCTGACGAGGAGTGTTGGATAAATGTTCTTCTGCACGGATTACATGAGTGATATGCATTAGAGCATCATCGATTACTACTGCGTAGTTATATACAGGGATACCATCAGCTTTAACGATAACAAAATCACCAATACCGTTGGAGTCAAAGCTCATTTTTCCACGAACCATATCATCAAAGTTTACGGATTGGTCGCAAGGAGTGCGGAAGCGGATAACAGGTTTTCTACCTTCAGCTTCGTATTTTGCGATTTGTTCAGGTGTAAGGTTACGGCAATGGCCACCATAAAGAGGCATTTTATTTTGTGCACGAAGAGCTTGACGTTCAGCTTCGATTTCTTCTTCTGTGCAATAGCAGTAATAAGCTTTACCTTCAGCTAATAATTTATCAGTGAATTTTTTATAAATATCTAAACGTTCGGTTTGACGATAAGGACCATATTTGCCACCTACATCAATACCTTCATTCCAATCAAGACCGAGCCATTTTAAAGCAGCTTTGATATTTTCCTCAGATTCTTTTGTAGAGCGAACTCTATCTGTATCTTCAATACGTAAAACAAATTTTCCATCAGTGTATTTTTTCGCTAATAACCAGTTGAATAATGCACTTCTTGCCCCACCAATATGGAATGGACCAGTAGGACTTGGTGCAAATCTAACTCTGATTTGTTCAGACATTAGTGATACCTCCAAATATATGAATTGATAATTATGAAATTTATTTAGCAAATTCTATTATACCATACAAAGGCAAGCACTTGAGCAGGGAAATAAGGATAAATTAATTTTTTATAAATTTAATTTATCAATGCTACAAACAGCATAAGATGAAATACCTTCTTCACTACCTGTAAAGCCCAAACGTTCTTCTGTAGTAGCTTTGATATTGACATCTTCAATAGGCAAATTTAAAGTTTTAGCCACATTTTTTGCATAGTAGGAATGAAAGGCAATAATTTTGGTCGTTGAGCAACAATAGTAGCATCGATATTATTGATTTTATAGTTTTTAGCTTGTAAAAGTTCTCCTACATGTTTTAACAATATTAAGCTAGAGATACCTTTAAATCTTTCATCTGTGTCAGGAAAATGTTTGCCGATATCACCAAGAGCAGCAGCACCAAGTAGAGCATCAGAGATTGCATGAAGTAATACATCAGCATCAGAATGACCTAGTAGACCTTTTTCGTGAGGAATATCAACGCCTCCTAAAATAAGTTTGCGGTCAGTTACTAATTTATGCACATCATAGCCTATACCAACTCTAGACATAATTAA
>ENA-OPZN01000279-OPZN01000279.1-human-gut-metagenome-genome-assembly--contig:-NODE-279-length-18386-cov-2.178433_pt1 | contig 18386 bp, 20 predicted proteins | sample MGYA00242483_ERZ504503 | MGnify/ENA primary metagenome ERZ504503 (study PRJEB26092, sample SAMD00036285) | human gut metagenome | host: Homo sapiens | study: EMG produced TPA metagenomics assembly of... | reverse complement strand
GTTTCTCAATGCGGGTGGTACCGCGGGAAAAGAAGATCCCGTCCCGGAATACAGTAAATGTGTTCCGGGGCGTTTTTTTTATACAAAAATCTCCGGAACCGTAAGATGTACTTTCAAAGTACACCGTTGGGAAGGAGAAATAAATATGATGGAATTTGTAGAAGGCGTCAAAGCAAAAGAAACACTTGGAATTGCACAGATCTTAGAAGGTTCCTATGAAGGAAAAAAGATCCGTATGAATGGTGCTGTACACAATGTCCGTGACATGGGTGAAGTTGCCTTTGTGATCCTGCGAAAAGCAGAAGGACTGGTACAGTGCGTATACGAAGAAGGCGTCACAAATTTTGATATCCACGACCTGAAAGAAGAATCCGCAGTGGAAGTCCTTGGTACTGTTAAGGCAGAAGAAAGAGCTCCTCATGGTTTTGAGATCCGCTTAGAAGAGATCAAAGTATTATCCCAGCCTGCAGAGCCAATGCCAATCCTTATCAGCAAATGGAAAATGAACACATCCCTGGAAACAAAGCTGGCCCTGCGCCCGGTATCTTTAAGAAACGTAAGAGAACGTGCTAAATTTAAGATTCAGGAAGGCATTGTAAGAGGCTTCAGGGATTATTTATTTACCCAGGGCTTTACAGAGATCCACACACCAAAGATCGTAGCAAGAGGCGCTGAAGGCGGATCCAACGTATTCAAATTAAACTATTTCAACAAAAAAGCAGAATTAGGACAGAGCCCACAGTTTTACAAACAGACCATGGTAGGCGTTTTACGACCGTGTATTTGAGGCAGCTCCTGTGTTTCGTGCAGAAAAGCACAACACCACCCGTCATTTAAACGAATATACCAGCCTGGATTTTGAAATGGGCTATATCGATGGTTTTGAAGATATTATGGCAATGGAGACCGGATTTTTACAGTACACCATGGCACTTCTGGAAAAAGAGTACAAAAAAGAGTTGGATATGTTAGGTGTCACTCTTCCGGATGTAAGCAAGATCCCGGCAGTCCGTTTTGATAAGGCAAAAGAGCTGGTATCTGAAAAGTACAACAGACGGATCAGAAACCCATATGACTTAGAGCCGGAAGAAGAACTTCTCATTGGCCGTTACTTTAAAGAAGAATACGGCAGTGATTTCGTATTTGTTACCCATTACCCATCAAAGAAACGTCCGTTTTATGCTATGGATGACCCGGCAGATCCGAAATATACCCTAAGTTTTGACCTGTTATTTAAGGGACTGGAAGTAACCACCGGCGGACAGCGTATTCACGATTACGGCGAGATCCTTAAAAAGATGGAAAAACGTGGAATGGACCCGGAGGACATTGCTTCCTATCTGATGATCTTTAAATACGGAATGCCGCCACATGGTGGACTGGGAATCGGCTTAGAGAGACTGACCATGCGTCTTTTAGATGAGCAGAACGTAAGAGAGACAGCGCTCTTCCCAAGAGATGTAACAAGACTGGAACCATAGATCATAAGAAAAACTTATAAAAAATTCCAAAAACTTCTTATATATAGTTGCATTTATATAGAAGAAACAGGTTCAGAAAGGAAACGAAACCATGGCAAATGTGATCAGTGACGAGACCATAGAGTATGTAGGCATTCTGGCAAAGCTGGAGCTTTCACCGGAAGAAAAAGAAGAAGCAAAAAAAGATATGGGAAGAATGCTTGACTATATTGATAAATTAAATGAACTGGATACAACTGGCGTAGAGCCTATGTCCCATGTATTTCCTGTAAATAATGTATTCCGTGAAGATGTAGTGACCAACGGGGATGACAGAGACGAGATACTTGCTAATGCACCTGCAAAGAAAGACGGAGCTTTCATGGTGCCTAAGACAGTAGAATAGGAGGCGGCCAGATGAGTATATTAGATTTAACAGCCCTGGAACTGGGAAAGAAGATAAAGGCCGGAGAGATCACTTCTCCACAGGCCACAGAAGCAGTGATCAAGCAGATCAAGGCAGTGGAAGAACAGGTTCATTCTTATGTGACTTTAGACGAAGAAGGAGCCATGAAGCGTGCAAAAGAGGTTCAGGCCCAGATCGAGGCAGGAACACTGACAGGTCCACTGGCAGGTGTACCGGCTGCTATTAAGGATAACATGTGTACTAAGGGCATGCGCACTACCTGCAGCTCAAAGATCCTTGAAAATTTTGTGCCAACTTATACAGCAGAGGCTGTTTTAAACCTGGAAAAAGCAGGAGCCGTTATTCTTGGAAAGACAAACATGGATGAATTTGCTATGGGAAGTACCACAGAGACTTCCGCTTATGGCGTGACCCGCAATCCATGGAATACAGAACATGTACCTGGAGGCTCTTCAGGCGGCTCCTGTGCAGCTGTAGCAGCTAATGAGTGCTTTTATGCCTTAGGTTCTGATACAGGCGGTTCTATCCGTCAGCCAAGTTCCTTCTGCGGCGTTACCGGCATTAAACCCACCTACGGAACTGTATCCCGTTACGGCCTCATCGCCTATGGTTCTTCCCTGGACCAGATCGGACCGGTTGCAAAGGACGTTTCCGACTGTGCAGCTATTCTGGAAGCGATTTCTTCCCATGATTTAAAAGACAGCACTTCCATGGCCCGTACAGACTGTGACTTTACCTCTGCATTAAAGGATGATGTAAAGGGAATGAAGATCGGTATCCCGTCAAGCTATTTTGGTGAAGGACTGGATGAGGAAGTAAAGGCAGCGATCTTAAAGGCAGCAGATATTTTAAAAGAAAAAGGCGCTGTTGTAGAGACATTTGACTTAGGTTTAGTAGATTATGCTATTCCTGCTTATTACGTCATTGCTTCTGCAGAAGCAAGCTCCAACCTTTCACGTTTTGATGGTGTAAAATATGGCTACCGTACCAAAGAATACGAAGGTCTTCACAACATGTACAAGAAAACACGTTCTGAAGGTTTCGGACCGGAAGTAAAACGCCGTATCATGCTTGGCTCTTTCGTATTAAGCTCCGGTTATTATGACGCTTATTATTTAAAGGCCCTGCGTACCAAGGCCCTGATCAAGAAAGAATTTGATAAGGCTTTTGCAAAATATGACCTGATCCTGGCTCCTGCATCTCCTGATACAGCTCCATTGCTTGGTTCTTCCTTAAGTGACCCGTTAAAGATGTATCTGGGTGATATTTACACCATTTCTGTCAACCTGGCAGGTCTTCCTGGAATGACCGTTCCATGTGGTCTGGACTCCAAGGGACTTCCTATTGGAATGCAGCTGATCGGTGACTGCTTCAAGGAAAAGGATATAATCCGCGCAGGTTACGCATTTGAGTGTACCAGAAAATACGAAATGCCTGAACTGGCAAAGGTATCTGATTAAGGAGGAGTAAGCCATGAGTAAACAGTATGAGACCGTCATTGGTCTGGAAGTCCATGTAGAACTGGCAACAAAGACAAAAATATTCTGCGGCTGCTCTACCGCTTTCGGAGGAGCGCCAAATACCCATACATGCCCGGTGTGTACCGGTATGCCCGGTTCTCTGCCTGTATTAAATAAACAGGTTGTAGAATATGCCATGGCAGTAGGTCTGGCTGCAAACTGCCAGATCAACCAGTACTGCAAATTTGACCGTAAAAACTATTTTTATCCTGATAACCCACAGAACTACCAGATCTCACAGCTGTACCTGCCTATCTGCCACGATGGCTGGGTAGAGATCGAAACTGAGTCTGGTGTAAAGAAAAAAGATCGGTATCCATGAGATCCATATGGAAGAGGATGCCGGCAAGCTGGTCCATGACGAGTGGGAAGACTGCTCTTTAGTTGACTACAACCGAAGCGGTGTTCCGCTGATCGAGATCGTTTCTGAGCCGGATATGAGAAGCGCAGAGGAAGTAATCGCATATCTGGAAAAGCTTCGTCTGATCATCCAGTATCTGGGAGCTTCTGACTGCAAACTTCAAGAAGGTTCCATGCGAGCTGATGTAAACTTATCCGTCCGTGAAGTGGGCGCACCGGAATTCGGCACTAGAACGGAGATGAAGAACATTAACTCCTTTAAGGCTATTGCACATGCCATTGAAGGAGAAACAAGACGCCAGATCGAGCTGATCGAAGATGGCAAGAAGGTCATCCAGGAAACAAGACGTTGGGATGACAACAAGGAAAGTTCCAAGGCTATGCGTTCCAAGGAAGATGCACAGGATTACCGTTACTTCCCGGATCCGGACCTGACACCCGTTGTGATCAGTGATGAGTGGATCGCCCGGATCAAGGCGGCACAGCCAGAGCTTCGTACCGAGAAAATGGCCCGTTATATCAGCGAATTCGACCTGCCTCAGTATGATGCGGAGATCCTTACAAACTCCAAGCATATGGCAGATGTATTTGAGGAGACCGTAAAGCTTTGCGGAAAGCCAAAAGATGCATCTAACTGGCTGATGGTAGAAGCCATGCGTTTACTGAAGGAACATGAAATGGATCCGGATGATATGGGCTTTTCACCTGCAAACCTGGCAAAGCTGATCCAGATGGTAGCAGCAGGCGAGATCAACCGTACAGTAGCAAAGACCGTATTTGAAGAGATCTTTGAGCACAATGTAGATCCTGCCGTTTATGTAGAAGAAAAGGGCTTGAAGGTAGTAAATGATGAAAGCGCCTTAAAGACCACCATTGAAGGCATTCTGGCGGCAAATCCGCAGTCTGTGGCCGATTATAAGGGCGGAAAAGAAAAAGCCATGGGCTTTTGGTAGGACAGACTATGAAGGCTATGAAGGGCAAGGCAGACCCTGGAATGGTAAATAAACTGTTGAAGGAACTGCTGGCAAAGTAAAAGAGATTTATACAGTTAAATTCCCCGGTTTACCGGGGAATTTGTCAGGTTATAAGTAAAAATATGTATAGTTTCATCTAACCATAAGTCAAAGTTTTAGCTTCATAAGGAAATTTTGTGTTGACGGAATAAATACTTTGGTGTATATTTTATAGCAATGAAAGAAAAATGTTTTTATAGCACTGACATATGTCTGTCTTAAGAACACATATAGAGGAGGAAATTATGAAGCCGTATGCAGAGATGACCAAAGAAGAACTGGTAGCCCTTCGCAAAGACCTGAAGGCAAAATATCACGATTTTCAGACAAAGGATCTGAGACTGGATATGTCCAGAGGTAAGCCAAGTGCAGATCAGCTGGATCTGTCCATGGGCATGATGGACGTGCTCAGCAGTGATGATGACCTGACCTGTGAAGATGGTACAGACTGCCGTAACTACGGAGTACTTACCGGTATTGATGAAGCAAAAGAACTTCTGGCAGATATGATGGAGGTTAATCCTTCTACCATTATCATTTATGGAAACTCCAGCTTAAACGTTATGTATGATACGGTTTCAAGAGCCATGACCCACGGAATTATGGGAAATACTCCATGGTGCAAGCAGGATAAGATCAAATTCCTCTGCCCGGTTCCTGGCTATGACCGCCACTTTGGAATTACCGAGTATTTTGGCATTGAGATGATCAATGTTCCTATGACTCCAGAAGGTCCTGATATGGATATGGTAGAGGAACTGGTTTCCACTGATCCTGCCATCAAAGGTATCTGGTGCGTTCCGAAGTATTCCAACCCACAGGGATATTCCTACTCTGATGAAACAGTACGCCATTTTGCAAGACTGGAACCGGCTGCACCTGATTTCCGTATTTTCTGGGATAATGCATACGGCATCCATCACCTGTATGACCATGACCAGGATCATCTGATCGAGATCCTTGCAGAGTGCAAGAGAGCCGGAAATCCAGACCTGGTTTACAAATTTGCATCTACTTCCAAGATCAGTTTCCCAGGTTCCGGTATTGCAGCCATTGCTACTTCCCACAACAACCTGGAAGACATCAAGGCTCAGTTAAAGCACCAGACCATCGGCCATGACAAAGTAAACCAGCTGCGTCATGTACGTTTCTTCAAGGATATTCACGGAATGGTAGAGCATATGAGAAAACATGCCGATATCATCCGTCCAAAATTTGAAGCAGTAGAAGAGATCCTGGAAAGAGAACTTGGCGGTCTTGGCATCGGTGAGTGGACCAAACCAAAGGGTGGCTACTTCATCGCCTTTGACTCCATGGAAGGCTGTGCAAAAGATATCGTAGCAAAATGCAAGAAAGCCGGAGTTGTTATGACCTCTGCCGGAGCAACCTATCCATACGGCAAAGATCCACATGACAGTAATATCCGTATCGCACCAACTTATCCACCTCTGGGTGATCTGATCGTGGCTACAGAGCTGTTTGCACTGTGCGTAAAGCTTTCCAGTGTTGAGAAGCTGTTAAAGGGGAATGGAGTAAACCTAGTTATCTATTGATTTTTAATCAGTATGTTGGTATAGTTTTATAGAGATATAGTATACTATATCGGGGTGGGCTAACACCTGATCATTCAGGTAGAGATACTGGGAGAATGATTCAATCCGAAATATAGATCGGACGAATGAGCCGATGGTTGGCGGACAACGAAAAAAATTTAGCCATAAAGAAGAGAGTACATTTACGCTGCGGTGTATCGGCTCTCTTCTTTATTTTTTCTTTTATAGTGGGGGCATGTTAAACATATGAGAAAGCATTATTCAATATTAGAAATTTAGGAGACAGTCCTTTCCGGGTATTAGCTGTTTTTTAAAAAAAAATACATCAGAAAAAATTTATACATCTATTAAATATGTGGCTAAAAAAGTTCCATTAGATAAATTGGACTTGTCAGATGAATTAAAAAACAAGATAAGTTTAGAAGAATATAGAGAAAAATAAAGAGAATGGTCCAGATTGAAAAACTCCACAATTTCCACTGCTCTCTTTTGGGAACATTTCCCGCGTTCATTTGCTATAATAATCTTAAATAAAATAAGAGATGAAAGAGAGGCAGACCATTATGAATAAAGAAATGTTAGAAGCAATGAAAAAACAGAAGATCCATCCGCAGTTACAGAAAAGATCTTATGATACAGGAAGATGTACTTCAGGAGATATTAAAGACTGCTACCTATGCGCCTACAGGTGGAGGAAGACAGTCCCCCAGTGATCATTGCGATCAAGGATAAAGAAAATGCGGGATCATATTTCAAAGCTGAATGCCCAGATCATGGGAGACAAAGACGCAGATCCATTTTATGGAGCTCCTGTGATCGCCCTTGTTTTAGCAGATGGCGGCCGCAGCACCTGGGTAGAAGATGGGACCAATGTGCTCTGCTATCTGATGCTTGCAGCAAAGCCTGTGGTGTTTCCAGTGTCTGGGTACACAGAGAAAAAGAGATTTTTTGAAAGTGAAGAAGGAAAGAAACTTTTAAAACAAGTGGGGATTTCTGAAAAATTTAAAAAGGTGTAGGTGCGGTTGCTCTTGGATATAATACAGGCGAGGAGCCCCAGGCACGCTCCCCGCAAAGAGGATTATATCCTGGAGATTTAATCAGCCTGACCTGATGACTATTAAAATCTGACTTTCACTTTATACAGATATATTGCCGCCTCCAGCAGGAAATGATCTTCCTGTCATGGAGGTCTTTTTTTGTGATCTCCTGGATATTTTTGATCCGGTAGGCGATGGTGTTATAATGTGTAAACATTTCTTCTGATATTCTTTTTACATTTCCGGCGTATTCAAAATAATAATCCAGTGTTTTTATAAGATCCGAATGCTTTTGATGGTCATTTTCAATCAATGGCCCCAGTATTTCCTGTACAAACTGGCTGGTTTCTTTTTCCGGGTCAGCAGCATAGAGAAGGCGCAGAAGACCAAGATCTTCAAAACCAAAGACAGTCTGTTCATTGATCATTGCGGTACGCAGGGCAGTACGGGCCTCCGTGTCACTTTGGATGATCCCGCGGATGCCGGGATGAGGACGGCCGCATCCTGCACACAGATGCAGATCCGGATATTCAAGGGACAGAGAGGATATAAGCTTTGGAACATGGCGGGCCAGCTGTTCTAACTCAGAACTGGCGGCAGGGGAATTTAACAGGATCAGATAATCATCAGAAGCGGGAACGATCCGTACGTCCAGTCCCAATTTTGGAAAAAACAGACCGTATATTGCCCATAAGAAGGGTATGCTGGAAGTTTTTCCTGTACTGGTTTTTCTCTTCCGGATTCTGGGTCTTTAAACGCAGGATCAGGTGGTCATCAGAAAGGTTCAGATGGAATTCATCTGCCCGGGTCTGTTCTAACTGGTGGTCTACGATCGGATCTGACAGAAGATGGAGCAGGAAGCTGGCAAAAAGAGAATCACCCCGTTCCTGGATGCTCTGCTCCCGTGTGATCTCTAAGGGAATCGCAGACAGAACCTGGGATAAAAGCTCTGGTGAAAGGGCCGGTGACTGAGCCGGATCATAAATATAGAGACAGCCATAGGAATGTTCACCCAGAGTCAGATCATGAGAAACGGACATGCGGATAAACTGATTGATCATCTGGGTCTCAGAGTCAGCCTTAAAAATGGAACGGTCTTCTTCCTTCAGACAGATACTGTGACGGCTGTTTACGCTGTCTACAATCAGGATACTGCCGCCAGTCAGTTTTGAGATCATAGAAGCTATTTCATCCAGATCAGCACCTTCTGTAATAGTCTGTGTCAGCATCTGGTTTACAGAAGGGTATTCTGCAAAAGAGCAGTCCTTCGCCTTGTAAGCTCATTGGAAAGTACCTTGGTAATATGGGAAAACTGCATATCAGGTGGAAGGACGATAAGAGGAAAATCTGCTTTATCTGCCTGTTCTATCATAAAAGCAGGAACCACATTGTTTAAATACTGGGAAGGTTTGATACAGAATGCAGCCATCTGATTGCGTACCAGGTTTGGGATATACGCAGCCAGGGCAGCCGGATCTTTGTAAACGGAAAAGCAGGTGGAGATCATCAGTTCACCAGGAGAAATCCACTGTGCATAGTCCGGATTGTCGCTGAGGTTGATACCGGAAACAATACGGTCAAGTCCCCCTTTGCCGGCAGCAACGTAGCTGGTGGAAAAATAGGAAGTTTTAAAAGTTCCTCTACAGTTGGGTAATAGGATTCTTCAATATAATTTATCATAACGTACACCCCCGAAAAATATGATCTGCAACGCTTACCAAAATTATAGAGTTTTTATTGTGAACAGTCAACATAGAAAAATGAGAAAAAACGGTGATTATAATATAAAACATAACAAAGATAAACGCAAACAATAAAAAGGCTTTGTTGATATTCATTAAATGATGGAAAGGAAGAGATCAAGGTGAAGGTACAGATCAGGATATGCAGACATCTGTATAACATGCTGAAAAAAAGCACCTGTAAAAGGGAATGTTACATTCCTGTTTTCGCAGTTCCATGAATATGGTGTGCCAGTATGGAATGATCACATTTCTTGCAAAAGGAAAAAGCCTTCAGCCTTTTTCTATCTGTCTTGAATGGAACGGAGATTTTAAATTAATAGAAGAAATGCTCCGTTTGAGAGGAACAGAGCTGCAGTTAAGTGATCAGGGACTCTGGATCGGGAATTTTTCAGTTATTTGAATTTGAAATAACCCAGATTCTGGATCTAAAAAAAAAGTCAGACAGAAACCTTAAAGCCCGGAGCAGCAAACTTTATCCGCAGTTTCCTGGAACATCAGGAAGATAAAGGGATCCATGGGCTGATCGAAGGCAGAAAAGAGGAAGTGTTTTCTGCATTCTTAGCTCCCAGGATCCAGGCTTTCCGCCAGGCAGTCCAGGAAGGAAACATGGGATCTGCGGTGCTCACAGCAGAACAGATGGCCGGATGCGGGCCGGGACTTACGCCTTCGTCTGATGATTTCCTTTGCGGATATGTGGCATCCTGGCCGGATGAAAAACCATGGAAGGGCTTTTTAAAAGAGATTACAAATGCAGCAGCGTTAAAAACCAATGATATCAGCGGATCTTTGTTGAAACATGCAGGAGAAAATATGTTTTCAGAAGATATTTTACAGCTTTTAAAAGGATTTGAAAGCTGTGATCCGGCACTGATACGTACAGCATTAAAGCGGGTATCCAGTTTTGGAAGCAGCTCAGGCTGTGATTTTCTCACCGGCATGTATTATGGTGTAATCGACAGTAATAAGATGGGAGGAAACAGATGTGGTAAAGCTTGAAGTCAGAAAAAATACCTATTATGATTCTGTAACACTGATGATCATATCCAAGGATGTGAAAAATCTGCCAGGTATTACAGAAGCTCTTGTAGGTATGGGAACCGATCTGAACAGGGAGATCGCAGGAAACCTGGGACTGGATACGGAAGGATTTGAAGAAGTAACAGCCAATGATTTCTTTGTGGCAGCAAAATGCGATGATGAAGATTGCTTTAAAAAGGCAGTAGAGAAGGTAGATGAACTGCTGAATAAGAAAGCAGAAAAGAGTAAGGCAGAATATTTCCCGCCTACACTGGATGGAGCAGGTAAAGTAGAAAAAAATCTGAATATGGCAGTGATCTCTGTTCCGGGACGTTTTGCAGCAGATGTGGCAAAGGATTGTCTGGATCGTGATATCAACGTAATGCTTTTCAGTGATAATGTGACCATCGAGGAAGAAAAAGCACTGAAAGAATATGCAGTTTCAAAAGAACTTCTGATGATGGGACCTGACTGTGGCACAGCAGTGATCAATCATGTGCCTCTTGCATTTGCAAATGTGATCAAGCCAGGAAAGATCGGTCTTGTATGTGCTTCCGGTACAGGCGCACAGGAAGTTTCAACCATTATTGATCAGTTAGGAGAAGGTGTTTCCCAGCTGCTTGGTACAGGCGGAAGAGACTTAAAGGCAGAGATTGGCGGTATCATGATGAAGCAGTGTCTGAACGCCCTGATCGAAGATCCAAAAACAGAGATCATTGTACTGGTATCCAAACCTCCGGCAAAAGAGGTAGAGGACCAGATCTTAAAGATCGCAGCAGAAGCCGGAAAACCGGTCGTTGTATGTTTCATTGGCGGTGACAATGAAAAGATCAGAAAAGCAGGTCTTTATGCAGCCGTTTCCCTGGAAGATGCAGCCCACAAGGCTGTGGCACTGGCTAAAGGAGGAGAAGTTACCGATTTTGAAGAATTTTCCATGGGAAAGGATCAGGCTGAAAAGCTGGCAGCGGAAGAACGTGCTGGAATGATCCAGGGACAGAAATATGTAAGAGGCCTTTATACAGGCGGAACCATCTGCGATGAGGCAATGAAGCTTCTGATCGGAAGCATGAAGCATATTTATTCCAATATTCCTTTAAGCCCTGAGGACAAGCTGGAAAATGCAAGAAATGGCCGTTCAAAGGAAAATACTTTCCTTGATTTTGGAGATGATGAGTTTACAGTAGGACGTCCTCATCCAATGATCGATCCATCTTTAAGAGCAGAACGTGTAGTTGAGGAAGCAAAAGATCCTGAAACAGCGGTGATCTTAGTTGACTGTGTGATCGGATATGGATCTCATGAAGATCCGGCAAAGGATCTGTCTGATGCCATCCGTAAAGCGAAAGATCTGGCAGCCAAAGAAGGACGTTATCTGTCAGTAGTAGCCACTGTATGTGGTACAGAAGGCGATCCACAGAGCCGTACCGCTACTTCCCTTCAGTTAGCAGGAGCAGGTGCGATCGTACTTCCTTCTAATGCACAGGCAGCAAGATTTGTACAGCTGATCACAGAAAATCTGTAAAGAGGAGGTGGAAGAAAATGAGCAAAGTAAATGAATTATTTGAAAAAGAATTATGTGTGGTAAATTTCGGAATTGAATCTTTTTATCAGGACCTGAAAAAGCAGAATGTAAAGGCAGTCCATGTAGCATGGAAGCCGGTAGCAGGAGGAGATAAAAAGATCGCCGGTTACTAAAACAGTTAAAGGATCCAAAGCTGGCAGAAAAGATCGAAGCTGCCAATAAAGAGGCATTAAGAAGGATTCTTGCAGCACAGCCTGCTTTAGTTGGAATGTCTACTGCCGGAGAAGCGATCCCGGGCATGACAAAAACCACCATTCTCCATGCAGGACCTCCTGTAAAGTGGGAAAATATGTGCGGTCCTATGAAAGGCGCTGTTATGGGCGGCCTGATCTATGAAGGACTGGCAAAAGACTTAAAAGAAGCAGAAGAACTGGCAGCTAGCGGAAAGATCACCTTTGATTCCTGCCACCATCACAATGCAGTTGGCCCTATGGCTGGTATTATTACATATTCTATGCCGGTATGGCATGTGGTCAACAAAACCTTTGGAAATGATGCGTACTGCACCATGAATGAAGGTCTTGGAAAGGTACTGCGTTTTGGTGCCTGCGATGAGGAAGTATTTGACCGTTTAAGAAAAATGGAAAAGGTTTATTATCCGGTTCTGAAAGAAGCATTGGAGATCCATGGAGAGATCGATATGAAGGTTATGATCGCACAGGCTCTTCAGATGGGAGATGAGGGACATAACCGTAACAAAGCAGGAACCTCTTTATTTATCCGTGAGATCCTTGCTGATGTGTACAAGACCCATTTTTCACTGGAACAGCAGCAGGAAGCCATTGGATTTATCAATGGAAATGACCATGCATTCCTGAATCTGTCCATGCCGTCCTGTAAGGCAACTATGGATCCTACACTGGGTATCCCGTACAGCACCATTGTTTCAACTATGTGTAGAAATGGTGTTGAATTTGGTATCCGTATTTCAGGCTGGGAGCAGATCAGTGGTTTACCGCTCCTTCTGAGTATATCCGGGGCTTATATTTCCCAGGATATTCTGAGGCAGATGCAAACCCGGATATCGGCGACAGCTGTATTACGGAAACAACGGGTATCGGCGGTTTCTGTATGGCAGCATCACCGGCCATTGTACAGTTCGTCGGCGGCCAGGTACAGGATGCTATTAATTATTCATCCCAGATGTATGAGATCACAGAGGGAGAAGGAAATGCTTATAAGATCCCGGTACTGGATTTCAGGGGAAGTGCAACAGGAATCGATATTGTAAAGGTTCTGGAAACAGGTATCCGTCCTATCATCAACACAGGTATCGCTCACAAGGATTATGGTGTAGGACAGATCGGAGCCGGTCTTGTAAATCCGCCGGAAGGCTGCTTTACTAAGGCAATTGAAGCTTGTGCGAAAGCATGGGAACAGTAAAAATCAACAATTAAATAAAAATATTTATATATAATCAAGGAGGATTTATAATTATGAGTAAATGGTCTGACATCAAAATGTACGATTTAAGTATCCCGATCGGAATCAGCACACCACCGTGGCCAACTTATGAACCACTGCAGGTAAAATATTTTAAGCGTCTGGCTCCAAATGGTGCTAACGGACAGCTGGTAACACATTCCAACCATGTGGGAACCCATCTGGATGGTCCACGCCACTTTGATACAGCCGGAAGAGATATTGCAGCCTTAGAGCTTACCAAGCTTTGTGCTCCTGGCGTAGTAGTAGACCTTTCTGATATGGCAGAAGATTTTGGTATTTATACACCAGAAGACATTGAAAAGAGAGTAGAAGTACGTGAAGGAGATATCCTGATCATCAATACAGGTTATCATAAGTATGGATTTGACCAGCCGACAGCAGATGAGCGCCGCTACATGCTGCGTCATCCGGGACCATCTCTTGATTTTATCAAGTGGGTACGTGAAAAGAAGATCAAATGGCTGGGTGTAGACTGCGGTTCTGCTGACCATCCAATGAATACAAAGATTCGTGACTGGGAGCCAATGGAAGCTGAGAAGTGCGATGCTATCTTCCGTGAGAAGTATGGAAAGTCCTTAAATGAGGTCTATCCATGGCCAGAGCATTATCAGGCAATGCATTTAGAGCTGTTTGGCCAGCCTTATGAGGCTATCCATGCAGAATGTATGGGCGGTGAGATTGATAAGCTGTCTAACAAGCGAGTTGTAATTGGCTGCTTCCCATGGAAGTTCCAGGACGGTGAAAGCTGTATCAGCCGTATTGTGGCATTTGATGGTTTTGAGGATGTATAAAAGTAATCAGGCAGCAGGCAGAGGGCTTTGAAGTTTAAAGACCTCTGAAGAAAAGGAGAAGCTATATGGGGATAACACTTTATAAGAATGCCGACTGGATCCTTACTGTAAATGAAAAACGGGAAAAATTCCGTCATGGAGATCTGCTGATCTCCGGAAAAGAGATCCTGGACGTAGGAAATGATCTGGAGAAAAAATATGCAGGTAAATTACAGATTGATAAAACCATAGATGCTAAGGGAACTGTGATCCTTCCTGGATTTGTAAATATCCATCATCATACCTGGCAGTCACTGATCCGCAATATACAGGCAACAAGAGGTCTGAAACTGGAACCATGGCTTACTGTTATGTATGAGATCTACAAAGATCTGAATACAGATGTAGCCCGTGCAGGTGTTTATTCCGGACTGGGCGATATGCTGAAAACAGGCTGTACCACCTCCAATGACCTGTGGTATCCACATCCTGTGGGAGTAAAGTATCTGGTTGATGCAGAGATCCAGGCAGCTGCAGAGATCGGCATCCGTTTCCATCCTACCAGAGGATTCCACTCTGTACCAAGCGATATTGTACCGCCGGAAGTGGTAGATACCAAGGAAAGTGTCACAGAAGATACCATCAGGCTGGTGAAAAAGTATCATGACCGTTCCCGCTTTTCTATGTGTCAGGTGGGAATTGCGCCAAGTATCGCACAGTATGAGACAGAAGATATCATAGAGGCTGTTGTAGATCTTGCAGAAGAATATGACATTATGGTCCATGGTCATCTTGCAGAAAGTCAGCATGAAGTAGAATATACACTTAAGACATGGGGCTGTCGTCCTTTTGAATGGTTTAAGAGACACAGACTTCTTGGAAAGAGATTCTATTTTGCACATTGTATCCACTTAAATGAAGAAGAGATTGAACAGATGGCTGAAACAGAAACAGGCGTAGCACACTGCCCGATCTCCAACATGCTTTTAAGCTCAGGTGCATGCCCGGTACCTTCTTATTTAAAACATGGTCTTACAAGGATCGGACTGGGAGTGGACGGAGCTGCAAGCAGCAATTCTTCCAATATGTTAGAAGAAATCCGATGTGCATATCTGCTAAACCCGTCTGACCTGGGGAGATCAGGCGGCAACACCAGATGATTATCTGTATATGGCAACAGCTGGAGGTGCAAAAGTCCTTGGAAGAGATGATATTGGTTATCTTGCACCAGGAATGGCTGCTGATTTTACAGTTATGGATTGGAACCAGCTTACCTATGCAGGCGGCTGCTATGATCCGGTGGCATGTATTGTAGAAAGTGGAGATCCACGTCTTGTAAAAGATGTAGTAGTAAATGGGGAATTAGTTGTATCATCCGGAAAACTTACGAAAGTAAATGAAGAAGAAAAGCGAGATTATGTAAACCAGGTAGGCAAAGACCTGCTTACAAGGGCATCTGCACGGATCGACAGTTTAAAAGAAGATATTAACTAAAAAGATTGAGAGAACATTAGAACGATCAGGAGGGTTACATATGCTGGATATTAAGATCACAAATGCGAAAACAAGAAAAACAGGAAAAGAACTGGTAGAGATCGGAATTGAAAATGGAAAGATCACAGCCATTGCGCCATCTGTAGAAGGTGAAGCAAAGCAGGTCATTGATGCAAAAGGAAAACTGGTAACAGAATCCTTTGTAAACGGCCATCTTCATCTGTGCAAGGTATATACACTGGAAATGGCAGGTCAGGACGCTTTGAAGGAATATAATGACAACAACATGGGCGGAGCAATGACTTCCATTGAAAGAGCAGCAGATTTTAAGGCCTGCTATGATGAAAAATGGATCATTGAAAATGTCCGCAAGGCCTGCGATCTGGCTGTTAAATATGGCAATACCCATATCCGTGCATTTGCTGATGTAGACAGCAAAGCAAGACTGGAAGGCGTGAAAGCTGTTATCCGCGGAAGAGAGGAATATAAGGACCGTCTGGATATCCAGGTAGTTGCATTCCCACAGGATGGTGTTGCAAGAGAACCAGGAGCAAAGGAACTGATCAAAGATGCCCTGGATCTTGGCGCAGATGTAGTAGGCGGCATCCCGTGGATCGAGTTTACAGAGGAAGAAGAACTGGATCATGTAAATTCCATGTGTGATTATGCAAAGGAATACAATAAAGACATTTCCATGCTATTAGATGATGTAGGCGATGCAGAAGAGAGAACCCTTGAAATGTTATGCAATAAGGTGATTGAAATGGGATGGCAGGGAAGAGCTACGGCACAGCATTGCCGTGCAATGGAACTGTATCCTGAAAACTATTTCAGAAAGCTGGTTTCTCTTTTAAAGAAAGCACAGATCGGCGTTGTATCAGATCCTCATACAGGCCCGCTCCATGCAAGAGTAAAAGATCTGTTAAAAGCAGGCGTACCGGTGGCACTGGGACAGGATGATATTGCAGATGCTTATTATCCATACGGTGAGTGCAATATGCTTCAGGTGGCCTTTCTTGCCAGCCACCTGCTCCATATGGTCAGCTTTGATGACATGGAACTGCTTTATGATATGATCACCACTACTGCTGCAAAAGTTCTTGGCATCAAGGATCACGAGCTGAAAGTAGGCGGAAATGCAGATCTGGTAGTACTGGAAGAGGAAGATGTATATCATGCCATCTGGCATCATACAGCCCCTGCTTATGTAATTAAGAGCGGTGTGGACATTACTGTAAAGTAGATTTCACAGAAAGGGGACGCAGATGAACAGTAAAAAGGAAATTTTGCTGAACTTGCTTATGTAATGGGAATGATCTTGTGCCCTTTAGGTGTCTGCCTGTCAGCAAAAAGTGGTTTTGGTGTATCAATGGTAGTTGCCCCTGCGTATGTACTGTATCTCCGAATTTCAGAAACACTGCCATGGTTTACTTTCGGAAAATCGGAGTACATATTTCAGGGTCTGCTGCTGATCCTGTTAGGTATTGCAGTAAGACGGTTTAAATGGAAATATCTGTTATCATTTGTTACAGCGTTTCTTTACGGAAATATCCTGGATCTCTGGTATGATGTTTTGGGAGCAGAACAGTATACAGTGTTCTGGCAGAGGGGAATGTCCTGCGTTTTAGGAACAGTGATCACTTCGCTGGCGATCGCATTTTTCCTGAGGACCTATCTCCCACAGGAAGCCTATGAAATGTTTGTAAAAGATATTTCAGATACATTTCATAAAGATACAACAAAGGTTAAATGGATATTTGATTTTACAGCTCTTTGTATTGCAGTGATCCTTATGCTTGTATTATTCCGCCGTTTTGCTTTTGATATGGTAGGTTTTAATACAGTTCTTGCAACCATCGTAAATGCTCCGCTGATTGGTATTTTTGGAAAAATACTGGATCGTGCCGGAAGTTTTGATTCTTCATTTCCACAATTCTATGAAAAGTTCCAGAGTATTATGAATTAAATCCAAAAGAGCTGCCCCATATTGGTGGCAGCTCTGCTTATAAAGCAGTGGAAGAAAAAGTTTTGAGGTGAAAAATTGAAAAAGTTGTTTGATACACTGGTAGATGGAAGTGTAGCTCTGATCAGCCGCTTTTTACCGGATGCATACATTCTGGTCCTGCTTTTAACGGTAATACTGTTCATAGCAGCCATTCCTGTTACCGGTATTGCTCCTGCAGAAGGGATCACAGTGCTCGACCGTCTGATAGATCTTGTATATAAAGGCTGGTATGGTGGTTTCTGGAATCTTTTAGGATTTGGAATGCAGATGGTGCTGATCGTAGTGACAGGAACCATGTTTGCCAATACAGAGCCAGTGCATAAGATCATTGTAAAGATCGCATCTGTACCTAAAACACCAAAGCAGGCTCTTATCCTGGTATCAGCAGTAGGTATGGTGGCATATTTTCTTCAGTGGGGCGCAGCATTGATCGTATGTGCAGTGCTGGCCCAGGAAGTGGCAAAAAAGGTAAAAGGGATCCATTATCCATTGCTTGTGGCAGCTGCCTATGTAGGAAATGCGTTCTGCCTGGTGGGAATATCCGGCACCCATCGCCTTAAATGTAGCCGGTGGCTGGAATTTTGAAGGCGTATGGAGTACAACAGGTATTCCTTTCAGGGAAACGGTATTTGCACCTTATAATCTGTTTATCTATGTGGTTGGTGCCATTGTTCTATGCCTGCTGATCACTGCCATGCATCCATCTCCTGAAAAGACGAAAACAGTGGATCCGTCTATATTTAATGAAGTATCTGCAGCAAAAGTTTATAAATCCCCCAGTGAAATGACTCCTGCAGAAAAGCTGGAAACATCCGTACTTTTAAACGGAGCCATTACATGTATTGGATTTTTCTGTGTGATCTGGAGTTTTGTAGACTCTCTTTATATTAAAAAGCAGTCTTTTTCACTTTCTATTAATCAGGTTAATATGATCTTCTTGTTTGCCTCCATTGCGAT
>ENA-OPZN01000278-OPZN01000278.1-human-gut-metagenome-genome-assembly--contig:-NODE-278-length-18471-cov-3.023386_pt1 | contig 18471 bp, 20 predicted proteins | sample MGYA00242483_ERZ504503 | MGnify/ENA primary metagenome ERZ504503 (study PRJEB26092, sample SAMD00036285) | human gut metagenome | host: Homo sapiens | study: EMG produced TPA metagenomics assembly of... | reverse complement strand
TGTCAACTATATAAGCATTGTCATTCTGAATGATACAAAGAGTCCGTAATAATCCAGATATATCCGGATTCTTCATAGTCACTCAGAATGATAAAAAAACAGATCTTCTACTTTGATTTTTGAATCACTTAAGACTAACGACCGTGAAAAGCAATTTCTTACAACGTGCCATAACCGGAATTATTTTTGTTGCAGTACTGATAGGCTGCATCGTGGGAGGGGCTGTCTCATTCGGCATCCTATTTGCCATTATCAGCGCATTGGCAATCAATGAATTCTGTAATTTGGTCAATCATGTAGAAGGAATACAAGTAAATAAACGTATATGTATTCTCAGCGGAATTTTTCTTTTCCTGTGCTTTTTCTATTTTGGAATAGATCCTTCACAAACAGGTATATTTATTCCTTATTTAGCTTTATTTATTTATCTGATGGTCAGCGAACTTTATTTGAAAAAAGAAAACCCGCTGAATAATTGGGCTTATGCCATGTTAAGCCAGATGTATATTGCCTTGCCATTCGCTTTGCTGAATGTATTGGCTTTCCATTCGGACGAAACAGCCAGCCTTTCACAATACAACGCTATTCTCCCACTATCTATTTTTATATTCAACTGGGTGAATGATACAGGTGCTTACTGTACAGGCATGCTATTTGGCAAACATAAACTATTTGAACGCATCTCTCCTAAGAAGTCATGGGAAGGCTCTATTGGCGGCGGCATTTTCTGTATCATAGCTTCTTTCCTGCTATCTCACTTCTTCCCTTTCATGTCTACCGGAGTATGGATCGGACTAGCATTGACAGTGGTAGTATTCGGAACCTGGGGAGATTTAACGGAATCTTTATTAAAACGCCGTCTAGGCATCAAAGATTCGGGCAATATTTTACCGGGACACGGTGGAATGCTCGACCGTTTTGACAGCGCGATTCTCGCAATCCCGGCAGCAGTAGTCTATCTGTATGTAGTTTCTTTATTTTAACTCCGCCAATCCAAAGGATTAAAGCCCGGTACATCCTCGCCAGTGAGCGGATAAGAGAAAATATATGTTTTTTCTTCCCCGTCCACAGGATTAACCAATACCTTTATTCCTTTCAATTCACTGTTTTCCGGTGAATAATCATCTAATTTAAAAGAAACCATACCAGGTACCAATCTGCCCTGACTTCCGTTGTCATTATAGCGGAGTTCCAAATGCGCATATCCGTCCTTTGTCCAAGGAATCATCTCATTCACAACCAGATTAAGAATAGGTTTCTGCGGACTGGGAAAATTCAACATAAAACGTACATTCAGATAGTCATCAGAAGGCCACATATCCTTGATCTGTACTTTCATATTTCCAATACTGTCCATATTATCGGGGTTCAATCCGATAATTTCCTGAACAGGTACTAAGGTATAGTCATTCAAACGGATATTATAAGCAAATCCACTTTCACCGGCTTCCAAAAAAGAATAATTTCCCAAAATCCGTTCTCCTGCCTTCAAATCCCGGTAAGGAACAATATGCTGCACCACCCACAACTTCTCTCCGTTGTCCAACACCAAATAAGGAGCATCATACTGAGGTTGTTTTTCTACGGTAGCCATAGCTATAGTCACCGTACTGTCCGGATCACTTTCATCATTACCACAAGATGAAAAGGCGAATACTCCGCTCAAAAGAAGCCATCGCCCCTAACATAGATGAAAAAAATATTTCATATACTTCCAGGGTTTAAGTTGTTTACCCGAAAGAACAAAAAAGAGATCGTGAAAAGTTTATTTCTTCAACAAAGCTACCATTTCACGGGCTGCTGTCCCCGAAGCTCCTGCCGGACCTAAAATCTGAATAATACGATCATACTCTTCCAACACCTTATTTCTGTATACCTTATTATATAAAAGAGATTCTAACTCTGAACGCACGTTATCCACCGTCATCGTATCCGCCACCAGTTCACGAACCACTTCCTTGTCGGCTACCAGATTAACCAACGAAATATATTTCACTTTTAGAATATGCCGGCGAAGAAAAGCGATAAATTTCCCTACCGGAGTATAGTAACACACCACTTTGAGGAACACGGAAAAGAACTGTTTCCAAAGTTGCAGTACCCGAAGTCACCAATGCCGCCTGCGCGTGCTGCAACAACCTGTAGGTCTGTCCGAAAATGATTTTAACCGGTACATTCGGATTTATATAATCCGAATAATAGGCAGGGTCCATCCCCGGAGCCCCTGCCAGCACCAATTTGATAATCTTTGGTAAACGGAGCAGCAGCCTCCAGCATCATCGGCAGGTTGTCTTTGATTTCCTGTTTCCGGCTGCCCGCCAACAATGCAATAACAGGCTTTTCGGACAAGCCATTATCCGCCACAAATTCCGGAAATCCATCCGGATGTTCCTTACAATAAGCATCCACTGCATCTACACAAGGATTACCCACATAATGAACAGGGTACTGATGTCCGGCAAAAAACTCAACCTCAAAAGGCAGGATGGAAAACAGTTCGTCCACATCCCGCTTGATATTTTTAATCCTATACTCTTTCCAAGCCCATATTTTAGGAGAAATATAATAGTAGACAGGTATTTTCGTCTGCTTCTTTATAAACTCGGCTATTTTCAGGTTAAAGCCGGGATAATCCACCAGAATCACTACATCAGGAGTCCAACGAACAATGTCCTGCTTACATTCTTTCATATTCCGAAAGATAGTACGCAAATGCAACAACACCCGGGATAAACCCATATAAGCCAGTTCTTTGTAATGTTTCACCCGCGTTCCACCAACAGCCGTCATCAAGTCCCCGCCAAAGAAACGGAATTCTGCTTCCGGATCTTCCTGTATCAAGGCACGCATCAAATTAGATGCGTGCAAATCGCCTGATGCCTCGCCTACTATCAAATAGTATTTCATACTTCCAGATTCCAGTTTTTCAACTCATTCATCATCCCATAAGCAGTCACATCAATTTGGGTCGGAGTTACCGCCACATACCCATGCCCTAATGCCCAGTGATCCGAATCTTCCGCTTCCGGTTCATAGTTATCAAACTCTCCCGGTCAGCCAGAAATACTCTCCCCCCCGAGGATGCAGACTACGCTTCCATTCATTAATCCAAGCCCCATTCGTCTGACGGCAGATGCGTACCCCTTTCAAGGAAGCTGTATCCGGAAAGTTCACATTCAAGCAAATCCCCAAAGGCAAGCCATGCTCCAGGACCTGCTCAGTAATACGGCGTATATAAGGCAGCGATGAAGAGAAATCAGCATCCGCAAAATGATTACATAATGAATATCCGATAGAAGAGATCCCCTTCAGACACCCTTCAATCACTACCCCCATCGTACCGGAATAATGCACATTCACTGAAGAATTATCACCGTGGTTTATTCCACCTATCACCACATCGGGACGACGGGGAACCACCGTATGCAATGCCAGTTTCACACAATCTACCGGTGTGCCCGTACATTTATACACAGTCAAATCCTCCTCTTCACGTACCTTGTAATACTTCACAGGATGCTCGGAAGTGATCGCCCCGAAGCTCCCGAACGAGGACCGTCCGGTGCCATTACGATTATCTCACCCATTCCACGCAACCCGCGTATCAATTCATTCAATCCCTTAGCTTCCACGCCGTCATCATTTGACAGCAATATCAACGGTTTTTCTTTCTTCATATTTTTCCACTCTTTTTCTCGGAGCGTAAAGATACAACTCTTTGCCGGAACTACCCCTCACCGGAAAAGAAAATTATCTTAATGTTCTACAACCCAGTGCTAAAAATAGAATAGAATTGAATGAAAATTTCTATCTTTGCCGCCGTTGAGTTATTAACAAAACCAATGAGTTATCAACAGTTTTGCTAATGTCTGCCGTTTTTTATAGGTGCAATCACCTATTATTTGTTACTTCGCAGCGAGAAAAACTGATTAATATGGGAAAAATTATTGCTTTAGCCAATCAAAAAGGTGGCGTAGGTAAAACTACCACAACGATTAACCTCGCAGCTTCTCTGGCAACACTGGAGAAAAAGGTGCTGGTTATTGATGCAGACCCTCAGGCCAACGCATCATCAGGATTGGGTGTGAACATCAAAGAGGTAGAATGCTCTATCTATGAATGTATTATCAACGAAGCCGATATACGGGAAGCAATTTATACCACCGACATTGACGGACTCGACATTGTTTCTTCACACATCGACCTGGTTGGCGCAGAAATAGAAATGCTGAACCTGGAAGACCGCGAGAAGATCATGAAAAAAAGTATTAGCCCCCCATGCGGGGACGAATATGACTATATCCTGATAGACTGCTCCCCGTCGTTAGGCTTGATAACAATCAATGCGCTGACAGCAGCCGATTCAGTGATTATCCCTGTTCAATGCGAATATTTTGCATTAGAGGGCATCAGCAAATTGCTGAATACCATTAAGATTATTAAATCGAAACTGAATCCTTCACTGGAAATAGAAGGCTTCCTGCTGACAATGTTCGATTCACGTCTGCGTCTGGCCAACCAGATTTATGATGAAGTGAAACGCCATTTTCAAGAATTGGTATTCAAGACAATTATACAGCGTAACGTCAAACTGAGCGAAGCTCCCAGCCACGGCATTCCTGCAATATTGTATGATGCCGACTCTACCGGAGCCAAGAATCATTTGGCATTGGCACAAGAAATTATAACACGTAACAGTAAGTAAACAATGGCAGTACAGAAGAAATTTGCTTTAGGACGCGGGCTTGACGCACTGATCTCGACTGAAGAAGTAAAGACAGCCGGCTCATCTTCTATCAACGAGATAGAACTGAGCAAAATATCCGTCAACCCTAACCAGCCGCGTCGTGAATTTGATCCGGTGGCGTTACAGGAGTTGGCTGACTCTATTGCCGAAATTGGTATCATCCAACCCATTACGTTGCGTCAACTGAGTGAAGACTCTTACCAGATCATAGCCGGAGAACGTCGTTACCGCGCCTCCATACAGGCAGGACTTAAATCTATTCCGGCATACATCCGCACAGCCGATGACGAGAATGTAATGGAAATGGCGTTGATTGAAAATATTCAGCGTGAAGATTTGAATTCATTGGAGATTGCACTGGCTTATCAACATTTATTGGAACAATATGCATTGACACAGGAACGGCTGAGCGAACGTGTAGGGAAAAAACGTACCACTATCGCCAATTATCTGCGCCTGCTGAAACTTCCGGCCCAGATTCAAGTAGCATTGAAAAACCGCGAAATAGACATGGGACACGCCCGTGCCTTATTGTCCTTAGATGATCCTAAGACCCAAATACGTATCTTTAATGAAATACAGTCACAAGGCTATTCTGTCCGTAAAGTGGAAGAAATTGTCAAGGCACTGAGCAGTGGCGAGACAGTGGACAGCGGTGGGAAGAAGATCAAACCGAAAGGCTCCAAACTATCCGAGGAATACACTTTGCTGCAAAGCCACCTCTGCGGATTCTTCGGTTCGAAAGTACAGCTATCATGTACAGCCAAAGGAAAAGGCAAGATCAGTATTCCGTTCAATAACGAAGAGGACTTGGAACGAATCATGGAAATACTGGATTCACTGAAAAAGAAAGAATAAAGCGTTATTACTACATTGAAAAGAAGAACATCCACATATAAACTGTTTACATTCCTGCTTTTATGCCTTATGATGGCTGGAAGCATGAATGTTCACGCCCAAAAGGCACGCAACCGCCGTATGGGTATAAAGACAGATTCTATTATACAAGTCAAAGATTCACTTGTCATTGACAGCCTGAAACTGCTGGAAGAACGGCAAAAGATAGAAAATATGGAAGCACCTGTTGATACTGCCGCTTTAGTCCGTAAAAATGATTCCATACAGAAAGCAATGGCTGCCGAAACAAAACCCCGGTTTATCCCGAACTCCAACCGTGCCATCTGGCTGGCGTTGGTAATTCCCGGCGGAGGACAGATATACAACCGTAAATATTGGAAACTGCCGATAGTATATGGTGGGTTTGTGGGATGTGCATATGCGCTGACCTGGAACAACAGAATGTACAAGGACTATTCTCAAGCCTATCTGGATATTATGGACGATGACCCTGATACCAAAAGCTACGAAGACTTCCTGCCTCATGGCATGAGCGCGGAAGGTATGGAGGACACCTTTAAAAAACGAAAAGATTTCTATCGCCGAAATCGGGATTTAAGCATATTCTGTTTTATCGGTGTATATATACTGTCTGTCATAGACGCATACGTGGATGCCGAACTATCTGATTTTGACATATCCAAAGACTTAGGTCTTCAAATACAACCTGTTATTTTTAATGACGGCCGGAGCAGGATACCTAATACAATAGGCCTGCAATGCAGCTTCAAATTTTAATCGCATGAAAAACTTTTTAATTGGTTTATTTACATTTATAGGAACAACGGGAATAAGCGCACAAACCCAAAGTATTACCGTTCACTCGCAAACTACAGGAAAAGAAGAAATTATTGATGTTCCTGAAAGTATGCAGTCAGAAATGGACAGTCTTTACTGGGACTGGCAATCTAAGAATCACATCACATTGGGAGAGAACTGCACAATGGCCTCTACCAACCCTGTTGTAAGTGATTCCATCTATATGGATCGTCTGTCACGTATTCCCTCTATCATAGAAATGCCTTACAATGAGGCAGTACGCAAATTCATTGATATGTATGCCGTCCGTCTGCGCAATAAAGTATCCTTTATGCTTGCGGCAACCAATTTTTATATGCCTATCTTTGAAGAAGCACTTGATTTATACGACCTTCCTCAAGAACTGAAATATCTGCCGATTATAGAGTCCGCCTTAAATCCTGTCGCTGTTTCCCGCCAGGGAGCTACCGGCTTATGGCAGTTTATGCTGGGTACAGGAAAAATATACGGGCTGAAGAACAATAGCCTGATAGACGAAAGACGGGACCCGGTCAAATCAACTTGGGCGGCAGCACGTTACCTGAAAGACCTGTACGACATCTATCAAGACTGGAATCTGGTATTGGCAGCTTACAACTGCGGGCCGGGCACTATCAACAAAGCCATACGCCGTGCCGGAGGAGCCACGGATTATTGGACAATCTACAACTATCTGCCCAAAGAAACCCGTGGGTACGTTCCTGCTTTCATAGCGGCAAACTACATCATGACCTATTATTGCGAACATGGCATCTGTCCCATGGAAACACAGCTTCCCAACGCTACAGACACCATTCACATTAACAAAGACCTCCACTTACAACAAGTGGCAGAAGTATGCAACATCAACCTAGACCAGCTTCGCAGCCTGAACCCCCAATACAAAAAGGATATTATTCCCGGTAACAGCGAGTTGTGCGCACTTCGTCTGCCCAATAACTTTGTCAGTACTTTCATTGACCGCCAAGACAGCGTGTTCGCTTATAAGCCCAATGAATATCTGACCAAAAGAAAAACGGTAGCCATCAAGGAAACAACCAGTAGCAGAAACCGCTCATCCAAGGGAACTCTTTATCATAAAATCAAACAAGGAGACACATTGGGAGGAATTGCTGCCAAATACCACGTATCCATCAGCCAATTACGTAATCTAAACGGTATAAAGGGCAATAATATCAGAGCCGGAAGAAGTTTGCGGATCAGATGATTGATAAAAAATACAGATTTAACACTATACATTTTCTAGAAAATACTTGCTTGAATATGTTTTTGTTATATTTTGCAGTATAGATTATAGGAGGCAAAGATATGACGGATGAAAGCAGACTCAGGAACAGGCGGATGAGGAAATGATAAACCAAGGGTTTCAGGAACTTTTGGACAGTTATCTAGCGACCAAGCACCGCAAAAAGTAGAAATCATCACAAAGGCATTCAATTTTGCCAAACAAGCACATAAAGGAGTAAAACGACGCTCGGGTGAACCATACATCATGCATCCCATAGCCGTTGCTAAAATTGTATGTACCGAAATAGGACTGGGATCAACTTCCATTTGTTCGGCTTTACTGCATGATGTGGTTGAAGATACAGACTACACTGTGGAAGACATTGAAAATCTGTTTGGTCCTAAAATCGCACAGATTGTAGATGGCCTGACTAAAATATCCGGCGGCATATTCGGAGACCGGGCTTCCGCACAAGCCGAGAATTTCAAGAAATTGCTACTGACCATGAGTGATGACATCCGGGTTATCCTCATCAAAATAGCCGACCGTCTGCATAATATGCGTACACTTGGCTCCATGCTTCCCAACAAACAATACAAAATTGCCGGAGAAACCTTATACATCTATGCGCACTGGCTAACCGCTTGGGGTTAAACAAAATAAAGACAGAACTGGAAGATCTCAGTTTCAAATATGAGCATCCGGAAGAATATGCACAGATAGAATCCAAGCTACAAGAAACACAAGCGGAACGCGAAGAAGTATTCCGTGAATTTACAGCACCTATCCGCGCACAACTGGACAAAATGGGTATCAGCTATCAATTGATAGCACGAGTCAAATCCCCTTATTCCATCTGGAACAAGATGCAGACCAAGCATATCACATTTGAAGAAATATATGATATCCTGGCTGTCCGTATCATCTTCTGTCCCAAAAATCCGGAAGAAGAACTCAACGAGTGCTTTAACATATACGTATCCATATCCAAGATTTATAAACCGCACCCAGACCGCTTGCGCGACTGGGTAAGCCATCCTAAAGCCAACGGCTATCAGGCACTTCACGTAACTCTGATGAGCAACAAAGGCCAATGGATAGAAGTGCAGATACGCAGCGAGCGGATGAATGATGTAGCCGAACAAGGCTTTGCCGCACACTGGAAATATAAAGAAGGCGGAGGCAGTGAGGACGAGGGCGAACTGGAAAAATGGCTGCGTACCATCAAGGAAATTCTGGATGATCCGCAACCGGATGCCATGGACTTTCTGGATACCATCAAACTGAACCTGTTCGCTTCTGAAATATTTGTCTTCACTCCGAAAGGTGAAATCAAAACGATGCCGCAAAACTGTACGGCACTGGATTTTGCATTCTCCATCCATACATTCTTGGGCAGCCATTGCATCGGAGCTAAAGTCAACCACAAGCTGGTGCCCTTGAGCCACAAACTGCAAAGCGGCGACCAGGTGGAGATTCTTACTTCCAAATCACAACATGTACAGCCTTCGTGGATAAACTTTGCCACCACTGCAAAAGCCAAGGCTAAGATACAGGCCATACTGAAACGCGAACAGCGAGGTATGCAGCAGGCCGGTGAGGAAATGTTACGGGAATTCTTCTCCAGGGAGGGAGTAGAGTACACTCCCGAAAACATACGAAAGATCTGTAATCTGCATACCCTCAAGACACAGGAAGAATTGTTTGCAGCCATCGGATTCAAAACAATCATTCTAGGAGAAAACGATAAAAACGAACTGAAAGACAAACCGGTTTCCAGTAACTGGAAAAAGTATATCTCTTTCGCTTTCGGAGGCAGCAAGACAAACAAGGAGAAACCGACAGAAGAGAAGGTCCCCTACCAAAGATAGACAGCAAGAAAATATTGAAACTGACTCCCGAAGCTATCCAAAAGAACTATGTGATAGCAGAATGCTGCAAACCTATTCCGGGAGATGACGTTTTGGGATATATAGGCGACAATAATCGTATCATCATCCACAAACGCCAATGTCCGTTGGCTACCAAACTGAAAAGCAGTTATGGCAACCGCTTGTTGGCTGTCCAATGGGAAACAGGAAAGTCCTTGTACTTCCCTGTAAATATCTACATAAAAGGTATTGACCACATCGGTCTGTTAAACAAGGTAACAGAAATCATTTCACAACAATTGAATGTAAATATCCACAAGTTGAATATTGAAAGTAACGATGGTATCTTTGAAGGAAGAATACAGCTATTTGTGCACGATGTGGATGATGTAAAATCCATCACTACCAACCTAAGGAAAATAGATGAGATAAAAACCGTCACCCGTATCGAAAAGTTCGAAGACGAGCCGAATTAACCAATACCAGTTTCACCGCAGATTACACTGATTTGTCCATAACGATTATCTGCAACTCGTTTTTAATCCGTGCAATCTGTGGTGAATATTCTTAAGTCAGGTAATCCAGTTCTTTACGCATACTGACCAATTCCTCACGTATCAGTTTCAATCTGTCCAAAATCTCCGTAGTACGGATAGTGGTTTCCCTGTTCATCTTCAGTTTCTGCTTAGCCCCCTGTAAAGTCATCCCTTTCTCTTTCACCAGATGATAGACCAGCCGGATATTCTCAATATCCTCTTTACGATACTGACGGACATTCCCTCCCGCCTTCTTGGGCGAAATAATAGGAAATTCCTTTTCCCAATAACGCAACAAGGATTCATTTACATCAAACATCTTCGCCACTTCCCCAATGGAATAGTAAAGTTTCAATTCTTTATTCGGATTATAGGCCATGGTAAATTAAAATTAAGAATTAAAAATTCACGGCTAGTCAAATACCTTACCGTGATTGGCTGCAATCTGTATCATCTTGTCATAATCTTCCGCACTCAAATCCATGAAATAATAATTCACAGGATTCTGCACTTTTCCTTTCACGTGCACTTCATAGTGCAAGTGCGGCCCGGTACTCTTGCCCGTATTTCCTACCTCCCCTATCACTTCCCCACGTACCACCTTTTGCCCCGGGCGAACCTTATACTTGCTTAAATGTGCATACCAAGTCACGTACCCGAAACCATGATCCACCTGGATCAGATTTCCATAACCGGTTTCCCATCCCGCCTTTACCACCGTTCCGTCTCCCGTAGCATAAACAGGAGTACCTATATTGGCAGAGAAATCCATTCCCGCATGAAACTTGGCTGTTTTATAAATAGGATCTATACGTACACCGTAACCTGAAGCCGTCTTCTTCAAATTCTTATTGGATACCGGCATTATGGCCGGAATACATTTCAGCATCTCGTCATGATTCTTGCACAAATCCACCACCTCGTCAAAAAGACTTGGACTGGATATAAAGCTGCCGGTTCAACATATCCAGCTTCTGAGTGGTATTGATAACCAGATCGGCATTCGCCATATCCCGCAACTGTTCATAGCGGTTTGTCCCCCCATAACCGGCCTTACGGACTGCATCCGATACAGGATCGGCCTGCAACACCACCCGATACAAATTATCATCACGCTGTTGGATATCCTGCATCACCCCCATAGCCTCATCCAGACGATGGGACAACACATTATACTGGGCCAGCAAACGGGTATTCTCTATACGGAGCTCCTTCTCGGACGGAGAACCAAAGATCAATAATAAGATAATGAAACTGCCTGCCCCCAAGCCCATTCCCACAAACAAACGGCGCAAGATGCTTAAGGCACGCTGCCTCACTGTGGGGTAAATGCGGTCATAAAGTTCGGGTCTTAGGATTATAAATATAGTAGACTTTACGCATCTAATTCTGCTTTTTGAAGTTTTTAATGCACAACACATCAATATTTTGCACAATTCTTGACGACAAAAATAATAAAACCAATTATCTTTGCAAATCCTTTTTGAGAATATTAACTAGAAGACAATATATTATAAGCGACATGATGACAGCTAAAGAAATTAGAGATTCTTTCAAAAGCTTTTTCGAGTCGAAAGGACACCAGATTGTTCCATCGGCTCCGATGGTCATTAAAGATGACCCCACATTGATGTTCACCAATGCAGGTATGAACCAGTTCAAAGACATTATTCTGGGCAACCACCCGGCCAAATACAAAAGAGTCGCGGACTCACAAAAATGTTTGCGTGTAAGCGGCAAGCACAATGACCTGGAAGAAGTGGGACATGATACCTACCACCATACTATGTTCGAAATGCTGGGCAACTGGTCTTTCGGAGATTACTTCAAGAAAGAAGCTATCGGCTGGGCATGGGAATATCTGGTAGATGTACTGAAGATAGATCCGAAAGATCTGTATGCCACCGTATTCGAAGGAAGTCCCGAAGAAGGACTGGAACGGGACAACGAAGCCGCCTCTTACTGGGAACAGTTCCTGCCGAAAGACCATATCCTCAATGGCAACAAACATGACAACTTCTGGGAAATGGGTGATACAGGTCCCTGCGGCCCGTGTTCCGAAATCCATATCGACTCACGTTCGGAAGAAGAAAAAGCTCAAATCCCCGGCAACCAACTGGTAAATAAGGATCATCCGCAAGTAATCGAGATCTGGAATCTTGTATTCATGCAGTTCAACCGCAAAGCAGACGGTTCACTGGAAGGTCTTCCCGCCAAAGTGATCGATACCGGTATGGGATTCGAACGTTTGGTGCGCACACTGCAAGGCAAGACATCCAACTATGACACTGATGTGTTCCAACCGATACTGAAAGCCATTGCCGAAATGGCAGGAACCACCTATGGTCAAGACAACCAGAAAGATATCGCCATGCGCGTTATAGCCGACCATATCCGTACCATCGCATTCTCAATCACCGACGGCCAATTGCCCAGCAACGCAAAAGCCGGCTATGTAATCCGCCGTATCCTCCGCCGTGCCGTCCGTTACGGATATACTTTCCTGGGACAGAAACAAGCATTCATGTACAAGCTGCTGCCTGTATTGATTGAGAATATGGGCGAGGCCTATCCGGAGTTGAACGCACAGAAAACACTGATCGAGAAAGTGATCAAAGAAGAAGAAGAATCTTTCCTGCGCACACTGGAAACAGGTATCCGTCTGTTGGACAAGACTATGAACGATGCCAAAGCTGCCGGGAAAAAAGAGATCAGCGGTGTGGATGCCTTTACATTATATGACACTTTCGGTTTCCCCCTCGACCTGACAGAACTGATTCTCCGAGAAAACGGCATGACTGTAAACGAAGAAGAGTTCAACGCCGAAATGCAGAAACAAAAAGAACGCGCCCGTAACGCGGCAGCCGTTGAAACCGGCGACTGGATCACCATAAAGGAAGGTGACACCCACTTTGTAGGTTATGACTTTACCGAATATGAAACCAGCATCCTGCGCTATCGCCAGATCAAGCAGAAAAACCAGACATTGTATCAAATTGTACTGAGCGATACTCCTTTCTATGCCGAAAGTGGTGGGTCAGGTAGGTGATACAGGGGTGATCGTAAGCGAATTCGAAACCATTGAAATCATTGACACCAAGAAGGAAAACAACCTTCCTATCCATATCACCAAAAACTGCCCGAACACCTTGACGTTCCGATGATGGCTTGTGTAGATACAGAAAAACGTGCCGCCTGTGCCGCCAACCACTCTTGTACTCACTTGCTGGACGAAGCGTTGCGCCAGGTATTAGGAACTCACGTAGAACAAAAAGGTTCTTTGGTAACCCCTGAGTCATTACGTTTCGACTTCTCTCACTTCCAGAAGGTGACTGACGAGCAACTTCGTGAAGTGGAACATTTGGTAAATGCCAAAATCCGTGAGAACATCCCTTTGACGGAATACCGCAATCTTCCTATCGAAAAGGCAAAAGAACTGGGTGCTATTGCTTTGTTCGGTGAAAAATACGGTGATGAGGTACGTGTTGTCCAATTCGGAAACTCTATTGAATTCTGTGGAGGTACCCACGTTCCGGCTACAGGCAAGATCGGTATGGTCCGTATTATCAGCGAAAGCTCTGTTGCTGCCGGTGTGCGCCGTATCGAGCTATCACGGGGGCCAAGTAGAGGAATTGATGGATACGGTCCAAGATACGCTGAATGACTTGAAGGCATTGTTCAACAATGCTCCCGATCTGAAAGTCGCCATCCGCAAGTATATTGACGAAATGCAGGATTGAAGAAGCAGGTGGAAGAGTTCATGAAAGAAAAGGGCGCCGCACTGAAAGCCAGACTGGTAGAGAATGCCAAAGAAATAAATGGTGTGAAAGTGGTGAAAGCCATCATTCCGATGTCTGCCGACGTAGTGAAAGATATTGCCTTCCAGCTGAAAGGTGAGATTCCTGCCAATCTGTTCGTTGTAATAGGTAGTGTGGACAACAACAAACCGATGCTGACTGTCATGATTAGCGAAGACTTGGTAAAAGCCGGACAGAATGCAGGTAAACTGGTCCGTGAAGCAGCCAAACTGATTCAAGGCGGCGGCGGCGGTCAGCCCCACTTCGCAACGGCAGGCGGTAAGAATCCCGACGGTCTGAATGCGGCTGTTGATAAAGTGATAGAGCTGGCTGCATTGTAATCTATTCGAATTTCGTCCATATTTCGTATATATCAAAACTCCGCCATCTGGTCTGAAAGCCGATGGCGGAGTTTTTTTATCTGGTTTACTAAGCCTTTTCTTCTTTATGGATAAGGGAAATAAAAAGGAAGATTTCTATCTCCCAAGCCTTTGGAGTTATCTCCATAGCCTTTGGAGTTAACTCCATAAGCTTGGGAGTTAACTCCAAAGGTTATGGAGATAGAATACAAACGTTCAAAAAGGCTTAGCCATAAAGAAAAAACATTAACCAAACGGTTGAAAACATATCATCAGTCATTAACACCTCACTGACTGCCCGCTCATTCCGTCTGCTCCTTCGGCCAGTTCACTAGATACAGAATTTCCGTAGCACGGGTGAAAGCCGTATACAGCCAACGGAAATAATCCGGAGTCAACATATCCTCCGTCATATAACCCTGATCCAAAAAGACCCGTTTCCACTGGCCACCCTGCGCTTTGTGACAAGTAACGGCATACGCATATTTCACCTGCAAGGCATTGTAATGAGGATCGGCTTTCATTTTCTTCATCCGCTCACGTTTCACTGTTATATCAGCATAATCCTCCAATACCGAATAAAACAACTTGTCATTCAATTCTTTAGGCAGTGCGGGTGTTTCAGTATGCAAGGTATCCAACAAAAGTTTCACCTCCAATTCCATACCATCATAGTCGGGGAACGCCAGCACCACATCGGCAAAACGAAAGCCGTATGCCTCACGCACCCGACGGACACGGCGAACCACAGCTATATCTCCATTGGCTATAAAATCAATCTCCTTACAACCCTCCGTCCAAAAATAGTTATTCTTCGCCACCATCAGCAGGTCACCGCTGTTCAGCTCATCCTCCCGAAACAGAATCGTATTCCTGATTCCCTTATTATAAATATTCGCCCGTTTATTGGAACGGCAGACCACAATCGTTTCGTCCATACCTGCCTGACCGTAACAATCATTGATTACCTCAATCAGCTCACTACCAGAAACCATCCGGATATCCGGAAACCCTTCCACACGGACAGAAGGCAAAGTGAGAAAATTTTCCTCGGATATGTAGCGGCGCAATTCTGTCGCATTCCAAAGAATCCCCGAATCATGCATCTGACGGACCACCTCAGTGAGCTGCGCCTCATATACTTCCATGCCATACCCGCGTAACTTATCGGCCGAAAGAGCCGGACTCTCCTCCTCTCCCACCGGAGGAAGCTGCGCCGTATCTCCTATCAGCATCAGACGGCAACCTGTTCCGGCATATACATATTGAATCAAGTCGTCCAGCAAACGCCCTGTACCAAAGACCGCCCCCGCCAATCCGTCATTAGCGATCATCGACGCCTCATCCACAATAAACAAAGTATGCTGATGCAGGTTATCATCCAAAGAAAAGTTGTCCAGGTCATTTGAAAAGTTGCGCTGGCGGTAAATCTTCTTATGGATAGTATAAGCCGGATGCTGTGCATAATGTGAAAAGACTTTAGCCGCCCTTCCCGTCGGAGCAAGCAGAACACACTTTTGCTGTAACTGGTCCAAGGTCTTCACCAATGCTCCGATAAGGGATGTTTTACCCGTACCGGCATATCCCTTTAAGAGAAAAACCGAGTCCGATTGGCGGGAAAAGAGAAAATCTGCTAAAAAATTTAACAGCTTTTTCTTGTTCTAAAGTTGGTTTATATAGAAAATTTCCCTTAATTTGCTGCACTAAATAACTATTAATCATAATTGCGTAATAAAAAAGTTCCTTGAACTGTGCGTTATTAGATTTATTTGTTTTATTTTTGCGATGCGAATATAAACTAAAAAAAACACATATTTATCATGAAAACAGTTATTAATATTGTATTGGCTGCTTGCGTTATCGGTTTGATATACGTTTGCTACGGCAGTATCATGGGACCGATCAACTTCGATGACGCTAAAAAGACTAGAGAGAAACAAGTTATTGCACGCTTAATTGACATCCGTAAGGCACAGTTGGAATACCGTAACCTGCACAATGGACGATATACTGCAAGCTTCGACACCTTGATTGATTTCGTCAAAACTGCAAAACTTCCGTTTGTAAAGAAAGAAGGAGTTTTGTCTGATACACAACTGGAAGCCGGTATGACTGAAAAGAAAGCGATGGCAATCATCAACAAAGCCAAAAAGACCGGTAACTGGAAAGAAGTTGAAAAAGAAGGTTTGATGAACTTCAAACGTGATACTTTATGGGTTGCCGTAACAGATACAATCTATGCTCCGGGCTTCAATGCAGACTCTTTGAGATATGTTCCCTTCGGAAACGGCGTACAATTTGAGATGGTTACCCGCAGCGATACTACCAAATCGGGTGCTCCTTTGAACTTGTTCCAAGCTCAAACTCCGTATGAAACATATTTGGGCGGCTTGAATACTCAAGAATTGGCTAACCTTAAAGACCTTCAGACCAAATTGGGTAAATATTGCGGTTTAAGAGTGGGTGATATCGAACAGCCTAACAATAACGCAGGTAACTGGGAATAAGAATGACTGAACGTATCGATTTTACAAAAATCAGAACAATATACATTATCCATCCGCCTCAGTGCGGATGGATTTTTCTTTTTCTATCTATAACCCACTGACAGATAATGATTTCTGCTTTGTTCCGCATCCGGTCAACACCGGATATTCCATGACGGCCAATCTGAAAGATATGCTGACTAAAACAGAAGCGCTGAAGTATCCGTATAAACGGGTTAACATCTTGTATGACTCCCCCCGTTTCACCCCTGTTCCTTTGGAATTATTCGAAGACGAACAGATGGATACAATTTTCTATCATAATTTTCCTAAAGCTAAAGGAAATAACGAGATTGTACTTTGCAATGTCCTGGGAAGAAGCAATGTGGTAATACTTTTTGCTATGGACAAACATACCCATTTGTTACTGACTGAACATTTTCCTACAGCTCGTTTCTTCTCCACCGCCAGCCCGCTGACTGAATATTTCGCCCGGAAAAGCCGGTTGGGTAACAGCCGGAAACTATATACATACATACGCGAGCAACAAATGGAAGTTTTTTGTTTTGATAAGGGCAACTTATTACTGATCAACTCATTTCCATGCAAACAAACCACAGACCGTGTGTATTACCTATTATATGTATGGCAACAATTAAATTATAATCAGGAAAGAGACGAGCTGCACTTGACAGGAATATTAAAGGACAAAGAAGAATTACTGAAAGAGTTGCGCAATTATCTGCGCCAGGTATTCGTCATCAGCCCCAAAGCGGAATTCAACCGCTCCGAGATAAGTAAAATAGAAGAGATACCTTTTGACATGCAAACCTTATTATTATGCGAGTAATCAGCGGTATATACAAACGGCGCCGTTTCGATGTGCCTCATACATTCAAGGCACGTCCGACAACGGATTTCGCCAAAGAGAACCTTTTCAATGTATTAAGTAACAATTATTTTGACTTCGAGGACGGAGTTACAGCCTTGGACCTTTTCGCCGGTACGGGCAGCATCAGTATAGAACTGGTTTCACGCGGTTGTGACCGGGTTATTTCAGTAGAAAAAGATCCCCAGCACCTTTCTTTCATCTCACAGATGATGCGTGAAGTGAAGACCGACAAATGTTTTCCTATCCGTGCTGATGTCTTTAGATTTATAGACAAATGCAGCGAGCAATTTGATTTCATCTTCGCCGACCCTCCATACGCCTTGAAAGAGTTGGAAAGCATCCCCACCCGTATTTTCGAAAGCGGGATTTTAAAGGAAGACGGATTACTGGTACTGGAACATGGCAAAGAGAATCATTTTGAGGATGACCCCCATTTTATTGAGCGCCGTGCATATGGCAGTGTGAACTTCTCTTTCTTCAAAGCAACGGTGCCAGCAACCGGACAATAGATTCTTGTGCTTTTTGATACCAAGGACGCTTTATCCATGTTTTTCTCTGCAACAGGATGGCGTCCTTCTGGTCTTGCAGGAAAATACCTTTCAACAGCAATGCTGAGGACGGATCATACATAAAGGCATTCACCTCAAAATTATGCTCAAAGCTACGGAAGTCCATATTTGTAGAACCTACCGTAGAAAGAGTATCATCACTGACCATCAGCTTGGAATGCAAAAAACCTTCTGATAAAGGTAAATCCTGACACCCGCACGCATGATATCATCCAAATAAGATAACGAAACCTAAATAGTGTTTAATCCATGTTATCGGCACGTGCCGGTATCATAATGCGAACATCCAAC
>ENA-OPZN01000277-OPZN01000277.1-human-gut-metagenome-genome-assembly--contig:-NODE-277-length-18690-cov-3.158002_pt1 | contig 18690 bp, 18 predicted proteins | sample MGYA00242483_ERZ504503 | MGnify/ENA primary metagenome ERZ504503 (study PRJEB26092, sample SAMD00036285) | human gut metagenome | host: Homo sapiens | study: EMG produced TPA metagenomics assembly of... | reverse complement strand
CCGTGATCGGCCCCAGGCCCGTGACGCTCGAGGAGACCTACGAGTTCGGCGACGGCCGCGACGAGTTCCTCTCCTGCAAGCCTGGCATCACCGGCTGGTGGCAGGTGACCGAGCGCAACGAGGCGACCTGGGAGAACGGCGATCGCCAGATGCTCGAGCTCTTCTACGTGCGCCACGCGAGCCTGGCGCTCGACCTCAGGATCTTCGTCCGCACGTTCAAGGCCATGTTCGTGGAGAGGACGGGGAAGTGACGGCTTCGGTATCGGTGGTCATACCGACGCTCAACGCGGGGCGCGAAATCGGGGGGCTGCTGGACAGCCTCCTGTCCCAGACGGTTGTGCCGGGCGAGATTCTCGTCGTGGACTCCTCGTCGGAAGACGCCACCCAGGACATCGTGGCGTCATACGCCGGCCGAGGGGTTTCGCTCGACGTCATCGAGCGCACCGAGTTCAACCATGGCGCCACGCGGCACAGGGCGTTTATGAGGACTGTCGGCGACTACACCCTGTTCATGACCCAGGACGCGGTGCCGGCGGGCGATCGCTATATAGAGAGGCTCACCGCTCCGCTCGAGGCCGACAAGGCGATCGCTCTGGTGTCCGGCAGGCAGCTCCCCAAGCCCGACGCCCGTCGCTTCGAGCAGCTCGTGCGCGAGTTCAACTACCCGGACGAGCCGTCCGTGAGGGGCGCGGAGGACTTGCTGAGCTATGGCATAAAGACGTTTTTCGCCTCCGACGTGTGCTCGGCCTACCGCAGGAAGCCTACATGGAGTGCGGCGGGTTCGCCCCGGTCAACACCAACGAGGACATGCTCATGGCGGCGCGTTTTATCGCCGCCGGCTACAAGGTTGCGTATGAGCCCTCTGCCGCCGTCTACCACTCCCACAACCTCACTCCTAAACAGCAGTTCAGGCGCAACCGGGAGGTCGGTGTGTTCCTTGCAGTCCACGCCGGCGAGCTCATGGGTGCGTCGGAGATCGGCGAGGGAGGGAGACTCGTGAAGGCCGTCTCCGCGCAGCTGCTCCGAGAGGGGCGGCTCGGGGAATTCATGGCGTTCGGGTTCGATTGCGCCGCAAGGCTAGCTGGAAACAGGATCGGTCGAAGGTCTGCAAAATAATTAGTTAAGGAGAACTCTCATGAAAGGCATCATCCTCGCCGGCGGGTCCGGCACGCGTCTCTACCCGCTCACGCTCGTGACCTCTAAGCAGCTGCTGCCGGTCTACGACAAGCCCATGATCTACTACCCGCTGTCCACCCTCATGCTGGCGGCATCCGCGACATCCTGATCATCTCCACTCCGACCGATCTGCCCAACTTCGAGCGCCTGCTCGGGACGGCTCGCGCTACGGAGTGAACCTGTCCTACGCCGAGCAGCCCAGCCCAGATGGCCTAGCCCAGGCCTTCACCATCGGCGAGGAGTTCATCGCAGGCGAGCCGTGCGCCCTCGTGCTCGGCGACAACATCTTCTACGGCAACGGCCTCAGCCGCCATCTCAAAAGGCCGTTCAGAACGCCGAGGTGGGCTGCGCCACGGTCTTCGGCTACCACGTCGACGACCCCGAGCGCTTCGGTGTCGTGGAGTTCGACGGGGAGGGTCGTGCCGTCTCCATCGAGGAGAAGCCCGAGCACCCCAAGTCGAGCTACGCCGTCACCGGCCTGTACTTCTACCCGGGCGACGTCGCCGAGCGCGCCGCGCTCGTGGAGCCCTCCGCGCGCGGCGAGCTCGAGATCACCGACCTCAACCGGATGTACCTGGCCGACGGGCTGCTCTCCGTGGTGACGCTGGGCCGCGGGTACGCCTGGCTCGACACCGGCACCATGGAGTCCCTCTACGAGGCCGGCGAGTTCGTCCGCGCCGTGGAGCGCTCCCAGGACCTGCCGGTCTCGGTCCCCGAGGAGATCGCCTGGGAGAACGGCTGGATCACGACCGATGGGCTCGAGGAGGCCGCCGAGGCCTACGGCAAGTCGGTCTACGGCCAGCACCTCAAGAAGGTCGCCGCCGGCGAGATCGTCAACAGCCCGCGCGAGTACTAGGAGATACCCCTCATGTCTGAGATCTTTGAACCCCACAACATCATCGTCACGGGCGGCTGCGGCTTCATCGGCAGCAACTTCGTGCACTACGTCGTGGACAACCACCCCGAGGTGCACGTCACCGTCCTGGACAAGCTGACCTACGCCGGCAACCCCGAGAACATCGCGGGCCTGCCCTCCGACCGCGTGGAGCTCGTCGTGGGCGACATCTGCGACGCGGAGCTCCTGGACCGCATCGTCCCGGGCCACGACGCCATCGTGCACTACGCCGCCGAGTCCCACAACGACAACTCCATCGCCGACCCCGAGCCCTTCCTGCGCACCAACGTCGAGGGCACCTTCCGCCTCCTGGAGGCCGTCCGCAAGTACGGCGTCCGCTACCACCACGTCTCCACCGACGAGGTCTACGGCGACCTGGCGCTCGACGACCCCGCCAAGTTCACTGAGGAGACGCCCTATAAGCCGTCCTCTCCGTACAGCTCGACCAAGGCTTCCTCCGACATGCTCGTCCGAGCGTGGACCCGCACCTACGGGCTTCGCACCACGATCTCCAACTGCTCCAACAACTACGGCCCCTACCAGCACGTGGAGAAGTTCATCCCCAGGCAGATCACGAACATCATCGACGGCGTGCGCCCCAAGCTCTACGGCCGCGGCGAGAACGTCCGCGACTGGATCCACACCGAGGACCACTCCTCGGCCGTCTGGGACATCCTCACGAAGGGCCGCATGGGGGAGACCTACCTCATCGGTGCCGACGGCGAGAGGAACAACATCACGGTCCTGCGCATGATCCTCGAGGCGATGGGACGCGACCCCGAGGACTTCGACTGGGTCGCCGACCGCCCCGGCCACGACCGCCGCTACGCCATCGACTCGACGAAGCTCCAGCGCGAGCTCGGCTGGAGGCCGGCCCACACCGACTTCGCCGGGGGCCTGAAGCAGACCATCGACTGGTACGTCGAGAACGAGTCCTGGTGGCGCCCCGCCAAGGAGGCCACCGAGGCCCGTTACCGCGCACAGGGCCAGTAGGCCACACCCCGGCGAAGCGCACCGCGGGGTGCCCGCGCGGCCGCAGGCAGCTGGGGATGATCCTGCGTCCCCGCGCGGCGCCCGGTTATACAACCTCTTCGATAGGAGCTTTTCCCACATGGCAGACATCGCATTCGAGAAGGACCTCTCCGTCGCCGAGACCGGAATCGAGGGCCTCAAGGTCGTCGACCTCGCCGTCCACGGCGACTCGCGCGGCTGGTTCAAGGAGAACTGGCAGCGCGCCAAGATGACCGCCCTGGGCATCCCGGACCTCCGCGTCGTCCAGAACAACATCTCCTACAACGACAGCCGCGGCGTCACCCGCGGCATCCACGCCGAGCCCTGGGACAAGTTCATCTCCGTGGCGCGCGGCTCGGTCTTCGGCGCATGGGTGGACCTGCGCGAGGGTAGCGAGACCTTCGGCAAGGTGTTCACCTGCACGCTCGACCCGAGTAGGGCCATCTACGTCCCGCGCGGCGTGGGCAACTCCTTCCAGGCACTCGAGGACGGCACCGCCTACACCTACCTGGTGGACGCCCACTGGTCGCTCGAGCTCAAGAGGACCTACACCTTCGTGAACCTCGCCGACCCCGAGCTCGCCATCGAGTGGCCGATCCCCCTCGACGAGGCCACCGTATCCGAGGCGGACCTGAACCACCCGATGCTCAAGGACGTCGTCCCCATGGCTCCCAGGCGCACCCTCGTCACCGGCTGCAACGGCCAGCTGGGCCATGCTGTGCGCAGGCTGGCGGAGGAGCGCGGCGTCGCCAAGGACTTCGACTTCTGCGACATCGACACCTTCGACATGTCAGACCCGGACGCCTACTCCGAGTACGACTGGTCGCTCTACGGCACCGTGATCAACTGCGGCGCCTACACGGCTGTTGATAAGGCGGAGACCCCCGAGGGCCGCGTGACCGCCTGGAAGGCCAACGCGACCGGGCCGGCGCTTCTCGCACGCACCTGCGCCGGGCACGGGATCACCCTCGTCCACGTGTCCTCCGACTACGTCTTCGACGGCACCGCCGAGGTGCATGACGAGGAGGAGCCCCTCAGCCCGCTTTCCGTCTACGGCCAGACCAAGGCGGCCGGCGACATCGCCGTGGCGGGGTGCCCGCGCCACTACATCATGCGCAGCTCCTGGGTCATCGGCGAGGGCCGCAACTTCGTCAAGACCATGAAGGCGCTCTCCGACCGCGTCGCCGACCCCGAGGACGGGCTCGAGCAGGTCACCGTCGTGGACGACCAGCTGGGACGCCTGACCTTCACGCGCGACATGGCCGGGGCCATCTTCCACGTGCTTGATGTGAAGGCCCCCTACGGGACCTATAACTGCACCGGCTCCGGCGCTGTGAAGAGCTGGGCGGACATCGCCCGTGCCGTCTTCGAGGCCGCCAACGGCAACGGGGACAAGGTCTTGCCGGTATCGACCGCCGACTACTACGCGAGCGCCGCCGGTCCCGTCGCCCCGCGCCCGGTCCACTCCGCGCTCGACCTTTCCAGGCTCGAGTCGGTCGGGTTCAACATGCCCGACTGGGAGGAAGAGCTGGGGGAGTACCTTGATACACTCGCCATGCAGGATGGTGAAGCCTAATGTTTGGTCAATATGGTCCTTCTGAGACGTTTAAAAATGTGTGGGCGCTGCTTCTCACCAAGGTGTTATTCCCCGGTGCAAGACTTGTCCGCCGCCCCTTTTACCTTCGCGGTGGCAAGTGTCGCTTCGTTTATGGGGAGGGCTTCACCTGTGGTTATTCTTGTCGTTTCGATCTTGCTGGTGACGGCGCCCCTCTTATTATCGGCAAGAACTGCAAGATAAACGATCGAGTTCATATCTCTGCGCATGAGAGCGTCGTTATCGGAGATAACGTGCTCATGGCTTCGAATATTTTTATATCTGATAACAGTCATGGGTCCTATGACGATGATCCCTCATTGCCCGATATGGCGCCTGATGATCGAAAGATCGTCACTAAGCCTGTGCGCATTGGCGATAACGTGTGGATAGGCGAAGGTGCAGCGGTGATGCCTGGTGTGACCATTGGCAACGGTGTGATTATCGGTACCAATGCGGTAGTGACTCGCGACGTTCCCGACAACGTGATCGTTGCTGGGGTTCCTGCTAAACCCATTAAACGATTTGTGGGGGGGGGGGGGTGGCTTTCCAGTGAAAACGGTAAGACCCCAAAGGTAAGTATCGTCGTCCCCATGTATAACGTGGGCGAATGCGCCGCGGCTTGTCTTCGCTCCCTTATGGGCCAGACGTACAAAAACATAGAAATTGTGGTTGTTGATGATGGGGCAACCGATGATACGGCAGATATATGTGCCCGTACCATCTCGGATGATGATCGAGTTAAACTCGTGCACAAGGAGAACGGAGGCCTCTCTTCCGCTCGTAACTTCGGCCTTGCCCGTGCCACTGGCGACTTTGTCACATTTGTGGACGGTGACGACGTTCTGGACGAGTGGGCTGTAGGGCATATGGTTGCCCTTGCGCAGAAGACCGGTGCGCCCCTTGTCACATGTGAATATAAGAAGATTGACTCGACTGACGATTTTGGTTGTCAAGAGATTGGCGAAGGCAAGGTCGTCTCCGGCGACGATCTTCTTGGAATGTTGCTTCTGCTTAACGGCGAGTCCGGCTCTGCCTGCGCGAAGCTGTATGCTAGAGAACTATTCCCGCTCCTTGCATTTCCCGAGGGGCAGCTGTTCGAGGACTTCGGCGTTGAAGCCACTGTCTTCTCTAACGTTGATAAGGCTTGTATTTCTGGCGCAGAGCTCTATGGCTATCTTGCCCGCGAGGGTTCCATTACTACGAATAGGAAATACGAAGACAAACACCTCGAGGGCATGGAAGCATCTTTATCAATTGTGAGAGACGTGGTTGACGATAGACCTGAGTTGAAAGATGCGTTTGCTTGCTTTGAGGCTTTCTGCTCTCTTCGTGTTGCATCGAGATTGGATTTGAATAAGTGTATCGACAAGCGCAAGGCTAAAGCTTACATCCTTAATGCGAGGAAACGCTGCAAGAGGGTCGCCGGAAACCCTCTTGCGAGTAAGACCTGGCGCTTGCGTTGCGGTCTTTTTGCATTTTCTCCAGCATTTCATAATCTTGCATACAGCCTTTACGGCAACTTGACCGGAAAGGTCGTGGGTTAGTGCAGTCTTTGACGAGCAATGGTGGGATCGGTCGCGTGCGACCCGATAATATTTTTTCTTGGCTCTCTGCCATTACGCTGCTATTTATGCTTTGCATACCTTTATTTGGAAATGCTAATAAAATTGACATAGTTTCCATTGCCTTGTTTGGAAACGGTTTTTCGGTGTTGCTATGCTGTGGATAACCATGGCGGGCGCACCTTACTCGCTCAAGCAAGTGCATTGGATATTCTATGTTACTTTCTTTGCTATTGCACCGCTTTTTCAATATACGAGCGGCGTCTGGCCGTGGGGATATTCGCCTTCAAATACAAGGATTCTTCAGGTTTGCTTACTTGTCTTTATTTGGGGTCTGATCTTTGTTTTTGCGAGTGGAAGTACCGACTTTGTTTCGCAGAACTATGATTCAAATAATCATGAAATGCTATGTCGCAAGATGACATTTGAGCTTACGCCTATTGCTCGTACGATTTTGCCCTTAGGGTGCGTAGCTTGTCTTGTTGTCCTGTTAAAGGTCGTAGGCTTTGAAAATATGTTCTTGAGGACTACCAATAAAGCTGATATTGATTCTTCGAGTCTTGCATTAATAATTAGTGTTTGTTTGCGCGCGTTTGTTTTTGGAAGCTTTGCGCTGTTAGCACTAAATGCAAGAAGAGAGCACAAGTATTACGCTGGCACTATCGTTGCCGGTATTTGCCTGATCCTCACATGCTTTCCAACCGCGTTGGCTCGTTTCAATGTCGCTGCCATCTACCTTGGGATCGCTATTCTTTTGTTTCCTGCATTTTCTAAAAAACGGGGTCTGTTTTCGTTTCTTCTTATTATGGGGTTCTTGGTTGCTTACCCGCTCTTTAATGCCTTTAAGTACATCGGTGCCGCGGCTTCATTCCATGAGGGCATGGAAACGATAGTTGGATCTATGACTGCTGGCTATACTTCCGGAAACTATGATGCTTTTTCAGTAATGTTCTGGTGTTTTGACTATCTTGGTCGATTTGGCTGCGCCAATGGGCTCCAACTAATTGGGGCGATACTGTTCTTCATTCCGCGTTCCATTTGGCCTTCTAAGCCTGTTCCGTCTGGCGAGCTGGTGTTTAGTTCTCTAAACTTTCACTTTACCGATATTGCGTTTCCTCTGCCTTTCGAAGGTGTTCTTAATTTTGGTTTGATTGGGCTTCCTGTATTTGCTCTGGGCTATGGCTTTGTTGTCCGTATGGTCGACACGCATTATTGGAAAAGCCGTAAGAGTTATCTCGCGGGTGCGCCCTCCACTCTGCTGCTTTATTATCCATTTCTCCTTTGTTTAACTTTCTATATGCTACGTGGCGCGATGATGACTACTTTTACTTATATTTTTGGAGATTTAGCAGTTATGTCTCTTCTTCACTTCATAGCCGAAGCATTGAAGAAGCGCGCTATACAACCCTCGAAATCGCCCAAATCGCCCGCCGCCGTCCTTAATTGATACTATTCGGAGTTTAGTTTTGAGTTCTCAACACAAACATTTCTACAGCAATGTCGTTTGGCAGTACGGATTGCAGATTGTTAAGTACATTTTTCCCCTTATTACACTGCCTTATCTGACACGTGTGCTTCTGCCAGAGGGTTACGCGATCTACGCGTATGTCGTGTCGTTCATGACTTTCGCCCAGACTTTCGTCGATTTTGGCTTTAACCTTTCCGGTACTAAACGCATAGCAAAATCCGAGACTGTCGAAGAGGAGAACCGGGCTATTGGTGCTGTGACAGCGGCTCGCCTGTTGCTTGGTGTAGTGACCGGTGCTGTTGTCGTTGTTGTGGCCTGGTTCATCCCCATTACTCATTCGAACATGCTATATACCGTGCTTGCATTTGTTGCTGTATTCGGTAAGGCGCTTGCTCCTGACTTTCTTTTCCAGGGACATGAAAACATGGGTCCATTGACGACTCGCTATTTTGTCTCGAAGGGTGTCTCTACTGCCTTGACGTTTGTCGTTGTCCATTCTATCGATGACATTCTGTGGATTCCTGTTCTCGACATCCTTTCGAGCATTATTGCCCTTGCCTGGTCTTTCATTTCCGCCAAGCGAATGTTCGGTACCACCATTACGTTCGTAACCCTAAGTGAGGCGCTTTCAGAACTGAAGGTTTCCGCGCTCTATTGTTTCTCGAACATGGCCTCCGTCGTTTTTTCCGGTTTCACTACGCTCTTGATTGGAATCGTGATTACTGACAAGGCGATGATCTCCTACTGGTCCCTTGCTGTAACTGCAATCAATGCCATCCAGTCCCTTTATTCGCCAATTGTGAACAGTCTGTACCCCCATATGGTCAAGGGGGGTGACTACGGTTTTGCAAGGAAGTTGCTCCTTGTCTCTATACCCGTCCTGCTCATTGGCACCATTGCTTTCGCAGCGCTTTCCGATGTAGTTATGCTCGTACTCGGTGGCGAGGACTATCTATCGGGTTCCTGGGTTATCGCCTGGGCTTCACCCGTACTCCTGTTTTCCTTCTATGCAACGATGGTCGGCTGGCCGATTCTAGGCGCCTCTGGCAAAGTCGCTGAGGTTACCTTCACCACAGTGGGGTCTGCTGTATTTTGCATTGTTTCGCTTTTGACCGTGTCTGCGATAGGAGTCGCGAGTATGCAGGTCATTTGCATCATCCGTTGCCTTACTGAGGCAATTATGTGTGTGAGTCGCATTTGGCTCGCGCGCGGATACTTGCTTCCGTCTCGAAGCGTTACCACCGGTTGCGAAAGATAAGGAATAAGAAATGAAAAAGTGCGTCGGTATATTGTCACGGCATGCAGTGCCGAACTACGGTTCCATTCTGCAAGCATATGCCCTTCAGGATGCGTTCGCTTCAATGGGTATCGATGCTGAGTATGTTGACTATCGCATCCCCCGGGACTTTCCTTTAGCGGATGCCATGAGGACCTCTGGCGCGCTCGGTCCAATTCGTGCGATTCCAAAAGCGATTGGCGCCCGTAAGTTCGAGGCGATGAGGAGTGGCTTGTTGAGGCAGAGCCGTAGGGTTACCGATCCAGAAGAGCTCGGTAAGCTTCTTGCGGAGTATCCTGTCCTTTGTGTGGGAGGCGACCAAGTGTGGAACATCATGTCCGATGGAAACATCGAGGGTGCCTACCTTTTGGAGGGCGCATCAGACGATACCTACAAGTTCTCCTTCTCTTCCTCCTTTGGTAAAAATGGCCTCGATTCACGCGAACACGAACGTGCCGCCAAAGCGTTTGCACGCTTTGATAGGCTTTCAGTGCGCGAGGAAAGTGGTCAGAAAACTCTTGAGGAAATGGGGTTTGAGGCGCAAACCGTTGTCGACCCCGTGCACCTGCTCTCAAAGGAGGCCTGGTTTGATCGTGTTGAGCCTTGTGCTCCCCGCGGGTGAATGGGAAGTACTGCCTGATTTATAACCTGCATCCAAGCGATGCCTTCGACCGCTATTCTGTTGCCGCATGCAAGTCACTCGGCCTCGAGGTCGTTAGCATTCGTCCGTCGCTTCGTAAGACGATGGGGAAGAATTTGTTCTACCCGTCGCTTCACGAATTCCTTTGGCTGTTTGACAATGCCACCTGCGTACTCACGGACTCATTCCACGGGACTGCTTTTTCGTTACTGTTCAATACGCCCTTTGTCGATATTCTGCCTGAGCAGTATGCGGAGCGTAACAAGGCGATTCTTTCTCGCTACGGGTTGGATTCCCGCATAAGCACGGAGCTTCAGCCAGAAGAGCTTTGCCTTAACGATTTTGATTGGGCGAGCGTCAATGAGTCGCTTGCCGTCAACCGTGAGTCCTCTACGGAGTTCCTTTGTGACACCGTTGGCGAGTTCTCCGCCCGTCTTGCTCGCTAGAATAATGAATGGAAGGTCCTGTTTTGAGTCAGCCATCTGTTTCCATCATCGTCGCTGTTTACAAATCTGAACAATTTCTACCGAAGCTTCTTCACTCCTTTGAGGCTCAAACCCACAAGAATCTCCAGATTATTCTCGTTGACGATGGTTCTCCCGATGACAGTGGTCGCATCTGTGATGAATATGCTACACGTGACCCTAGGGCTATTGTTATTCACAAGCCTAATGGCGGCACTTGCTCCGCTAGGAATGTGGGACTTGGTGTCGCGACGGGTGACTATCTCATGATTGTGGACGGTGACGACTGGCTGGAGCCCGATTGCGTCGAATATTTGGTCGACTTGGCTGAGAGCACCGGCTCCGACATGTCCTACTCGGTGAATCTCTTCACAACGCGCGATAGGGAGCAGATTGTTGAGGATGTCCGAGAGACTTGGTCGCAGAGCGAGCTACCTCTGCCATCATTTATCCCTTTATGCGGCTGGGGCCTTGGAATAAGTTGTATAAAACGTTCCGTAGTTGTCGACAACAATATTTCGTTTTCCGTTCCTTTGGTTTCGGCGAGGGTCTGTACGTTTGCTACCGAGGTTGCACAGCACTCTAATCATGTGGCGTCGGTAGACGTAAGGTCTACAACTACCGTTTGAATAACATGGGGAGCGGTCTTACCAACTACAACGTTCAAAAATGGCAAGAACGCCCTCGGAAATATTAAAATTCATTAAAGAGAACTTGACTCTGGACACTCCGATGGTTCGCCACGCATGCGATTGGCATATCTGGCGAAACTACGAGTTCCTACTCACTCAGATAATAGGTGCGGATGAAATGGACTCCGAAGGCGAACTTGTGAAAGAATGTGCGGCGTACGTTAGGAAGAACTGGCTGTCCGTGTTCAAGAACAGCGAGGTCGGCCTTTCCGAGAAAGTAAAGATCGCGTGCTGCGGCATGGCGCCCGTGCTTTACGCGAAGCTGGTCATAGATCGAAACCGGAAGGGGCTCGAGGCTGATAAAGGCAAGTTCATGGATGTCGAGGAGTAGGTGCATGGCGAACCTAAAGCACGCAATCAAACAGGGCATCGTCGCTCTCAAAGCCAAGAATATACAGCCTGTGATGCAGACCGTCGGCGATGAATGCCTGCTCAAGGGGAAGACCGCCCTCGTAGTGGGAGGCTCAGGCGGAATCGGCAAGGCGGTTGCCAAGGCGTTCCTGAAGAACGGCGCGAATGTTGTCATCGCCGGCACTAGGCGCGCGAAGGTCGACAAGGTGGTGTTAGAGCTTGGCGAGAAGTGCGCCGGGGTTGTTGTCGACCTTGCCGAGCCAGAGACCTTTTCGAAAGTTATCGACGAGGCGGTGGCATTCTACGGCCCCATCGATATCCTAGTCAATTCTGCCGGCGTTCACACCGAGGACGTCTCCATGGGCGGGTTTCTCGATTTTTCAGTTGAGGAATACGATCGCATCTTGGACATCAACCTGCGCGGCGTCTACTTCATGGTGCAGTCTGTTGCAAAGCGCATGATTTCCGATAAGGTCAGCAATGGGCATATCCTTATCGTCTCATCCTCGGCTGGCAACGAGCCCGCATGGTCTCCCTACCGCGTGTCGAAGTGGGGCCTGAAGGGCATCACTGAGGGCATGGCTTCCGCCCTGGTTCCTTATGGCATTGTAGTCAACGCGATTGCGCCCGGCAGCACGGCGACTCCTCTTCTTGGCGTCGAGGAGGGTGACAGCATATCCGCTGAGGACAACAGGCTTGGAAGGCTCGCAATGCCCGAGGAGATCGCAGAGTTCGCTGTGATGTTGGCCAGCCCCATGGGCGACATGGTCGTTGGTGACACTTTGTACGTCTCCGGTGGCCGTGGGGTCTGTGATATCCGGTAGCGGCTTTGCTGGCGCTTCAAAGTATGAGATCGCCTTTACCGCAGAAGTATCCTAGTGCACGGGTAACTGTATGTGCCTTATGGGGCGCGTGCGGACGCCAGATGTATTCCGTGGCGTTTTGATGTGGGTGCCCCGTGCGTGCACGTTGCCACTTCGGCTTTAGTGCTATGCCCGACGCCCAAAGGGAGTGGTTTAAAGGGCTTTCCGTGATGACGATCGAGGTAGTGTCCCGAAAGTTGGTGTAGAGCTCGATTCTCGAGGGTGGCAGCAGGCTGTCCGAGGAACCGAGAATCGCTTAGAACGCCGTCATTCTAGCGCATGCCTCGCCGCCTTCCTGCCGGGAATCGGGTTGTCGGCCACCACTAGCGCGATGATCCCGGCCGCCTGCTCGGCCGCGGTGCCCTTGGCGGCCTGCCGATCGGGTCGTTGCTGAACCAGCGGCGGCCCGCCCAGTCATCTTCCATCTCCGACAACACGGCGCCCATCATCCTGATGAGCGACTTCCTGCTAGGGAAGACCTGCACGACGCGGCTGGCGCGCTTGAGCTTTCGGTCGGCGCGCTCCCGCACGTTTTTGGTGCGCAGCCTGACGCCGAGCTCGTGGGGGAAATTCAGGTAGGTCAGGGCGTCGGCCTCGGCCTCTTCCAGCCCTCGGCCGCCTTGGGTCAGGGCCCTCTATCTGGGCGGTGGCGAGCCGGTGGGGCCCTCACGAGCCCGGGGGTCGCGCTCGGCGAACACGGCCTTCAGGTTGCCCAGCACGGCGCCCTTTTTTCTGCCTGGTCGGCGCGTTGCCGGCGGCGCTGCGCATCAGATGCGCGATGCGGCGCTGCCACGCGTCGCCCGGGTAGGGCTGGATGACGTCTGACAGGTCGCGTTCCCGCTGGTCGGCGATCGATTCGTCCAGCGACAAACACATCCTCGACACCTGGCTGGCGCTCATGCGGTCTATGTTCATGCCCTGCGCCACGTGCTTCGCCTTCCTGGTGGGCACACCGTCGGCCGCCATCTCGGACACAGCGGCGATGACCGCGCGGTCCACACGCGAGAACCGCTCGATGGGGTCCTCGGGGAAGTGGTTGCCGGCGCGCAGCTTCGGGATCCCGAGGGTGATGGTGTCGACGTCGGTGGCGAGTCTGCGCTCGCGGTAGCCGTTGCGCCGGTTGCAGCTTTCGCGCGCCTCGTCGCCCCAGGTGTCCATGATCTCGTTGACGAGCGACTCGGTCATCACCCTTATGAGCTCGGCCATGTTCGCCATGCCGTCGTTGAATCTCGGCATCAGGGCGCCACTGCCCGCGATCTCGCGCATCTTGTCCATGTGCGGTTACTGCCTTTCCGCGAATCCTGACTTCAGTAATTTAGATTCCAGGCGATAACCTCTTCCTGCTTTCTACGGCCAGGGAAGCGGTCCTTGCACCAACATTTGGGACACGATCGCGCAAGCGCTAACCGGATTATTTGCATCTGCGCAATCTGCGTTTGACCGTACCGAGGATAGGGGAGGGGTATTCTGTGGACTTGAGGCCGGTTACGCTCTGCGGCTTGCGGAACCGGCCTCAGCGGGATGCGTTTAGCAATTTTGAGCGCGTCGCGCGTCGGAAGCTTAGCGCCTCCGCTTCTTACTGTTGCGGGAGCGCTTTATTGGATGGGTGCGATGTGTTGCCAATACTAACTAGGTGCAGTGCTCAATCTCTTTCTATCACGGATACCAGGCAGCTGTTCTTCAACTCATTGATTGTTTTGTGCGCTGCGTTCTTCTTGTCAAATTGATTGCTCCAGCGCAGGGCGGCAACCGCGTCAATGAGCTCATCGATGCGGTTCTCATCATCGACCATGCTTCGATAGTCATCAGGTTTGATGCAGCGGCCAAAGGTTTCCACGAAGCAGCCCTTAATGCTTTCCCATCCTTTCACTTCTGTGGTGAAAACGGAATAGTCGCCTTTGTTAACGAGTCGATCGTAGGCAGCTGGATTGGACACCCGTATCCCAGCCACAACAGTGTCCATAAAGCTGACGCGAAAGACAACCTCGTTCGTGCTCCACAGATCGTCGAGACGCTCCAAATTCGGTTTACATATATCGATGAGGCGATTTGCCTCCCGCAACGACATGTCGTGAGCTTCGACAATAGACTTGATGACCAAGCTTGATTGGTGGTTCGGAATCATTTCCCTATACGTCAGATAGTCATCCATGCCTACTGTGCGAATTGGGACCGCAATGTCGTAGAATTTAGAAAGATAGCGAATGCCGTTAAAGCCTGCACCATATTGCCCTTCGATTACATGTGCGAGCTGCTTGACGTTGAGAGCGTACAGCACAACGACATTATCCAGATCAAACAGCGTCTTGAGCTCCTCCAAGAGCCTACAAGCAAATCTTGGCTCGCATCTGTCGAGCTCATCGACAAAGAGGAGTAACTTGTTTGCACGTTCTTTTAGGACGAGATTCACTGCTTCGGCAACTGCGTTGCGTAAGCTTGATCGTTTTTTGAACGCGTCGAGTAGGTCCTCTGATTTTATGGCTTCCGCCATCTTGCCAATTGCGGTGCCGAGTCCGGCGGCGTGATGATTGAATGTCATTTCCACGAGGTTATTGAGCGCCGCCTTCACCACCTTACTGTCCGACGGATCGCTCTCGAGGCGAACCTCGTCGGCTTCTGCTGCGAGCGTGCAAGCAACTGACGCTAAGGGATCGCCCCAGTAGTCATAGCTCCAGGCGTTGTAGTAGACGGGTAGATAGTCACAATGCCACGAGGCTTCGCCTTTGAATGCGTTACTAGCAATCATGTCAATTCCTGCTGGCAGCACGTCCGGGCAGGTATTGAGGATATCAATGGCGATTAAGGATCTGACGAAATATGTTTACCAGATCCCAATCCCCATCGAGAAAGATGGACAGTCCTTTATCTATATTCATCAGCAGGTGCAGCATGTCTGCTATATCCTGATTGCGGTTAAGTGAGTTATTCGATATGAGCTCAAGAAGTTCATTGTCGCCAGGATTGTAATTGGTTCGTTGCAACATTTCTGGTCTCCAATTTATTTGGACGTTAGTAACTCATTTCTTCCCAGGAACAGTGGGCGTTAATCCGCTTCGATCGAATCTCGTTGCTAAGCGGATACATGGGGAGAAAAGGGGGAGTCATTAAAGAGCTATCTCGGTGGTATCGGGCAGGCAGGCCCCATTCGTTTATCTTCAGTGCAGTGATTGCACGGAAGTGAAGTCTTCCAAACCCTGATATCCTGCCGAGTATTGGTGCGCCTGGGGAGGGATGTGAAGTCGAGTTTAATTTTAGAGCGGTTCCCAACGAGAGGAACAATGCGTCTCTTGTGGGGTGCGGCAAAGCATTCTGCCACTATGTCGAACTCCACCTTCAAATGCTCCATAAGGTAATTGTCTCAGACGAATGGTGTGCAGATCGTTGTCATATCGATTGCGACAGCCCTGAGGATAAAGGCATGGCAAGTGGAGATGTGCAGGATTGGGCTTCCTCGCCGAGGCGCAGTTAGCCCGCGACTCCACGGCGGCCGTCCCTTTATCGACCTCGCTTACACCAACTTTTCCGACGTGATCCGACGGCTCCATGGAGATGCGGATAATTAGGCCAATAAAGTCGGTCAGTTTTAAGATTCGAAAGATGCAGGGTTGCAGTGCAGAGTGGGAGAACAGGCAACGTCTTTATGCCGATTCGTATCTGAGGCGGTCTTGCTATGCGACCTTGGATGTGAGACCATAAAGCCACCGAAGGAGCGTTAGTTCCGTAGGTGTCAGATTGGCGAGGTTCGTACCTCGCCATTTTCTTTACACAGGGGGTCCATGGCCGAACGTTTAAATCTGCACATCGACGAGACCGGCAACCAGGACCTATCTGAGGGGCGCTACCTCGTCGCCGTCGTCCTTCACGTCCATAGCGCCGACATCGAGGACGCCATTGCTCGATACAGGGCTCGCTTGTCGGAGGCGGGCCTGCCCGACGTACCTTTTCACGGCAAGGACCTCCTTCACGGCAACGAGGGGTATGCCAATGTCTCACCTGGTGATAGGAAGCGCCTGCTGACCCAATTTTCCCGCTTTGTTCGAGAGCTTCCGATCTCGTTTTTCGCGCTGCGGTACGACGGCGCGACCGTCCATAACAGAAACGAGCTCGAGGCGAGGTTGAGGCGGGACCTCGCTCTGCTCATCTTCGATAGCCTGTCGTATTTCCAGGCCTTCGATGCCATCGCTGTGTATTACGACAATGATCAGGGCGCTGTGAGCGCGGCGCTGCATGATGCGTTGGATTTTGTGCTCGCTAAGAACGTCGCGGACTATCGGCACGCCGATCCTAATGCCCGCAGGCTTCTCCAAGTGGCGGACTACGTATGCACGGTTCTGCGCGTTTCCGAGGACTATGATGCTGGCAGGCAATCGAGGACCCATGAGCGGTTTTTCGGCAATCGTCGGAATTTCACCCAGTCGTTTAAAAAGCAGCTCGATCGAAAGGCGTTTGCGTAGGTCTCCTGTCGATGCTGTGGCAGCAGACCGCTTGGGGATATCTAGAATATGCTGGCGAGCTAACGAAACGGATCGCGTAGCGAATAGTGGTGTAAGAGCGCTTTGAAAAAAGCGCGGCCTCCATCCCAGAATCTGATTCGACCAAGAAAAGGATTTGGCGGTAGTGGAGATTGCAATGGACGCTATTCGGCGATTCGAGGGCACGATGGTCAACGGCGGCCTGGGCGCGCTCGACCACATCGTCGTTACCGGCGGCTATTTGTTTTGGGGATGTTATGCGTGAATCGTGCTTAGATGCATTCAATACTTATGTCGCTCGTTACGACGTTTCGGATGAACGTATCGCGCTCAAGGTCGAACACACCTATGAGGTTACCGAGCTGTGCGACGAGATCGCGCGAGGGGAGGGCCTGCCCCCGGCCGACGTCGACCTCGCATGGCTGTGCGGCCTGCTGCACGACATCGGTCGATTCGAGCAGCTGCGCCAGTGGGGGACGTTCAGCGACGCGGACTCATGCAGCCATGCGGCGCTTGGGATCCAGGTGCTCAAGGACGAGATGGGAAGCTTCACCCGCGATCCGGAATGGGCGCACATCATCGAGCGCGCCGTCGCCCTGCACAGCGACTTTAGGCTCCCATCGGACCTGGGCGCTCGCGAGCGCCTCTTTTGCACCATCACGCGGGACGCCGACAAGGTGGATATCCTGCGTGTGTTCAACCAATCGAGCTGCGGGGCGGTGTTGGGTATCGATCCCGCCGAGTTCTCGCGCGGGGAGATCTCCGACACGGCGTTCGGAGCGTTCGGCGAGCGCCGGTGCCTTGCGCGCGATGAGCGCCCCGGGTCGCTCGACGGCCTCGTGGGCGCCGTCTGCCTGGCCTTCGAGCTCGAGTTACCCGCGTCCCGCACGGCCCTGGGGGATAGGGGATACCTGGAGGCACTCCTGCGCGAGCCCTTCGGCCTGAGCCCGCATTTCGACTCCGAGCTTACCCAGCGCCGCTGGGACGCCATCTGCGATGTGATGCAGTGCCTTCCGTCTAATTCCCGCTCTGATGTCGAACGTGAGGCTCCCCATGAGCGCCTCATGAACCGCCTGGGTCGTTCGGAGGCCGAGTTCGATTCCGGAGGATATGTCGACGGCAATGCCTTCTTGGACGCATTGTTGGAGCGGTTTGACGCTTAACCCGTCCATAACATGGGCAAGTTGTGCGATTGCGGCGTTGTGCTGCTGGTCTGTGGTAACATACCGACCTGTTGGTACCCTCCACTTGGATATCCGCTCCACCGGCGGCTTCCCAGTTGAGGGCGAATCGAGGCCATGGGGAGCGCATCCCGCGGCCGTTACAAGAAAGGTGAAATCATGACGATTTCCAAGGAGCGCAAGGCGGAGCTCACCGCCAAGTTCGGCAAGAACGCCCAGGACACCGGCAACTCCAAGGTTCAGGTCGCCATCCTGTCCGAGCGCATCAAGGAGCTGACCGAGCACATGAAGTCCCACCAGAAGGACTTCCACACCCGCCGCGGCCTGCTCATGCTCGTCGGTAAGCGTCGTCGTCTTCTCTCCTACATCAAGAAGAACGACATCAACGAGTACCGTGAGCTCATCGCCGAGCTTGGTATCCGCGACAACATCCAGTAAGTCGTGCATGCAGGGGCGTCCGCTGGGCGCCCTTTTTCATGTTGGGCTACTATCCCGGCGATAGGGGTCCGGGCCGGCGCCGATGCGCCGTCCAAAAGGGGAGAGGGCCTGCTGCCGCCCGCCCCGCAACCGATCGGCGGGAGGGTCCCGCCGACCCTGAGAAGCCGCGCGCAAGGGCGCGTGGGGATAGGAGTAAGAATGACACTCGTAAGCAAGACCTTTGACCTGTTCGGCAAGACGTACGTGCTTGAGGCCGGCGAGCTCGCCAAGCAGGCCACCGGCGCCGCGCTGGTCAAGCAGGGCGACTCCACCGTGCTCACCACGGTCGTCGTCTCCAAGGAGCGCAAGAACTACGACTTCTTCCCGTTGACCGTCGACTTCAACGAGAAGATGTACGCAGCCGGTCGCATCCCGGGCGGCTACCTCAAGCGCGAGGGACGTCCCTCCGAGAAGGCCACCCTCACCGCCCGCATGATCGACGCCCGATCCGCCCCGTCCTTCCCGGACGCTTCCGCAACGAGGTCCAGGTCGTCGCCACCTCCCTCGTGGCCGACCAGAAGAACCCCGTCGACGTGATCTGCGTCATGGCGCCTCGCTTGCCATG
>ENA-OPZN01000275-OPZN01000275.1-human-gut-metagenome-genome-assembly--contig:-NODE-275-length-18693-cov-3.140256_pt1 | contig 18693 bp, 13 predicted proteins | sample MGYA00242483_ERZ504503 | MGnify/ENA primary metagenome ERZ504503 (study PRJEB26092, sample SAMD00036285) | human gut metagenome | host: Homo sapiens | study: EMG produced TPA metagenomics assembly of... | reverse complement strand
GAACTTGCCGGACGAGAAATTTTTTACACAATATCGAGGAGCTGGGAAATACGGGTTCCGTAAGCTCGGCCTTGGTATATGCCCAGAACGATAAGAATTTCAAGAAAGACGACTTGATCGCTATCACGGTATTCGGCGGTGGCTATTCAACGGGAGCTTGCTTGATTAAAACATTGATATTAAAAATTGAGTAATATGAAACTATTAGAAGGTAAAGTGGCTGTCGTAACAGGTGCCGCTCGTGGTATTGGTAAGGCGATTGCATTGAAGTTTGCTGCCGAAGGAGCAAATATCGCTTTTACAGACTTGGTAATTTGATGAAAACGGTCAGAATACAGAAAAAGAAATTGCTGCGTTTGGGTGTAAAGGTGAAAGGTTATGCTTCTAATGCTGCGAATTTTGAGGATACTGAGAAAGTGGTTAATCAGATTAAGGATGATTTTGGTTCTGTTGATATTCTGGTAAACAATGCAGGGATCACGAAAGATGGCTTGATGATGCGTATGAGTGAGGCACAGTGGGATGCGGTAATCGCTGTGAACTTGAAGTCTGCCTTTAACTTTATCCACGCATGCACTCCTATCATGATGCGTCAGAAGAGTGGGAGCATTATTAACATGGCTTCTGTAGTGGGTGTTCACGGAAATGCCGGTCAATGTAACTATTCTGCTTCAAAAGCCGGTATGATCGGCTTGGCTAAATCCATCGCTCAGGAATTGGGTTCTCGCGGTATCCGTGCCAATGCCATCGCTCCGGGATTCATCATTACGGATATGACAGCCAAATTGTCTGACGAAGTAAAAGCTGAGTGGGCTAAGAAGATTCCTTTGCGTCGTGGAGGTACTCCTGAAGATGTGGCGGATGTGGCTACTTTCTTGGCTTCTGATATGTCTTCGTATGTATCAGGACAGGTTATCCAGGTTGACGGCGGTATGAACATGTAATATGATAGTTGTTTACGAGGATAATCATATTATTGTAGTCAATAAGACTTCTTCTGAAATCGTTCAGGGAGACAAGACCGGTGATACTCCTTTGTCGGAGATGGTGAAACAATACCTGAAAGAGAAATATAATAAGCCGGGCAATGTTTTCATTGGGGTGACCCACCGCTTGGATCGTCCCGTCAGCGGATTGGTGGTGTTTGCCAAAACGAGCAAGGCATTGCCCAGACTGAATGAGATGTTCCGTAATGGTGAGGTGAAAAAGACCTATTGGGCGATAGTGAAAGAGTGCCCCAAGGAAACGGAGGGTGAGCTGGTACACTATCTGGTACGTAACGAGAAACAGAATAAGTCTTATGCATACGATAAGGAAGTAAAAAATTCCAAGAAAGCTGTACTGCATTATAAGCTTATCGGCCATTCTCAGAATTATTATTTATTGGAGGTGGATCTGAAAACCGGAAGGCATCATCAGATTCGTTGCCAGTTGGCCAAGATGGGATGTCCCATTAAAGGTGATTTGAAATATGGCTTTCCACGTTCCAATCCGGATGGCAGTATTTGCCTGCATGCTCGGACGGTACAGTTCGTTCACCCTGTGTCGAAGGAAATGATCCAGTTGACTGCACCGGTACCCGAAGGTAATTTGTGGAACGGCTTTGAGATGGATTAAAGATAGAATACAAAAAGGGAATGCTTCACAGCATTCCCTTTTCTTACTTTTAGGCATCTTTCATTTACTTCAAAACTTCTCCGCTTTCGCTGAAAAGTACAGTGCTTTCAGTTCCCTCTTCATCAGTTAAAACAACCTTGTAAGTTTTAGTTCCATCTTCGTTCGCTTCTACGGCAGCTTCTTTGATAGTAGATTCTGCATAGTTCTTTGTGATAGCTTCCTGCACGGCAGCCGGAAGGTCTTTCACTTCAATAGGGGTAAAATCATTTATCATAGTTACGGTCACAGAGTCCACCATAAAGTTGTCGGCGAATGCTGCTGATGTTCCTAATCCCATTACCAATGCTGCTGCAACAAATAACTTTTTCATAATTGTAGGTTTTTACTGTTAATACTATGTTGTTTAGTTTTCTCTGATAACAGAAAACAATATCTGTGCCAGAAACGGGATTATTCTTTAAGATGTTGATATTTAGTAAATTGTCTTCGATTGGGATGAAAGGAAGATGGGAATAAGTGTGGAATATGGGGAATATCTTGTGGAATTATTCCACATGGCCGATGGGGGAATGGGGTATATACTGTAAGGTTGTGCCCTACTGGAACAGCAGGGGTAACAGCCTTACGGTACAGTAGATTCTTGTTGGTAAAGTTATTGAATATCGTACAGCTTCAATTTGTTATATAAAGTCTTCCGGTCTATGCCTAATAAGATGGCGGCTTTACTTTTATTATTTCCTGTCTGCTTCAATGCTTCAAGGATACGTTTCTTTTCTGCCGCTTCATCATGCAGGCTGAATGTCTGCGGACCGGCGGACCTTATAGGTTCCTGCAGCTCATAACCTAATTCGGCAAGGGTGATGAAGTTGCTCTGTGCCAATAGGGTGGCACGTTTTACTATATTTTTCAATTGCCGGAGGTTTCCGGGCCATGAATACGTTTGTAAAGCTTGGCTGGCAGCGGTATCAAACCCTATCAGCTGACGGTCCAGTTCCCTGTTTGCCTGATCCAAAAAGAAATTGGCGAATAGCAGGATATCTTCTTGCCGCTCTTTTAATGCCGGCATACGAAGGGTGAATTCATTGATGCGGTGGTAAAGATCTTCGCGGAAGTTTCCTTTTTCAATGGCCTGTTGCAGGTTCTCATTGGTAGCACTGACCAGTCGCACGTCTACCTCTATTTCTTTATTGGAGCCGACCGGACGGATACGTCTTTCCTGCAAGGCACGGAGCAACTGTATCTGTACTTCATAACTTAAGTTGCCTATTTCATCCAGAAACAAAGTACCTCCGTTGGCTTCTACGAATGCTCCTGTTTTGTCGTTTAACGCCCCTGTGAAGGAGCCTTTGACATGACCGAAAAATTCGGAAGCCGCCAGCTCTTTGGGGATAGAACCGCAGTCTATGGCAATGAATGGCTTGTCGGCCCGTTTGCTTAGCTGATGAATACGGTGCGCCACATACTCTTTACCTGTTCCGCTAGCACCGTTTATCAGCACGGACATGGGGGTGGGGGCTACCAGACCTACATAATTGTAGAGTTGGCGCGCTGCCTCGCTTTCCCCTCCAGAAAATTAGAGGGAGGAACGGTTGCACTGTGGGGAACGGCTTTGTTCTTAGATGCTTTGGGCGCGACTGTGTTCTTTTCTATTCCTACCGGTGTGGGTAAAGCTTTGTTTTGCAATGCCTCATTAATTTTCTTCAGCAACTCATCCGGTTGTATCGGCTTTGAAATGTAATCACTGGCTCCATGTTTTATAGCCTGTACAGCGCTTTGGATGTCAGCATAGCCTGTCATGATGATGAGTGGGATGTTATATTTCTGTTCTTTCATCCATGAAAGCAAGAAGATACCATCTTGATCAGGCAGGCGCAGATCAGACAAAACAAGATCGTATGGTTGTGCATCCAGTTGTTTGCGTGCGCGCGCATTACTGCTTGCTGTATCAACCGAAAATCCTTTTTTACCCAGCCAAGTTTTCAACATGGTGGCAAAAGTCAAGTCATCTTCTACTATCAGAATGGAATGTGGCATCTTTATGTGGTTTTTATTCGTGCAAAAATAAGCTTTTTTCACGGTGTACCGAAACACGGACTCTATTTCTAATACCTTTTAACTTAACAGGGCTTAATTCTTCATGCTTCATTCGGTATTTCGATCTGCTTTTTTGCTTCGTCAATTACTTTTTTCTATTTCTTCTATTATAAAGTTTGTTTTCTCTATCGCTTCTTCACCGATTTCGGTTGTCCCTCGTCTTTGTTCCATCCATGTCAGTGCAGGAATGCAACGGGTAGCTCCCAGCATGGTGAACAGTGGCAACAGTTTATGAGCTATTGCCGTGATGTCTTCCATATTCTTTTTCGCCAATGCTTCTTCCATACACTCTCGGTTCTTTTTTGTTTCGCTGATGAAGGTACGGAGTATTTCTGCGGCTGCTTCCGGATCATCTTCCGAGAAGGCGGTCAGGGCGGAGAAATCCAACGTTTCTTGTTGGGGATGGTTTTCTTTGGCCGGTGCTATATGGGGAGTCGGATTTCCTGTGGCGGGTACATCCTTTCCTGTGACCTGGAAGATGGCTGTAAACAATTCGTTTATGGTGAAAGGTTTGTGCAGGCAACCGGCAAAGCCATGTGAACAGAAATAATTTTCGTCCATATCGCTACGGGCGGTCAGGGCGATCACCGGCAGGGTTTGCACCCATGATGTGTCCAGCGTGCGGATGGCTTTCAATAAGTCGAATCCGTTCATGGCAGGCATTTGTATGTCCGTGAGTAAGACGTCGAAGCGCTTTTCTTTCAATTGGTTGAGGAGCTCTTCGGGATGATGGCAGCAGGTCACAGTCACTCCGGGGCGTTCCAGCATGGCGGTGGTAAGCTGTAACTGTATGCGGTCGTCGTCAATTAAAATCAGGTGAATCGGCTCACTGTCTTCGCGTGGAGTGTCTGTTTGCCGGATCCCGGTTGCGTCAGGGGAAGCAGGAGTATGTTCTGCTCCCGGTCCGGAAAGATTTTCATCCGGATGGGAAGGACCCTCAGGCAAAGGCAGATATACATGGAAGCAGCTGCCTTTGTCTTGTTCGCTTTCTATCTTGATATCCCCTTCGAGCAGAAGCACCAGTTTACGGGTGATGGCCAGTCCCAAGCCGAATCCTTCTTGTCCTTGTGCATTATGGAGCCGGGTGAATTCCTGAAAGATACGTTGTTGCTCTTCTTGGCTGATACCGCATCCTGTGTCACTGATACTGAAATGCAATTGGCCGTTTTCCAATGCTGCCCGCAGGGTGATGCCTCCTTCTTTAGTGAATTTCAGTGCATTGGATAGCAGATTCTCCGCTATTTGGCGGATACGGAACGGGTCTCCTATGTATACGCGGTTCAATGATTCGTTGCAATGATAGTTCAGTTCCAGCTGTTTGGAGTCTGCCATAGGTTTGAAGCTAATATAAATGGTGTCGAACAGTTGGTGGGGGTTGAACGATACCTGGTTGACGTCCATTTTATGTGCATCCAGCCGGTGGTAATCCAGCAGGGATTTGACCAGGCTGAGCAGGTGATTGGCTGAACTCTGCATATTGTTCAGATAGAAACGCTGGCGTTCTTCGGTAGTGATCCGCTCCAGCAGGTCGGTATAGCCCAAGATGGAACCCACGGGAGCTTTGATATCGTGGGTGATGGTCAGCATTAGTTTTTCACGCGCCGCCAATAAGTCTTCGGCGCGACGTTTGGCTTTTTCCAGTTCTCGGCGGTAGTGGTTGCTGCGAGTGATGTCTCTCCATATCAGGACCAGAAAGAAAATAGCCAGAACCACAGCGACAATGGCGATTCCCGCCACTGTGCGGATAGAGCTTTGGCGAATATATTCCTCTTGTATATGTTTGTTTTGGGCCAAAGCTTGCTCTTCTTCCTCTATAGTACTTAATAGCTGATTGACTTTCTGACTTAGTTTCAAGCCGCTGAGGCGCAGGGACTGGGTGCGGCGATTGACCATTTCCATACGTTCTTGTTGGGTATCGGTTACTCGGCTCTGTATGTTTTTCAACATGGTGACCACAGTATCTGCCGGACTGTATGCCTCGGTCAGCGTATCGGTATATTCTTCCTGAATCACATTGTTGACCTGTGTGGAATCTGCTTTTCCGGGCGAGAACACTTCTCCCAAACGTTTGAAGAAGCTTTTGGGCTTTTTACGAATAATATAAGAATTGGTGTGTGTGATTACTTTTTTCGTACATGGGGAAGGCTGAGCAAGGAATCTTGCTGGGCGATCAGTTCGTCTATATGCTGTTTGTAAAGTATATCTGTCCCACCGTCCTGAATTGCTTTCAGCAGGTTGCGCATATTCCGTTCTTTATCCATGAAAAGCATTCCTACGGTATCCAGTCGCGCCAGTTGTATGCTGTCTGTCAGCAACGTGCGTAGGGAGTCAAGTGCCGTGGTGGCTTGTTTCATGGCTCGTTGGTATCGGTAGTATTGTTCTATTTGTCCCGTACTGAGCGATTGTCCGATGACTTCCGCCTGATAGAGCTGGCTGATAATTTGGTTGGTGACATGGCGCCGTTGGCTCAGGATGGCTTCATCATCACCGGTTCCGGACAGTGACTTCATTTCTTGATAGATATATCCGATAGATATAAAGAGCAGTGCAGTCAGCAGAATATAGCCGAATGCAACTTTCAGCTTGGTGGAACGGTTGGGCAGGCTCATGGTGGTTTTATTTTTATTTCGTATCACGGTTAAAGCGCAGGTAATAGAGTATTCCGGCTGTAGTCAGTCCGAAAGGAAATGCCATCCATATTCCTATGATTCCCCAATCCATGATGAAACCGAAAAAATAGCCGGCAGGCAGGGAGATAAGGAAATAGGCGATGAATGCGATATACATCATGGGTTTCACATCTGCGATTCCACGAAGGGCATTGGCGAAATTTATCTGTAATCCATCACCAAACTGGTAGATGATGAACGGAATGATAAGTTGTGCTACCATTACGCTGACCGCCGGACTGTCGCTGAACCATCCTCCCAGTTCGTTACGCAGCAGGAAGATGGGCAGGGCGCCTATCAGTGCGATGAGCAGCATGATATGGAATCCGGCGTATGCAGAGCGCCTGACGTTCATCCGGTCATTCTGTCCGCGGAAGTTGCTAACCCGCACGGCAACGGCTGCTCCCATGCCATAATACATCATAAAGCAGATTTGGGAAATGGCGAGCATCACTTGGTGGGCCGCCAGAGCAGTAGTCCCGATCCATCCCACCATAATGGCACTGAGACTGAACGAAGCAGTTTCCATTCCCATCTGCATGGCAATGGGCCATCCCAGTTTGTTCAGGTGCAGGAAGTCTGCCCGGTTGAGCGTATTGTGTAGAAATCCTTCTTTATAAATATGATAACGTCGGGTACAGAAAAAAATGACGGCGAACACGACCACCATCATGATACGGGAGGCCAATGTGGAAATTCCCGCTCCCAGCAATCCCATTTCGGGCATTCCCAGTTTACCGTAAATCAGAATGTAGTTGCCGATAATGTTCATTACATTTCCTGTCAATAAGATCCACATGGAAACGCGGGTATCGGTTATGCCGTCGGCAAATTGCTTGAAACCGTTGAAAAGCAGTACAAACAACAAGGATATCAGCAAAACGATGAAGTAGGGACGCATTAAAGGCAGCAGTTCTTCGGGTTGCCCCAGTCGGTGGATATTCAGATAAAGTATCCACATGATGAGTGTGAGCAATACGGCCAGCAGTGTGTTGGCAAACAGGCTGTTCTTCAGCATTCGTCCCACTACATGGGTTTCTCCCCGTCCGAACAGACTCCCTACGATAGGAGTCAGCCCGTATGAGAATCCGGTAGCGAAAATAATGGCCAAAGTAAACATATTGTTGACAAAACTGGCGGCGGCTAATTCATTCGTGCTGTGATGGCCTATCATCAATGTATCGGACAAAACCCAAAATGATGACACCTATCTGGCCGATAACGATAGGGATACCTAAAGTGAAAAGTGCTTTGTAATGTTGCATGGTTAATAAATTGCTAATGTGCCAATATGCTAATTTGCCAACTGGCTGTGCTGTGTTCCGCATGGCGCAGCCAGTTGCAAATTAGCATATTATCAGGTCGGCAAATTACTTTTATAGTAGAGTGTGGAACAATTTTCTCGCACAAAATGTTTTTTTGTGCAGCTTCTTTTATCTGGCCGGCAGTGACCGAGCGATATTTGTTTACTTCATTGTTAATATCTTCCGCTTTGCCGGTCAGTTCAAAATAAGCCAGATTGGTAGCCACATTCAGGTAATTCAGGTTATTGAATATCTGTTCGCTTTCATAGCGGTTCTTTACTTTTTCCAGCTCGTCTTCATCCACACTTTCTTCTGTCAATGCCTTCAGTTCCTGCCATACGGCAGCTTCGGCAGCTTCCAGCGTGACGCCTGGGGCGGGTTTGCCGGTGATATGGAACAATCCCTCGTCAATGCTGCCCGATATATAGGCGTCGATACTGTTGAATACCTGTTTCTCTTGTACCAGATGCTGCACCAGACGGCAGGAACGTCCGCTGCTCAGCAAGTCGCTTAGCATATCAAAAGCATAGTAGTCGGGATGGCGTCGTTCACAGATATGGAATGCCATAAAGAGCGCGTCTACAGGCACGTTCCGCTCTACTGTCAGTCGGCGTTCCTCCGTTTGCCGGGGTTCTGCCGGCAGTGAGCGGGGGGCTACGTTGCGGCGCGGGATAGGGCCGAACCACTTTTCAGCCAATGTCACTGTCTCTTCAAAAGTAATATGTCCCGTTACAGCCAGAATGGCGTTGTCCGGTGCATAATATTTAAAGAAAAAGGCTTTCACCTCTTCAAGGGTGGCATTGGCTATGTGGCTGATTTCTTTGCCGATGGTAGGCCACTGGTACGGATGCACCTTATAAGCTAGGGCGCGTAGCAGATGTGAGGCGTCTCCGTATGGCTGGTTCAGGTTCCGCTGTTTGAACTCTTCGATTACCACTTGCCGTTGCACTTCCAGACTGCGCGGGTTAAAGTCGAGGGATAACATACGGTCACTCTCCAGCCAGAATCCGGTTTCCACATTCTGACGAGGGAGGGTGATGTAATAATTGGTTATGTCATTATTTGTCCATGCGTTGTTTTCGCCTCCGGCATTTTGTACCGGAGTGTCATAGTCGGGCACATGGACGGAGCCTCCGAACATCAGGTGCTCAAACAGATGGGCGAATCCGGTATGATCAGGATCTTCATCGCGTGCGCCCACATCGTACAGTAGGTTCAATGCCACCATCTGAGTCGTATTGTCCTCATTGTGTATCACACGCAGCCCGTTGGACAAGGTGTATCGGTTAATGTTAATCATCTGAGTCGCAAATTACTGAATACTTGCCTTGAGAATCCGGATATTCTCTATAGGGCGGTCTGCGCGGTTCGTTTTTGCTATTTCAATATTGTCCACTACTTCCATACCTTCGGTTACTTCACCGAATACGGTATAAGAACCGTCCAGGTGGGGAGCGCCGCCTATGGTGCTGTATGCTTTGATCTGTTCGGGGGGTGAAGCGGAATTTCTCTTCTTTGTCCGCCAGCTCACGGGCTTGGGCTTCCAAGGTGTCCTGTAATTCCAGTAACCCGGCATTGTCTCCTGCCTTGCGCATCTTGTATATTTCCTTCATGTGCTGGCGTGCCAGACTGTCGAACAGAGCCTCTTCACGCTGTTCGTTTATTTTGTTCTCCATGCCCAGCAATTGCGGTTCGGTGAACTTGCGTCCGGTAACAATATAGAACTGGCAACCCGATGAAGCCTTTTCGGGGTTCACATCATCACCCTGGCGTGCTGCCGCCAATACTCCTTTCTTGTGGAAGAATTTCGGATTGAACTCAGCGGGAATGGTGTAACCCACATCACCGCTGCCCAGCATGGCAGTATCCGATGCGTTTTTGCTGTCCGGATCGCCAGCTTGGATCATGAATTGTTTGATAACCCGGTGGAACAATGTACTGTCATATACTCCTTCTTTTACCAGTTTGATAAAGTTATCACGATGTTTCGGCGTTTCATTATACAGGGCCACTGTGATATTTCCCATGGTGGTTTCCAGTTTTACCAAGGTACGCTTTTCATTTTCCATATGATGATTTGTTTGTTCTTTTCGAGCCGGCGTTGCATGCAGTCAATGCAATGAAGGCTAGGCATATTAGTAAAATTTTGTTTGAAGTCATGAGCTATTTTTTATTTATCGGACAAAGATAGGAAATAAAATTGAGAGTAAGAGCGGAAAAGCGAAGAAAGGAAGGATAAAAAAAGGGAGAGAGCGGAGGAATACTTCAGATGCAGACGCGGCAGAACCAGGTCTTTTTTTTTTCTCACAAACGTGCGTGTTCTTAATAATTTGTAGAGAAGAAAAATAAATGGGGCAGAGTGAGGAGAAGAGAAGCACCGGAAAGAGAAAAGACGAAGGAAAAAAGATAAAAAGACCGGCGGCAAAACCGGAAGGGGATGATAATACTGGAAAAAGAAAATTAAAAAAAGTTTCTGAATAACATGGTTTGCATAAGTCTTGAAATTCGCATTGAATAGTAGTATGGCATCCATCGTTTCAGAGGGAAGTCTTTGATGAAGGATGCCGGATTTATATCATATTGTAATATGCGCGCACGTGTGTGAGAAAAAGGAACTGCGTCTACGTTGGAAGTAGCTTCCGTCTTCTTGGAAATCTGTCGGCTTGTCCGTATTGTTCATGTTATGGGAACAGACGGGAGAGCTGAAAGATTTAAATTTTGCGGGGGTAAGATTATAGATCTTTCCTAGTGGCAACAGGTAGTCCGTAAGTTCTTTTTTAATAAATTATGGGAAACAAAAGATAAAAGCTGCGTTCTTTCAACCATTATGCCGATAAAATTGTTTAAATTTGCAGGAATACTTGTACAGACACTCGATGAAGAAAAAATATGTTCGTTGGACATTGTGGACGATAGCATCTCCGTTCATTCTGTTCATCATTTTATGTATATTGATTTATTTGCCACCTATTCAGAATTTTCTGGTGGACAAAGCTGCTGTATATGCCTCGGAAGCTACGGGTATGAATATCTCCGTGGGACGTATCTCTTTGTCTTTTCCGTTGAATCTGGTGGTGACCAATGTAGATGCTGCTTCCCCGCATAATGATACGTTGCTCAGTGTACGCCGCCTGCAAGTGAATGTGCAGTTGCTGCCACTGCTGAAAAAGCAGGTGGAAGTGGATGGCATATCCCTGCAAGGAGCCACAGTGAATTCTAATGACTTGATACATGGCATGAAGTTGAACGGTACTTTGGGGGAATTGTTCATTTCCAGTCATGGAGTGGCACTGGACCCCGAAACTGCCATCGTTAACAAAGTCTTGTTGAAAGATACGGATTTATCTCTTTGCCTGAATGACACCGCTGCGGCCGATACGGCTGCAAGCGACACCACCTATTGGAAAATAATATTGCAGGATATTGATTTACAGAATGTATCCTTTGCGCTGGATATGCCTTTGGACAGCTTGTCATTGGCGGCTTCGCTGGATAATGCCATACTGCGCGACGGGCTGATAGACTTGCATAAATCGACCTATTCGCTGCAAACGTTTCGGATAGAGAACGGACGTGTGCGTTACGATAACGGGAAGCCGCTGGCTGCCGACAGCCTGTCCTCCGGACTGGACCCCTCCCATATTGCACTGACGGATATCGGTGTGAAACTGGATTCCCTATATTACGAAGGTAGGAATATGAAAGCCATAATCAGCCAGTTTGTGCTGAAAGAGCGTTCGGGAGTGGAAATCGTTTCTGCCACAGGGCGGATGGTTTCCAATGACAAGGTGCTGCGTGTGCCTTCATTGAAACTGGAAACCCGGGATTCTTATCTGGAACTGAACGCTGCGATGGATTGGAATGCCTTGGATTTTAAGGATGAAGGCTTGGTGTCCGCACGGCTGATGGCTGATATAGGAAAGCCGGATGTGATGAGATTCATGGGAAGTATGGATGAAAAGTTTATCCGGCAGTATCCTTCCGAACCCTTGCGCATCCGTACAGGGATCGACGGTGATTTGAACAAGCTGAAACTGACTACGCTGACTGCCGAGCTGCCCGGTGCATTGGGATTGTTCGCCCGGGGGGAGCTAACCCATCTGACAGACAGTCTGCTGCGCGGGGGGGATATCACTTTGGAAGCTGAAACCAAGGATTTGAAGTTTGTTTCCACGTTGGCTGAAGGAATAGAAATTCCATACGGAACGCGCTTGGAAGGCAAATTTACGATGGCGGGCACTAAAATGGGCACGGACCTGCTGCTGATGCAGCCCGAAGCCCAGGCGGTGGTTGCGGCCGATACTATTCCTATAACGGTTTATAATGACAGCATCTCCGTAGCGGATGATTTCAAGATGGAACGGGCAGCCCGTCTGTTTGCCAAATACGACTTGTCGCGTGACAGGTATGAGGCAGACTTGGCTGTCAATCATTTTGACCTGCACCAGTTTATGCCTGCCGATTCTTTGTACACCTTGTCCACCCGTCTGAAAGTGGAGGGGGAAGGTTTTGACTTTTTCTCTCCCCGTACTTATTTCAATGCGGAGGGCGGCATAGACCGTTTCCATTATGGCAGTTATCATCTGACAGGAATTTCATTGGCTGCCGGACTGGAGAAATCGAAGGTGCATGCTTCACTGGCAGTGAAAAACTGGACCATGGATATTAAGGCGCATTTGGATGGTATCTTGAAACCTCATGATGTTTCGGGCGACTTGAAAATGGATGTGGCTCATTTGGATTGGCAGGCGCTTCATCTGATGGATACCCGTTTTCAGACCTCTCAGCACCTGGGTGTCCGTTTCAGCAGTGACCTCAGAAAAAGGTATGTCGTAGAGGCCGAGATGACGAATGCCACGATTGTCACTGCCAAACGCACTTCCCATTCCAAGGACCTGTTTGCCGGATTCAGCACTTCCAGAGATTCCACTTTTGCTTATCTGCGTGCGGGGGATCTTGATTTGAGTCTGGAAGGAGCAGGGCACATGGAATACATTTCCGGCAGGGCGGATTTGCTGATGAAGAAACTGGCGGAACAATGGGAAAGCAAACATATTGAACAGGAGGAGCTTCGGGAATTTCTTCCGGGACTATGTCTGAAAATATCTTCCGGTCCCGATAATCCGATAGCCAATTATCTGTCAATGATGGGGTTGTCATACACTCGTCTGTTTATGGATGTGGATTCATCTCCGGCAGAGGGATTGAACGGGGAGGCTTATTTATATGGATTGCGTACAGACAGCCTGACTTTGGATACCATTTATCTGGATGTACAGCAGGACCTGAATGGCATAAATATGTTGAGCGGAGTGGTGAACGGACCCAAACCGGGACAGGAGGCGTTTGATGTGACGCTGGAGGGAAATGTGGGAAACAACAGCGCCCAGTTGTTGGTTCAATACCTGAATGCCCGTAAAGAACAGGGAGTATATATGGGAGTGATGGCCGACCTGCGCCGCCACGGCATACGCATGAAGGTTTTTCCGGAGCATCCCACGTTGGTATACCGTCCTTTTACCGTGAATAAAATAACTATATTTATCTGGCTGACAACGGGCGGATTCATGCAAATCTGGATTTGCATGACGAGCAGGGGACCGGACTCAGTTTCTATACCAATCGGGAAGATACCATAGCCAAACAGGATATGACGGTGGAGCTTTCACGCATCAATCTGAAAGAATTCCGGCGTATCCTTCCCTATATGCCTGATATGGAAGGATGGATCGGAGCAGAAGCGCATTATATAGATTCCGGTCCGTATATGATGGTGAGCAGTGATTTGCGTATAGATGAATTCAAATATGAAGGCAGTGCGTTGGGAAATTGGGAACTGGGTGGTGTGTATCTGCCCGGTGAGGCAAAGGATCATCATCTGGATGCCTATATACGCCATGATGGTGAGGAGATAGCTCATTTGGGAGGTATCTATCTGCCCGCGGAGGAAGGAACGGGAAGCCTGAGCGCGGATATAGCCTTCGAACATTTTCCGCTGAATGTCGCCAATCCGTTTGTGCCCGACCGCATGGTGGAACTGGACGGGGATATTGATGGAACATTGTCCATGAAAGGTGATCCGGCCAAACCCTTGCTGAATGGGGAACTGGCATTGGATTCCGTGACTTTCTTCATGCCGGAGATGTCTGCCATGTTCCGTTTTGATAATGAACCGGTGCAGGTGGTGAACAGTAAGATGATGTTCAAGGAGTTCGATATATTCACCAAAGGCAAGACTCCTTTTACCATTAACGGCGAGGTGGACTTCTCGGATTTGGAACGGACGGCGGTGAACCTTAAAATGCATGCCGAGAATTATGAGTTGCTGAATGCTCCCCGTACCAAGCGGGCTATGGTTTACGGCAAGATGTATGTGGATTTTAACGCAACGCTGCGCGGTCCTGTGGAGGAACTGGTGATGCGGGGGAACATGAACATATTGGGGAAGACCAATGTGACCTATGTCCTGAAAGACTCTCCCTTGACGGTGAACGACCGTTTGGGGGATATGGTAACTTTTGTCAATTTCAACGACACAACTTCGGTAGAGGAGTCCTCTGTCCAGCAAATCTCTTTGGGAGGGATGGATGTGGCCATGACTATGCATATAGACCAGGCGGTGCAGGCACGTGTGGATCTGGTGCCGGACGGCTCCAACTATATGTTGCTGGAAGGAGGCGGAGACTTGTCATTCCAGTACACTCCTCAGGGGGATATGTTGCTGACCGGGCGTTATTCCTTGATGAGCGGGGAGATGAAATACCAGATTCCGATTATTCCGCTGAAGACTTTTAATATTCAAAATGGCAGTTATGTGGAGTGGACAGGAAATATCATGAATCCGCAACTGAACATTACCGCGACCGAAAGGGTCCGTGCTTCGGTGGGCGAGGATGGAAAGACTTCGCGTATCGTCGGGTTTGATGTAGGGATCGCTTTGAGCCAGAGTCTGGAGAATCTGGGGCTGGCGTTTACCCTTTCGGCTCCCGAGGATGCGTCTGTGCAAGACCAGCTGAATGCCATGTCGGTGGAGGAACGGGGAAACTGGCTGTCACCATGCTGGTGACCGGAATGTATATGGCTGAAGGAAACTCTACGGGAGGATTTAATGTGAATAATGCCTTGAACTCATTCCTGCAGAGCGAAATCTCGAATATTGCCGGGAAAGCACTTGATATCAATGTGGGCATGGAAACGGTGGATGACGCCGATAGCGGCGGGAAACGCACGGATTATAATTTCCAGTTCGCCAAACATTTCTGGAATAACCGCTTCCGTATAGTGGTAGGCGGTAAAGTGTCTACCGGAAGTACGGTACAGCAGGATGAAACCTTTATTGATAATGTATCCATAGAATACCGCTTGGACAACAGCGGTACCCGGTATGTCAAGCTCTTCCACGACAAGAACTATGAGAGTGTGCTGGAAGGTGAGATCATAGAAACCGGTGTGGGTATTGTGCTTCGCAAGAAGATGAGTCACCTGGGCGAACTGTTTATTTTCAAGTCTAAGAAGAAAAAATGATTGTTGGAGATATGGAGAGAAAACATAACATAAACCTGTTTCTATTATCGGTATTGTTGCTGATGACAGTTTCCTGCTCTACTACCAGGAATTTGCCGGAAGACGAAACGCTATATGTCGGTGTGAAAAATATGGAGATTCTGAATGAAGACAAGACCCCTGCCGGTGTCCAGACCTTGGAAGAGGTGGAGGCTGCTTTGTCTTATCCTCCCAATAATGCCATTTTGGGAAGCAACTCCTTGCGTTTTCCCATTCCTTTCGGTTTGTGGATATACAATGATTTTGTGAAATACCAGGATAAAAAGGGGGTGGGGCATTGGATCTTCAACAAGCTGGGGTCTACTCCGGTGTATTTGTCTACGGTGAATCCGGAAACCCGTGTGAAGGTGGCCACCAATCTGTTGCATGATTATGGCTTTTTCAATGGTGCTGTGACTTATTCTGTAGACTCGTTGAAGAATCCTCGGAAAGCCAAGTTAAGTTATAAGATTGATATGGCGAACCCTTATTATCTGGACTCTGTCATGTATCTGAAATATCCTCCTCGCGCCGATAGTCTGATCAGGGCTGCTTATGACCAGAGGGTATTGCATAAAGGAGATAATTTCAGTGTGTTGAAACTGGAGGAGGAGCGCCAGCGGCTGAGTACCCTTTTCCGTAACAATGGTTATTATTATTTCCGTCCCGAATTCATTACTTTCCGTGCGGATACCTTGCGCAAACCGGGAATGGTCAGTTTGCAGGTTGTTCCGAAAGCTGGAGTGCCTGCCGATGCGAAAAGACCTTATTATATAGGGAATACTTCTGTTTATCTTACCGGATATAAAGGAGAGGAACCTACTGATTCCATCGTCTTTCCGGGAATGACTTTACACTATAGCGGTAAGAAACCCGGTATCCGCCCCGGAGTATTGGCTAAGCGCTTCTTTTTACCAGAAAGGGCAGCTTTATTCTCAGGCCCGTCAGAATTTCACGCAGGAAGCCTTGGCGCGTTTGGGCATTTTCAAATTTGCCGAGTTCCGCTATGCCCCGCAAGATACATTGCCGGGGTGTGATACGCTGAATGTGCGGATGAATGCTACATTCGATTTGCCGTATGACGGAGAACTGGAATTCAATGTGACTACCAAAAGTACGGACTCAGACTGGTCCCGGAGCGATTTTCAGCCTCTCGCGGAAGAATTTCATGCGTACAGCTGCCACGCTTTCTTTCCAGTTGAAAGGGTCATACGAATGGCAGACCAATTCTACGGCGGACGGGAACAGTTCTAAATTGAACTCATACGAGTTGGGGACTTCTTTTTCATTGGAGTATCCTCGCTTGGTGTTGCCGTGGATGAGTAAAAAATGATGAGCTCGCGATTTCCGCAGCATACCTCATTCAAGTTGTATGCCAGTCAGTTGAACCGTGCCCGCTTCTTTAAAATGCTTTCTTTCGGTGGAACGGTGTCATACGATTTCCAGCCTTCGCGGGTATGGAAACATACTGTGACTCCTTTCAGACTGGCATTTAATACGTTGCAGCATACTACTACACGTTTTGATACGATAGTGGACAAGAACCGGAGCTTGAAAATCAGTTTGGGAAATCAGTTTATCCCAGCTATGAGTTATACGTTTACGTATGATAACGCCCCGTTGAAGAAACGCAATAATTTATGGTGGGAAACTTCTTTTACTTCGGCAGGTAATCTGACTTCGTTGGTGTATGCTGCTTTTGGGAAGGGATTCAAGGAAACAGATAAGAAGTTATTAAACAGTCCTTATGCGCAATTCCTGAAAATGACATCCGAAGTGCGTTGTTTGTTTAAAGTCGGAGAGAAACAGCATATAGCCACTCGTTTGATGGGGGGAATTTTGTATGCATATGGGAACCAGACTGTAGCGCCTTACAGCGAGCAGTTCTATATTGGGGGAGCTAACAGTATCCGTGCGTTTACAGTGCGCTCTATCGGCCCCGGTTCTTATCGTCCCGAAGATAAACAGTATGGTTATCTGGATGAAACCGGAGATGTGAAGCTGGAAGCGAATGTGGAATACCGTTTCCCTATCTTGGGTGATTTGTACGGGGCAGCTTTTCTGGACGCGGGAAATGTGTGGCTGCTGCGTGAACAAAAGAATGAGGAAGGTGAGAATATACGTCCCGGCGGTTTGCTTACTCTTCGTAATTTTGCTAAAAGTATAGCTTTGGGTACTGGGGTGGGATTGCGTTATGACCTTACTTTCCTGGTAATCCGCCTGGATCTGGGTATTGCTCTTCATGATCCGTATGATACCGGCAAGAAAGGATATTATAATATTCCTAAGTTTAAGGATGGACTGGGATTGCACTTTGCCATCGGCTATCCTTTCTAGAAATAGGGCTTGATTTGCGTCAAAAGGAGGGAAATGATTGATTTATGCTCGAATTTGAATGGAATGTAGCTTTTCTCCTCCGTATTATTTTGTAGCTTTGTACCATCAAATATTCAATTTTAAATAAATAAACTATGAAACCAACTTTATTTTTATTGGCGGCTGGTATGGGCACGTTACGGAGGATTGAAGCAATTGGATGGTCTGGGTCCTAACGGCGAAACTATTATGGATTATTCTATTTATGACGCTATCAACGCCGGCTTTGGAAAACTGGTCTTTGTTATCCGTAAAGATTTTGAACAAGATTTTCGTGAAAAGATTATTTCTAAATATGAAGGTCATATTCCTTGCGAACTGGTATTCCAGGCTTTAGACAATCTGCCGGAGGGTTTTACTTGTCCTGCGGAGCGTACAAAACCTTGGGGAACTAACCATGCTGTCATGATGGGAGCTGATGTGATACAGGAACCGTTTGCGGTGATCAATTGCGATGACTTCTATGGCCGTGACTCGTTCCAGGTAATGGGCAAGTTCCTTTCTGCATTGCCCGAAGGTGCTAAAAACACGTATGCTATGGTGGGCTTCCGTGTAGGAAATACATTGAGCGAGAGTGGAACGGTATCCCGCGGCATCTGTGGAACCAATGCGGATCATTTGTTGACTTCCGTGGTAGAACGTACCAAAATTCAGCGCATAGACGGAGAAGTGAAGTATATTGACGACAATGGCGAATGGACAGCTACCCCTGACACAACTCCGGTGAGCATGAACTTTTGGGGCTTTACTCCTGATTACTTTGCTTACAGCAAGGAATTCTTTAAAGCATTCTTGAGCGATCCTAAAAATATGGAAAACTTGAAGAGCGAATTCTTTATTCCGCTGATGGTGGACAAGCTGATTAATGACGGTACTGCTACCGTTGAGGTATTGGATACTACCAGCAAATGGTTTGGAGTAACTTATCCTGAAGACCGTCAGAGTGTGGTTGACAAGATACAGGCATTGGTGGATGCCGGTGAATATCCTGCAAAATTATTTTAAGATGAGAGGTAGTGTAGTCACACTTATATAATTTACTTTCGGGGGCTGTCCGTTTTTTTTCGGACAGCCCCCGTTGGCATTATCTA
>ENA-OPZN01000274-OPZN01000274.1-human-gut-metagenome-genome-assembly--contig:-NODE-274-length-18707-cov-6.436545_pt1 | contig 18707 bp, 20 predicted proteins | sample MGYA00242483_ERZ504503 | MGnify/ENA primary metagenome ERZ504503 (study PRJEB26092, sample SAMD00036285) | human gut metagenome | host: Homo sapiens | study: EMG produced TPA metagenomics assembly of... | reverse complement strand
TTGCGGAACTCTTCGGATTGACTGATGAAGATATCTATCAGGCTATCATCAACAGGGAGGAAGATATGAAACATATTTGCGACATTTATAGATTAAAAACTGCAAGTTGAACTTGCGAAACTTGAATAAATTTATATTTTATATCCCTATCACTCCTATGGTACAAACTGTGGAAGAGGACTTTCATATCCAACCGACTGAAGCAGAAATAGTATCACAATCGGACGAGAGAGTTGAAAATCTGGAGCAAAACACCTTGCTTATTGTGGAAGACAACCAAGATTTACGCCTATTCTTATCTGATTCTCTAAAAAAGGAATATCATGTTCTTTCTGCGGTCGACGGACTACATGCATTATCTATTCTCAAGAAAGAGCATATTGATATGGTTATTACGGATATTATGATGCCTAATATGGATGGAATTGAACTATGCCATGCCATAAAAAGTGACATCAAAATTTCACACATACCAGTTATCATGCTGACAGCTAAAAATGATATTGAACATATAAAGAAAGGACTAACTGAAGGAGCAGACGATTATATTGCCAAACCCTTCAACCTGGATATTTTAAAACTTCGCATCAATAAAATACTTAAATGGAAACAGGAATGCCATAAGAAATTCTCAATTGCAGACATACCAGTGAGTGACATCACCTCAAGTTCATTGGACGAATCGTTCATTCAAAAGGTCATCAAGACCGTGGAAGAACACATTGAGAATCCCCAATTTTCGGTAGAAGAATTAAGCAGCATCATCGGTATGAGCAGAAGCAACTTATACAATAAACTCATGTCCATAACAGGAAGCTCTCCAAGTGAATTCATACGTATTATACGACTTAAAAGAAGTCTGAAACTGCTGGAGAAAACCCAAATGACAATTGCAGAAGTTGCTTATAAGGTAGGATTTAACACTCCTAAAATCTTTACACACTATTTCAAGGAAGAATATAAAATGACTCCTACAGAATACCGGAAACAAAAGGAACAGTCTCCCCAATCATAAATATCCAGTCAAGAAATTCACACCCCCAAAAACGCCGAAGAGTTTTGAAGTAAACGCCTTTGCGTTTTACTTCAAACGTACTTGTGTTTTACCTCAAACGTAAAGGCGTTTGCTTTCAAACGCACTTGCGTTTTTGGAGACACTTACTAAAGAATTTTAAGAATCTAATAATCAAGAAATTACCGACCAGTTCACATTCTTCTTACGAAGCTCTTTCAACTGCTGCCAGATAATCTGATTTTCCGGTTTCATGCCTTCAGGGTCGTCATCCAGCAGGCGTTCAGCTATTTCACGGACATACTGCAACAACTGACCGTCTTTGGCGATGTCGGCAATTTTCAAATCGAAGGCGACCCCGCTCTGCTGGGTACCTTCCAAATCGCCAGGACCACGTAGTTTCAGGTCGGCTTCGGCAATTTCAAAACCGTCATTGGTCTGCACCATGATTTCAATGCGCTTGCGGGTTTCTTCCGTCAACTTGTATCCGGTCACTAAAATGCAATAGGACTGGTCGGCACCACGACCTACTCGTCCACGCAACTGGTGGAGCTGGGAAAGTCCGAAGCGTTCGGCATTCTCAATAGCCATCACCGAGGCATTGGGTACATTCACGCCGACTTCTATCACGGTAGTGGCCACCATAATCTGGGTTTCGTTAGCCAAGAAACGCTGCATTTCTTCTTCTTTCTCGGCCGGTTTCATCTTGCCATGCACCTTGCTGACCTTGTACTCAGGAAACTCCTCGCAGACGTGCATGTAACCCTCTTCCAGATTCTTGATGTCCATCTTTTCGCTCTCCTGTATCAACGGATATACGATATATACCTGACGGCCTTCCTGAATCTGTTTCCGCATGAACTCGTACATGCTTTTCCGGCGGTTGTCAAACTGATGAATGGTCTGGATAGGCTTTCGGCCGGGAGGCAACTCATCAATGACCGACACATCCAAATCGCCATACAAGGTCATGGCCAGCGTACGGGGAATCGGGGTAGCTGTCATAACCAGTACATGAGGAGGACGGGTATTCTTAGCCCACAATTTGGCCCGCTGGGCTACTCCAAAACGGTGTTGTTCGTCAATCACCACCAGACCCAAGGAAGAGAAGTTGACGGTGTCTTCAATCACGGCATGCGTACCAATCAAGATATGCACATCCCCTGTTAATAAGTCGCGAAGAATTGCTTCACGGCGTTTGCCTTTCACGTTGCCGGTCAACAACTCCACCCGTACAGACATCCCATTCAGAAAGCGACGGATGGTTTCATAATGCTGTGTGGCAAGAATTTCTGTCGGAGCCATCATGCAGGCCTGAAATCCGTTATCCAAGGCTATCAGCATGGTCATCAGGGCTACTAATGTTTTTCCACTACCTACATCGCCTTGCAACAGACGGTTCATCTGCCGTCCACTGCCCATGTCGCGACGCATTTCCTTGATTACGCGTTTCTGTGCCCCCGTCAACTGGAAAGGCAGGTGATGCGCATAGAAGGTATTGAAAATTTCACCCACCCGTTCGAATACCAGTCCACGAAATTTATTGCGACGTTCTTTGGTATAACGGAGAATATTGAGCTGTACGTAAAACAGTTCCTCAAATTTCAAGCGATACTGTGCCTTACGAAGAAGTTCCGGATTCTGCGGAAAATGAATATTATACAACGCATCGGTCAGGGGCATCAGCTGATGTGCTGCGATTAAAGAGGGACTTAGCGTTTCCTCAAAGCTTTCTTTCTGCAAGGCCTGAAAAAGATTTTTCATCAGCTTTTCCAGCGCATGAGAATTCAGGCTGGTACGCTTCATCTTTTCCGTAGTATTGTAATAAGGCTGAAGCCCCATGGTAGAAAGGGTCAGTTCTTGTGCCGGGTCAATATCGGGATGAGCCACGTTGATACGTCCGTTGAAAACCGTCGGCTTGCCGAACACAATGTATTCTTCGTTGGCTTTGTACTTTCCGGTGATATATTTCAATCCTTGAAACCACACTAAGTCCACCACTCCCGTACCGTCGGAAAAATGTCCCACCAGCCGGCGCTGACGACCTTCTCCGAACATTTCAAAACTCAGAATCCGTCCGCGCAACTGGATGTAAGGCATATTACCGTCTATCTCATGGATGTAATACAGACGACTGCGGTCCACATACTTGTATGGGAAATAATACAACAGGTCGCGTAAGGAATAGATATTTAATTCCTTATTCAGTATGGCCGCCCGCTGCGGCCCTACTCCTGGCAAATATTTCACATCGCGTGTGGATAAATCAAACATCAGTCGTCAATAAGAGATTCTGCTACTTTCAAATCAAAAGGTGTGGTAAGTTTAATGTTTTCCCGATTGCCGGATACCAGATGTACCGGTTGTCCCAATGCTTCCACCACCGAAGCATCGTCGGTAAAGAAAGGTTTGTAATCCTGGGCATAGGCCCGCTTCAGCAAATCTACAGTGAAGACTTGAGGAGTCTGTACCAGCTTATAGTCATTGCGTGATACGGTCTCACTTCCTCCTTCGGGCAACAAATGACGGACTGTTTCCACTACATCTGTTACTGGAACCACAGCCTGCAAAGTGGCTGCCTGTGCATAACAATTCGCAATGACTTCAGCAGAGACGAAAGGACGCACCCCGTCATGCACACCGACCACACCGTCTTCTTCCACCAGTGCCAGTCCGTTCTTTACGGAATGGAAACGGGTTTCTCCACCTGCCGCAATACGGTGAGGCAACGTAAAGCCATATTCAGCACAAAGGTGCTCCCAGTAGGAACGCTGTTCCACCGGAAGCACCACAATCAGTTCAATGTTCGGGTCACAGGCATGAAAAGTCTCCAGCGTACGCATCAATACCGGTTTTCCTTTTACCGGAATGAATTGTTTGGGAATCTCTCCCCCCATACGCAGGCCTTTCCCTCCCGCTACCACTATCACATATTTCTTCATTAAGCCAGCAACATTCCTTTTTTCACTTCGAGTGCTTTTTCTGCTCCTGCAAATTTCTCCAGGATAGTAAAGCCAAAGGCAGGTGCGGCACCCGGACCTTTACCCAAAATGAAGTTGTCGACTACTTCTACCATATTTCCTGTATATTCTGCTCCTTCCAGGAACTTGTCGAAGCCCGGATAGCAAGTAGCTTTCTTGCCTTTCAGCAAACCGCGCTTGCCATATACCATCGGAGCGGCACAAATGGCAGCCAACGGTTTTCCGGCAGCCGCAAAGCTCATAATCAGTTTGTCCAGTCCGGCATGTGCATCCAAGTTAGTAGCACCCGGCAGTCCACCAGGAAGAACAATCATTTCCACATCTTCCTCCTTCAGTTCTTCGAACAACAAATCAGCCACAATGGGTACCTGATGAGAACTGATGACCGTCTTGTTTCCAGTGACAGACACCGTTTTTACGTTCAATCCGCCTCTACGCATAATATCCAACGGGAACATGGCTTCCATTTCCTCGAAACCTTCAGCCAAAAAGATACAAACTGCTTTCATAAATCTATTATTTAGAATTAAAAGTTTTATTTCAACTTAAAGTAGTACGTAATGGTACCGCTCTGATTATTCACCCCATCTACCGCATTAAAGCGTGCTTTTCGAGCTGCCTCTTCCGCCGCTCTTCGCAACGCCGGATTCACCGTGTTCGTCCGTTTGTTAATGCTAGTACTGATAACCTGTCCGGCTGGATTCACCACAATGGTTACAACTACACGGCCTTCATCCTGCACATTGTAGACGGGTACAGGAAGCTTTCCACCTCCCAAAGTTCGTCCGTTCAGGTCGAATGTGCCATAACCACCTACACCACTCGTTTTTCCAGTAGAAGAGTTGCCCGTAGGACTACCCTGCAGTCCGGCTCCGGCGGCATTTCCTTTGCTTCCCATCTGAGAACCTTTTCCAAATGCCCCGGCAATAGCATTAGCCGCAGCCTGAGCAGCCGCTTTTTCCGCTTCCTCCCGTTTTTCAGCCTCTGTTTTCTCCTTCGGCTTATTCACCTTCTGCGTTTCAGTCTTTACCGGTGTCTTTTTAGGTTGTTCCTTCTTCGTCTCTGTTTTAGGCTTTTCTTTCTTCACCTGCAAAGAAGGTTCATCCTGCTGTGTAATCATGGGCTGTTCCACCTCTGGCTCCACTGCAGCTTCCGGTGCAGAAGAAGGAACTTCCGACGGCATGACATCCACCTCAGTCATCGTATAAGGGTCGGCATCACCTGCAGCCAGTTCCGTATTGCCTAACATGACGGGTACACCGCCTTCCTCCTGTTCTGCCGGAACGGTCAGCTTCAGAAGAAACAGCAACAGCAGCACCAGCACGTGCAAAGCCACCGTACATACAATTCCGATTTACCTTATTTTTTCAACGTTACTCTGTTTTAGTTTTTATCCGGACGGCGAGTCGCCAGGACCATCTTAAAATGATTCTCGTTCGCAATATTCAGCACCCGCACGATTTCCCGATAAGGAATCGATTCATCGGCATACAATGCCACATACATTTCTGGTTCTTTCCGGGCACACTCCTGAAGAAAGGCCGTCACTTCATCAATGGCCAGCGGCATTTCATCTTCGTTGCCGAAAGCCCCGTAATAATTCAGGTCCTTATCTATAATCACCCGTGCCATAGGTTTGGCCGAAGTCTGCTCCGAACCTTGCGGCAGAAGCACCTTGATGGCATTCGGCGATACCATGGTGGAAGTAATCATAAAAAATATCAGCAGCAGGAAAATCAAGTCGGTCATAGACGACATGCTGAAGCTGGGTGATATTTTCTGTCTTCTCTTTAAAGCCATACGCGATTATTTTTCAGTCGGTTCATTCAGCAAATCCATGAAAGCCAACGTACGTGCTTCCATCTGACTTACTACCTTATCTACACGATACACCAGATGATTATAGGCAAACATCGTAGCAATACCTACTACCAGTCCGCCCACCGTAGTAATCATGGCCTCATAAATACCACTTGACAAAAGGGTAATATCAATGTTGTTTCCGGCATTAGCCATATTCCAGAAGGCACGTACCATACCGGTTACCGTACCCAAGAATCCCAACATCGGCGCCCCACTTGAAATGGTAGCCATGATAGACAAGCCATTTTCCAACTTGGCCACTTCAATATTTCCGGTATTTTCAATGGCAGCCTGCACATCGGCAACCGGACGTCCCATACGTGTGATTCCTTTTTCAATCATACGTGCAGAAGGAGTGTTCGTAATGCGGCAATAGTTGATAGCCGATTTGATTTCTCCCGATTTGATATAATCACGGATACGGTCCATAAACAAAGGATCATCCTTTCCAGCCTTGCGGATAGCCACCGCGCGTTCAAAGAAAATATAGAAAGCAATTACCGACATCAAAGCCAGTACGATCATAATCCAGCCTCCTTTGCAGGCCATATCCCAAAGATTCATCTGCGGTTCACCCGAAGCAACCGGAGTCAACACCGGATTTACTCCGGCCATTGTATCGGCTACAGCTTGTGCGGCAGCCAGTAAAGTTAATGTCATCATAATTTAACGAAGGCAATTTTTATATTCTTCAATGGTTTTCTTTAATCCTAAATAAAGTGCATCACAAATCAGTGCGTGACCAATAGAAACTTCATCCAGCCAGGGGATATTATCATGGAAATATTTCAAGTTCACCAGACTCAAATCGTGTCCGGCATTCAATCCCATTCCCAGTTTATGGACTCTCTCGGCAGCTTCTATAAAAGGAGCCACAGCTGCTTCAGGATTCTTTGGATAGAGTGATGCATAAGGTTCCGTGTATAATTCCACACGGTCGGCTCCTGTCTTTGCCGCATACTCAATCAGTTCCAGGTCTGTACCTACAAAAATAGAGGTACGTATGCCTGCTTCACCGAACGTATCCATCAATTCTGTCAGGAAAGCCTGATGCGTTTTGGTGTCCCATCCACAATTCGAAGTAATCTGGTCAGGAGCATCCGGCACCAAAGTCACCTGTGTAGGTTTTACTCTCAGTACCAGGTCAATAAACTCTTTCGAAGGATATCCTTCGATATTGAACTCAGTCTTCAACACCGGGCGCAAGGCATATACATCCGCATACCGGATATGACGTTCATCCGGACGTGGGTGAACCGTGATACCTTCCGCCCCGAACTGCTCGCAGTCCAGGGCTACTTTCTCTACATCAGGATTGTTTCCACCTCGTGCATTACGAAGCGTAGCCACCTTATTTATATTCACACTTAATTTAGTCATATTTCATGAATTTCGTTATCTTTTAAGAAGACAGGAGACGGCTCGGCATAGTCCTATCGAAAAACTTTGTTTTTCGTTTGTCTCTGCTCTCGCCTTTCACTATCTTTGCTCACGCGAAGACAGGATGCGGCTCGGCATAGCCAAATCTGAAAACTTTGTTTTTCCGTTTGTCTCTGCTCTCACCTTTCACTATCTTTGTAAGACTTATTATTTATTAAACTCAAGAACTATGCATCCATTGGAATTGTTTAAGTTTTGTCCGGTATGTGGTTCTCCTCATTTTGAAATACATAATGAGAAGTCCAAGAAATGTGCGGACTGCGGGTTTGTGTATTATTTTAACTCAAGTGCGGCTACGGTGGCTTTTATCCTGAACGGAAAAGGGGAACTGCTGGTTTGCCGGCGGGGAAAGGAACCTGCCAAGGGCACGCTGGATTTGTCGGGCGGATTTATTGATATGTTCGAGACTGGCGAAGAAGGGGTAGCACGCGAGGTAAAAGAGGAAACGGGTCTGGTAGTGACGGAAGCGAAATATCTGTTTTCCTTGCCCAACACGTATCTGTACTCCGGTTTTCTGGTACATACACTCGACCAGTTCTTCTTGTGTCAGGTGGAAGATGACCATCTGATAAAAGCCATGGACGATGTGGCCGATGCATGGTGGATGCCGCTGGATAAAGTGAATCCGGATGATTTCGGGCTGGACTCTGTACGTAAGGGAGTCGCACGCTTTTGGAAACCTGTCGGAACAAAAAATAAAAGGGATTATGGGTAAATATAAGAAATATATATGGATGGCGGGGCTGTGTTGTGCCTTGCCGTTGACGGTTTCCGGGCAGCAGGTGGAGCCGCTGACCGGGGCAGACCGTTTGTTCAACGAGGGGCGGGAGCTGTTCTTGCGTCAGGATTATGCGGCAGCCCGACAGACCTTGGTGCGCTATACCCGTCAGGCGGGGGAAAAGGCCTGGGCCGATGAAGTGGACTATATGCTGGCTTGCACGGCCTATGAATTGAAAATGCCGGATTGCCGGGAAGTGCTGTCGGATTATCTGGAAGCACATCCGGAGTCGCGTTACCGCAATCGGGTGCAGGCACTGATGGGGGCCAGCTATTTTTCGGAAGAGAAATACATGGAAACCATTGCTACGCTGAAGGGTTGTGACATTTCTCTTTTATCCGATGAAGAACGCGATGCCAGTGCCTTGCGTATGGGTACGTCGTACCTGAAAGTCGGTAAATTGCAGGATGCGGCTTTCTGGTTCGCTGTGTTGAAAGAGACGAGTAAGGACTTCCATAATGATGCGGTGTACAATTTGGCCTATATTGATTACGTACAGCAGAAATATGATACTGCCTTGCAGGGATTCCGTGAGGTGCAGGATGACCGGAAGTTCCAGAAACTGGCACCTTATTATATTGCCGACATTTACCTGATTCAGGGAAATTATGCGCAGGCCCGAAAGGTGGCAGATGCTTATCTGGCTTTGTATCCGGAAGAGAAGCATGCGGCTCAGATGAGCCGTATCTCTGGTGAGGCGGCTTACGGACAGAAAGACTATGCGGCTGCCATCCAGTCGCTGGAACGCTACCACGAAGCGGAGGAGGTGCCTGCCCGTCTGGCCATGTACAAGTTGGGTATGAGTTATTTTAATACGGGAGTCTATTCCAAGGCGTTGTCGCGTTTGGGTGAGGCAACCGGTGCGCAGGATGCGCTGGCTCAGAATGCTTACCTGCACATGGGATTGGCCGGGCTGCAGTTGAAGGAGCGCAATCAGGCACGTATGGCGTTCGAGCAGGCTTCGCGCATGGATTTCGACCGTAGCATTCAGGAACAGGCTTTGTTCAATTATGCACTCTGCATTCATGAAACGTCTTATTCTCCTTTTGCCGAGTCGGTAACGGTGTTCGAACGCTTCCTGAACGAATATCCGTCGTCGGTATATGCTGAAAAGGTGAACGATTACCTGGTTGAGGTGTATATGAACACCCGCAGTTATGAAGTGGCGTTGCGTTCTATCGAGAAAATCACGCATCCGAGTGCCCGCATTCTGGAAGCGAAACAGAAACTGCTTTTCCGTATGGGAACACAGCTGTTTGCACAGGCCGACTATCGGAATGCCATTGATTATTTTACCCGTTCTTTGCAGTTGGGCCAGTATAATCAGAAGACCAAGGCCGATGCCTATTATTGGCGCGGAGAATCGAAATACCGTCTGGAGCGTTATCCGGAGGCTGCCAATGACATGCGGCTGTATCTGGAGTTTGCTACCGACAAGAATTCACAGGAGTACGGGCTGGCTCTTTACTGTTTGGGATACAGTCTGTTCAAGCAGAAACAATATAATTCCGCACGCGACTGGTTTGTCCGCTGTGTGCAGAACGGAAGGACGCAGGAGGCTTCTGTAGCAGGCGACGCGTACAACCGTATCGGTGACTGCTATTTTTATGAGCGCCGCTTTGAAGAAGCCCGCCAGCAATATGCGCAGGCTGTCGTCACTTCTCCTTCGCTGGGAGATTATTCGTTGTTCCAGGAGGGTATTGTGAAAGGACTGCAGCGTGATTATACTGGAAAGATTCAGGTACTTAACAAATTGATTACGGATTATCCGTCGTCGGCTTATCTGGACGATGCCTTGTATGAACAGGGACGTGCCTTTGTGCAGATGGAGGATAGTGAGAATGCCATCAAGCGCTATTCATTGCTGGTGCAGCGTTATCCGGAAAGTGAACTTTCACGTAAGGCGGCTAATGAAATAGGTCTGCTTTATTATCAGAACGACCGCTACGAGGAAGCCATTGCAGCTTACAAACAGGTCATTACGAAGTATCCGGGTAGTGCGGAAGCGCGCTTGGCACAACGTGACTTGAAGTCTATTTATGTGGATTTGAATAAGGTGGATGACTATATGGCGTTTGCTTCTACAGTGCCTGGTGGTGCGACCTTCAACGTGAGCGAGCGCGACTCTTTGACGTATACGGCGGCCGAACGTGCTTACATGCGTGGAGATATTGCCGGAGCAAAGACCAGTCTGACCCGCTATCTTCAGTCGTTCCCGCAAGGAGCTTTCAGTGTGGATGCGTCTTATTATTTAGGTTTGATTGATTATAATCAGAAGGATTATGCGGCAGCGTCAGCCCGTCTGGAAGAAGTGTTGCGCTTTTCCGGAAGCAAGTATGAAGGAAAGGCTTTGGCGCTTTGCGCCGATATGGCTTACAACCAGAAGGAATATGCCAAAGCATTGAACCTCTACAAGCGTTTGGCCGACCGCTCGGCTGTGCAGGAAGAGCGTCTGCAGGCTGAAGTGGGTGCTCTGCGAAGCGCTTGTGCGTTGGGTGACCGGGCTGAAACCGTGACGACTGCTTCGGCGCTGCTCAAGCAGAGCAAGCTGACTCCGGAGGTACGTAGTGAGGCGTTGTATTTCCGTGCCAAGCGTTGTTGGCAGAAGGGCAGAAGAAGGCAGCACTGGCCGACTTGACCGAACTGGCCAAGGATACGCGTAATGTGTACGGGGCAGAAGCCAAATACCTGGTGGCACAGACATACTTCGATGAGGGAGAAACTGCCAAGGCGGAGAAGGAAGTGCTGGAATACATCGAAGTCAGCACACCGCATGCATACTGGCTGGCAAGAAGCTTTGTCCTGCTGTCGGATGTGTACGTGAAGCTGGACCGCAAGATGGAGGCTAAACAGTATTTGTTGTCTTTGCAGCAGAATTATCAGGCCGATGATGACATCGCCGGAATGATTGAAAGTCGCCTGGAAAAACTTAAAAGTGTAAAGTAAGATGAAATACATAAGTACGATATTGGTTTGCGCCGGTCTGTGGCCCGCAGCTACGGTATGTGCGCAGAATGGAGGGGAGAAAGATTCTACACTGAACCGGACGGTGGTAGTGGAAAATCAGTACAACCCCGAGGTGATGGATGCCTTTAAGGTGAATGTCATGCCCGAGGTGGAGGAGCCGGCGGCTCCGAAGCAGGCTATTAATTATGCGACGGATTTGCGTCCGTTGGGAGCCTGGAAAGCCACTCCTATGGAGGCGATGTCCAGAGAACTGGCTCAGAAGGGAGCCGACAGGGGCTATGTCCGTGCGGCTTATGGTACGCTGAACAATGTGGACCTGAAAGGAAGTTATCTGTGGGATATTTCTTCGAAAGACCGTCTGGGAATCATGGCTTCTTTGTACGGGCTGAACGGGGATATTCCGCATTTCATGGAAGGAGAGGAGTGGAAGTCGCGTTTTTACCGTACGGATGTGTCGCTGGATTACCGACACGATTTCCGGAAAGTGGCGCTGAAATTAGGAGGTGCCTTTGCTTCGCAGGTATTTAATTATATGCCGTCTATGAATGAAGGGGTAGAGAACTGGCCTACCACACAGCGTTATACATTGGGTGAAGGGTATGTAGGAGTAGTGTCCCGCGACAAGGACTTGCCTATACAGTTTGCTTTCCAGACTGGCTTGCGTAGCTTCAGCCTGCGCTATGATAATTATTACATGGAGTATGGTTCTGAAAATATTTTCCATACCGAAGGTTTCATGGCTGGTAATATCAATGAGGAACAGCAGGTGGGCGTCGGTCTGGAGATGGACAACCTGATTCACGATGTGTCGCAGCAGGATTATACGCTGTTGCAGCTGAATCCGTACTACACCTATCAGGGTGAATCCGTGAAGTTGCGGGTGGGAGCCCATGTGGATTTGCAGACGGCTTATGGCAGCGGACTGAAGGTGGCACCGGATGTCAAACTGGAATATACGTTCGCCGATACGTATGTGGCTTACCTCAATGTATTGGGCGGAACACGCCTGAATGATTTCCGCCGGTTGAATGACTTCTCACCTTACTGGACGATTGCACAGCAGATGCGTACGTCCTATACACCGCTGGATGCGAAAATCGGTTTGAAGGCTTCTCCGGTTATCGGATTAGGTTTTGAACTCTACGGAGGTTACCGTATTACCAAGAATGAACTGTTTGCCGTACCGGGAGGATTCTATACGGATGAGCAGAATGTGTTCTATACAGGAATTCTGCAGGATAAGGGAAAAGTCGGTTATGGAGGCGTTTCTGTGAGCTATGCCTACCGTGACTGGGTAGACTTTTCTGTAAACGGTGCGTATTATAGCTGGAACGTGACGGAAGGCAACGAAGGCTTGTTACAGTTGAAGCCCGAATTGAAGGCCGATTTCAGTGTGCGTGCCAAGGTGATCAAGAATTGCCATGCCCTTTTGAACTACAACTACGAACGTCGTCAGAAAGATGGGTGATTTTGGGCGTGCGGATGCCATCAATAACCTGTCTGTAGGAGCAGAGTATGAATTGCTGAACCGCATCAACGTGTTTGGCCGCCTGAATAACCTGCTCAATAAGGCATACGCTACTGAAGCAGGTTATCCGGTGGAAGGTCTGCATTTTATGGCAGGCATCAGCTGCCGTTTCTAAATTTATTCTGCGTGGCGGCAGTGCTGAATCAGTGCGCCGTCACGGAAAAGAAACGGCTTTCTTGTCCGTGCGGAAGGAGGGGAGCAGGAATACCGTCGTGCAAGGTCACGCGGGCATGTTCTATGAATGCTTCGTCCCATAGCCCTTGTTCCAGAAAAGCCTGGAGCGTCTGGCTTCCGCCTTCTACCAGTAATTGTTGTATTTTTTGCTCATAAAGCACCTGCATGATTTGCGGGAGAATATTCTGGCCGAAATCCAGTGTCACGTAAGTGAGGGTTCTGGGTAGCGGCCTTTTCTTTTTCCGTAAAGACGAGGGTAGGAGTGCTGCCGTCGAACAGGTGCAGATGAGGCGGCAAAGTCAGCTGCCGGTCGATGACCAGTCGGAGCGGGTTTTGTCCGTACCATTCGCGTACCGTGAGCGACGGGTTGTCGAGCAGGGCCGTGCGTCGTCCTACGAGAATCGCTTTCTGTTCGGCCCGCATCTTGTGAACCGCCAAGGTGGAGAGAGGAGTGGAAAGGCGTACCGCGTTTCCGTCTTTACGCCGGATGTCTAGAAAACCGTCGGCCGACTGTGCCCATTTCAGGGTGATGTAAGGACGCTTTTTCAGGTTGAATGTCACGAAAGCACGAATCAGTTCCCGGCATTCTTTTTCCAGTACACCGACTGTCACTTCAATGCCGGCATCCCGCAACTTCTGGATTCCTCTTCCGGCTACCAAAGAAAACGGGTCCACACAGCCTACTACGACTCTCGGAATCCCTTTCCGTATGATTAAGTCGGCACAGGGAGGGGTTTTCCCATAATGAGAACAGGGTTCTAAGCTCACATAAATGGTGGCATCCTTCAGCAGACTTTCATCTTTGACCGAAGCAATGGCATTTACTTCGGCATGACCTTCTCCGCAGCGCACGTGATAACCTTCACCGATGATTTTTCCGTCGCGTACAATGACGGCCCCCACCATGGGGTTGGGAGCTGCATGGCAGATACCGTTTCGGGCCAGTTGTATGCAGCGCCGCATATATTTTTCGTCTATCGTCATATTCTTCGTTTTTTATCGTTACTTTTGCAATTATGCATCCGGTTTATGTACATATCAAAAAGAGCTGAGTCCTTTTTATGCAGAAGAAGAGGCTTCAGCCATGGCAAAGTGGATATCTTCGGATATTCTGCATCTCTCTACTCTTGAACTTTATACAGGCAAAGATATGAATTTTTCCACGAAAGAGTGGGCGGAACTGGAGGATATTCTTCGGCGCTTGAAGCAGCGGGAACCCCTTCAGTATATTTTGCAGGAAGCCTCTTTTTGTGGAATGTCTTTTCATGTGGAACAAGGGGTATTGATTCCTCGTCCGGAAACGGAAGAGCTGGTGGAATGGATTGTCGCCGATTATCGGGAGGCAGGGCAGGTGCGTATTCTGGATATTGGCACCGGAAGCGGCTGCATTCCCGTATCGCTGGCGCAGCTGTTGCCGGAAGCGCAGGTTTCTTCGTGCGATGTGTCGGCTGAGGCTTTGCGCATTGCAGCTATGAATGTAAAGCGTTATGGAGACAAGGTGACTTTGTTCTGTGCCGATATTCTGAAAGAGGAACTTCCTGAATGTCAGGTAGACGTGCTGGTGAGTAACCCTCCTTACATTACGGAAAGCGAGCGGACGGATATGGAGGCGAATGTACTCGACTGGGAACCTGAACTGGCATTGTTTGTGCCCGATTCGGACCCGTTGCGGTTTTACCGGAGAATAGCCCGGAAAGGACTTGACTGGCTTTCGGAAGGAGGAGCATTGTATTTTGAAATCAACCGTGCTTACGGGGCCGAGACTGTGCGGATGCTGGAGGCGCTTGGATACCGCCAGATTGAATTACGGAAAGACTTGTCGGGAAACGACCGGATGATAAAAGCAATCAGACCATGAAAGAATATAGTGAAGCAGAGATAAAAAGTAAGGCCGAAGTGTATTGTTCGTCGGTGGAGCGTTGCCCGTCGGACGTGGAGGAGAAAATTCGTAAGTGGGGGGCTTCGGAGGAAGTGACAGAACGGATTATGGCCCATTTGCAGAAGGAGCGCTACCTGGATGCGGCTCGTTTCTGCCGGTTTTATGTGCGCGACAAGTACCGTTTCAATCAGTGGGGGCGGATGAAGATTGCACAGATGCTCCGTATGAAACGCCTGTCGGACGAAGACATCCGTGCCGGACTGGAGGAAATCGATACCGAAGAATACGACGGAATCCTGAAGAAGATGTTGAAGCAGAAAATGAAAGGAATAAAAGCTGCCAATGATTATGAACGGAGCATGAAGCTGATTCGCTTTGCCGTAGGCGGGGCTTTACGCTGGAAGAAGTACGTCGTTTTGTCAATCAGGTAGAGCCGGATGAATATTTTGACTGACATCCGGGATTTTCTGTTTCCCCGTCTCTGCATGGCTTGCGGACGGAAGTTGCAGGTCTCCGAACAGGCCCTTTGTTGTGATTGTTTGTCACAGCTTCCTCATACGCATTTAGGAAATACACCGGGCAATGAAATGGAAAAGATTTTCTGGGGTCGTTTCCCGATACAGCGGGCGTCGGCTTTGTTTTATTATGCCCGTGGGGGGAAAGTTGCCCATATATTGGCCGGCATGAAATACTATGGCCGTCAGAAAGTCTGCCGGCAGATGGGAGAGATGCTGGCGCATGAACTGCTCCCGACGGGTTTCTTTGAGGGAGTAGATTATTTGTTGCCGGTTCCCTTGCACCCCGACCGTCTGCGTACCAGGGGATATAACCAGAGCCGTCTGCTGGCAGAGGGCATTTCTGAGCAGACAGGCATTCCGGTGTGCGACGGGTTGCTCTGTCGGGTGCGAAACAATCAGACCCAGACCCATAAATCCGTGCTGGAACGACAGGAAAACACGGTTCATCTTTTTCATCTGGCTGGCGATACCCGTATGCTGCAAGGCAAACATGTGATGCTGGTGGATGATGTGCTGACCACAGGAGCCACATTAGGTGCCTGTGCAGATGTATTGGCTGATATTGAGGGAATAAGCATCAGCATTGTTACGCTGGCGTGGACGAAATAAAACAATCTGACGGGTTTTAGTAAAATTAATGCTCTTAAATTTTCTATTCCCGATGTATTTCTATAATTTTGCAAAAACATTTATCAGAGAATTAAAAAGTTATGAAAGCTTTGGAAAGATTATTTGCAGAAAAGTTGCTGAAGGTGAAGGCTGTGAAGATTCAGCCGGCTAACCCGTTTACTTGGGCTTCAGGTTGGAAATCGCCGATTTATTGTGACAATCGGAAGACATTGTCATATCCTGCACTTCGTAACTTCGTAAAGTTGGAGATTTGTCGCGTTATTCTTGAAAAATTCGGCGAAGTGGACGCCATTGCGGGTGTGGCTACCGGTGCGATTGCACAGGGGGCACTGGTGGCAGAAGAGTTGAACTTGCCGTTTGTATATGTTCGTTCAAGCCCGAAAGATCATGGCTTGGAAAATTTGATTGAAGGTGAATTGCGTCCGGGTATGAAAGTGGTTGTCGTAGAAGACTTGATTTCAACCGGTGGAAGCAGTTTGAAAGCGGTAGAAGCTATCCGTCGTGACGGTTGTGAAGTAATTGGAATGATTGCTTCTTTCACTTACGGTTTCGATGTATCAGTAGAAGCCTTCAAGAAAGCAAAAGTAGAACTGGTTACTCTGACCAACTACAATGCAGTGCTGGATGCGGCTTTGAAGACAGATTATATCAATGAAGAGGACATCCCTGTGCTGCAGGCATGGAGACAAGATCCTTCTCACTGGACTGGAAAATAATAGATTCTGTAACTGGGAAAGCAGTCTCGGATTGTAAATAGGAGATGTCATCCTGAGCGAGTCCACTCTGCTCAAGATGACATTTTTTTATGCGATGACGGGAGAATTTTCCTGAAGATTGAAAAAATATGGCTGTACAATTTGAAAGCAATGTGAAGCATGTTCCTTATAGTCAGGAACGAGTATATAACAAACTGTCCGACCTGAATAACCTGGAAGGAGTTCGGGAACGTCTGGACATGGTGAAGGACAAGCTGGACGGGAAACTGGAAGATATGTCGTTCGACCGTGATTCCATTACCTTGAAAGTACAGGGCATCAGTCTTACATTGCGCATCATTGAGCGTGAACCTTTGAAGTGCATTAAGTTTGAAGGTGACAAATCGCCCATACCTTTGAATCTGTGGATTCAGATTCTGCCTGTGACACAGGAAGAGGCTAAAATGAAAGTGACTATCCGTGCGGAAGTGAACATGTTCATGAAGCCATGGTGTTAAAACCTCTGCAGGAGGGAGTAGAGAAACTGGCTGACATGCTGGCCATGCTTCCTTATTAATTGAAATGACCGGCAGATGCCGGAGATAAAAACTGAAATTATGGCTCAAAAACTTTGGGAAAAAAATGTACAGGTAAATGCGGAAATTGACCGCTTTACCGTGGGACGTGACCGCGAAATGGACATGTATCTGGCAAAGTACGACGTGTTGGGTTCGATGGCACATATCACCATGCTGGAAAGTATCGGCCTGCTGACCTCGGACGAACTGAAGATTTTGCTGGAAGAACTGAAAAATATATACGCTTCCGTAGAACGCGGGGAGTTTGTGATTGAAGACGGAATAGAGGATGTACATTCACAGGTGGAGCTGATGCTGACACGCCGCCTGGGGGATGTGGGAAAGAAAATCCACAGTGGACGTTCGCGTAATGACCAGGTGTTGGTCGACTTGAAGCTGTTTATCCGTGCTCAGTTGAAATCGGTGGCAGAAGCTGTAGAGCGTTTGTTCCATGTACTTATTTCTCAGAGCAACCGTTACAAGGATGTGCTTATGCCGGGATATACCCACCTGCAGATTGCCATCCTTCTTCTTTCGGCCTGTGGTTTGGTGCCTATGCAGAAAGCTTGGTGGATGATATGATGTTCCTTCAGGCTGCATACAAGACCTGTAACCGTAACCCATTGGGCTCGGCAGCAGGGTATGGCTCTTCTTTCCCGTTGGACCGTGAGATGACCACTCGTCTGTTAGGATTTGATTCAATGAATTACAATGTGGTGTATGCCCAGATGGGTCGTGGCAAGGTGGAACGCAATGTATCGTTTGCGTTGGCTTCTATCGCCGGAACACTGTCGAAGATGGCGTTCGATGCCTGCATGTTCAGTTGTCAGAACTTCGGCTTCGTGAAGTTGCCCGATGAATGTACCACCGGTTCCAGCATCATGCCGCACAAAAAGAATCCAGACGTATTTGAGCTGACCCGTGCCAAATGCAACAAGATTCAGGCCCTTCCGCAGCAGATTATGATGATTATGAACAACCTTCCTTCTGGTTATTTCCGTGACCTTCAGATTATCAAGGAAGTGTTCCTTCCTGCCTTTGAGGAGCTGGAAGACTGCTTGCAGATGGCTACTTACATCATGGAGAAAATCAAAATCAACGAACATATTCTGGATGATGACAAATACTTGTATATGTTCAGTGTGGAAGAGGTGAACCGCCTGGCTTCAGAAGGAATGCCGTTCCGTGATGCATATAAGAAAGTAGGGTTGGATATTGAAGCTGGAAACTTCTCACACGATAAGACCGTACATCACACGCATGCCGGAAGCATCGGTAACTTGTGCAATGACAAGATTGAAGAACTGATGCAGCAAGTGGTGAGTGGCTTCAACTTCGAGAAAGTGATTCAAGCTGAAAACTCACTTTTAGGAAGATAATTGCATAAAATTAAAAAGAAAACGGGTGAAAAGTTTGGAGTATATCGCAAAACTCCCTACATTTGCACCCGTAAACGCGGAAATAGCTCAGTTGGTAGAGCATAACCTTGCCAAGGTTAGGGTCGCGAGTTCGAGTCTCGTTTTCCGCTCTTTCTTTGAAAGGATGCTCGAATGGTGGAATCGGTAGACACGAGGGACTTTAAAATCCCTTGGCCATTGCGGCTGTGCGGGGTTCAAGTCCCCGCTTCGAGTACAGGAAAAAAAGCTCTGTAAAATCAATGATTT
>ENA-OPZN01000271-OPZN01000271.1-human-gut-metagenome-genome-assembly--contig:-NODE-271-length-18820-cov-4.524260_pt1 | contig 18820 bp, 18 predicted proteins | sample MGYA00242483_ERZ504503 | MGnify/ENA primary metagenome ERZ504503 (study PRJEB26092, sample SAMD00036285) | human gut metagenome | host: Homo sapiens | study: EMG produced TPA metagenomics assembly of... | reverse complement strand
CTGCATCTGAATCCTTTAATGCTAAAATAAAGAACTTTCGTGCGCAGTTCAGGGGAGTTAAAGACAAGGCATTCTTTTTGTACAGACTGACTAAAATTTATGCCTAACAATAAATCCCTCAGGTTTTACGTTTGACCCTAAAACAGAACACCTCATCAGGTGCTATTCGTGCAATATGAAAAAGCGATTCCTTTTCAAGATAATCGCTTTTTCTGAGTGATCCGCCTGGGGCTCGAACCCAGGACCCCAACATTAAAAGTGTTGTGCTCTACCTGCTGAGCTAGCGAATCAATCCTTTGTTGCATCGGTTATTTCCCGATTGCGAGTGCAAAGGTAGATGTTTTTATAGTAACTACCAAATATTATTGGAATATTTTTTCAATAAATTTAAACATAGCCTAATTATCAACTACTTAGACACATCTTCTTTTAACGCTTTCTGATAACAGCAACGGCACAAAGGTTCATATTCCTCCTTTCACCCAGCAACACCCTCTTGTCATTCAGCACGGTACGATGCGAAACATAGGCCAAGTTGCCACACTTCACACAAATGGCATGCACCTTAGTTACTTCGTCTGCAATGGCACACAATGCAGGAATCGGCCCAAACGGAACTCCTTTAAAATCCATATCAAGCCCTGCGATAATAACCCGCACGCCGCGATTGGCCAGTTCGTTACACACTTCGGGTAATCCATCATCAAAAAACTGAGCCTCATCAATACCTACCACATCTATCTCCGACGTAAACAAAAGGATACTAGCGGAAGAATCAATCGGAGTAGATTTGATACTGTTATTATCGTGTGACACTACTTCTTCCTCTGAATAACGGGTATCGATAGACGGCTTGAATATCTCTACACGCTGATGCGCAAAAGTAGCCCTGCGCAAACGCCGTATCAACTCTTCCGTTTTACCGGAAAACATAGAACCACATATCACTTCAATCCTTCCTCTGCGGCAGGTCTCCTCCCGATGATCTTCTGAATATACTACCATATTTTCTTTCATGACATAAAAACAATTGCAAAATTACAACGACGAATCGAAATCCACGAAAAATCGACGTATTTTTATTAATAGGGACGAAAACAGCATGTAAAGAGAAAACTTCTGTTAAATGTTTGACAAATAGAACACGTAAATACGAAAACTTTTTACCTTTGCTTTTATAACATGAAGTACAAAGTATGGGAAAACTATATGTCGTACCTACTCCGGTAGGTAATATGGAAGACATGACTTTTCGAGCTATCCGCATATTGAAAGAAGCGGATTTGATATTAGCTGAAGATACACGTACATCGGGTATCCTCTTGAAACATTATGAAATCAAGAATGCAATGCAGTCACACCACAAGTTCAATGAACATCAGACGGTGGAAAGCATTGTCAACCGCATAAAAGGAGGTCAGACGGTAGCCTTAATCTCAGATGCCGGCACTCCCGGAATTTCCGACCCCGGTTTCCTTGTGGTAAGAGAATGTGTAAGAAACGGCATCGAAGTACAATGCCTGCCTGGAGCTACGGCCTTTGTACCTGCACTGGTTTCATCAGGACTTCCGGATGAGCGTTTCTGTTTTGAAGGTTTCCTCCCTCAGAAAAAAGGTCGCATGACACGACTGAATGCCCTGAAAGAACGAAACCCGTACCATGATTTTCTACGAATCTCCTTACCGTCTGCTAAAAACGCTGACCCAGTTTGCGGAAATTTTTGGAGCAGACGCCCGGTTTCCGTATGTCGGGAAATTTCCAAGATACATGAAGAAAGCGTCAGAGGAACCCTTCAGGAAGTTATTGCACACTTCACAGAAACTGAACCCAGAGGAGAAATTGTTATTATATTAGAAGGCAAAGAAAACTAAATTATAATTATAATTCTAAATTCAAAAACTATGAGAAAGGTAGTTTTATCTGCTTTATGTGCTGCCGCTCTGCTGACAGCATGTAATAACTCAGGCCAGAACAAAAGCACTTTACAAGCTCAGAACGATTCACTGATGCTTGAACTCTCTAACCGCGACACAGAACTGGACGAAATCATGGGAGCCTTCAATGAAATTCAAGAAGGATTCCGCGAAATCAACGAAGCTGAAAACCGTGTAGACTTGAAAGAAGGCACATTAGAAAGCCAGTCGGCTGCCGATAAGATAAAAGAAGACATCCGCTTTATCAGTGAAAAGCTGAAATCAAACCGCGAACAGATTGCCAAATTGGAAGAGCAACTGAAAAACAGCAAATACCAGTCTGCACAGCTGAAAAAAGCTGTAAAGAACCTCACTGCTGAACTGGCTGCCAAACAGCAGCAGATTGAAACCCTGCAAGCTGAATTGGCTGCAAAGAATATCCGTATTGCAGAGTTGGATGAAGCTGTTATGGACTTGAATAAGAACGTAGACGAGCTGAGCGCTGAAAATGAAGCAAAAACCAAGACTGTAGAAGCTCAGGACAAAGCCCTCAACACTGCCTGGTATGTATTCGGCACTAAATCTGAGTTGAAAGACCAGAAGATTTTGAAGAAGGGTGACGTACTGAAAGACAATGATTTCAACAAAGATTACTTTACACAGATTGATATTCGTAAAGAAAAAGAAATCAAGCTGTACTCCAAACGAGCAGAATTGCTGACTACCCACCCACAGAGTTCATACGAACTTGTTAAAGATGACAAAGGTCAGCTGACTCTGAAAAATCAATAATCCGAACGAATTCTGGAGCGTATCACGTTACCTGGTTATCCAAGTAAGATAATAATCTTCGGTCTTATATATGAGAATCCCCTTATCCCTTGACTCAAAACTGGGATAAGGGGATTTTTTATACAACTCCTCCTCTTTTTACCTTATTTGTTTAAAGATTCACATAGTTTACGGTTAATCTCCCGAACCCGCTTTTCATTCAGTTTAATTACTTTGCGGTCGTATGTCATCAAACCGTTTACTTCCACTTCTACGTCCGTTGTCTGCGTATATACTGCTGCAGAAAAACCACGAGGTATTAAATCATAAAGTTTTCTGCATATTTCACATATTCATCTGTCACTTCCTTAGAAGAATTGAACTGAATATATCCCCAGTTACGGTCCGGTTCCCAGATATGTCCCTGTACTACCCAGCCAATACCTCCATACTCACCTAAGACTGTAGCTCTCTGTGCATCATACAGATACAATTCCGGAGCAGGATAGTTGTGCAAATCCAGCATATCCCCACAAGTGTAATGGTTACCTCCACTGGCTGGATTGACCAGACGGGTCGGGTCATATTGTTTGGTCCACTCCACTATTTCCGGAGTTTTGAACTGTCCCCAAGCTTCATTAAATGGAATCCATGTGCCAATGCAAGGATAAGAATACAATGCATCCATGATTTCCTTCCATTCCTTCCGGTAACAAGCTTCCGACTCTGCACTTCGCTTCATTTCAGTGCCCTCAAAATATTTTCGGTTCTGCCATTCCGGGTTACAATCACCGCTGGGCATATCCTGCCATACAATAATACCTAACTTGTCACAATAGGTATACCAGCGGGCAGGCTCTACTTTAATATGTTTGCGAATCATATTAAATCCAAAATCTTTTGTCTTCTGTATATCGTATAGCAAAGCCTCATCCGTAGGAGCGGTGTATAAACCATCCGGCCACCAGCCCTGATCCAGAGGACCAAATTGGAACAACGGCTTGTTATTCAACTCCAGACGTACAATACCGTTTGCATCACGTTTGGAAGAATATTTTCGCATAGCTGCATAACTGGACACTTCATCCACCAGTTTTCCGTTCTGCTTTAAAGAAACCTTCAACGTATAAAGGAAAGGAGATTCGGGCGACCATAATTTTGCATTCTCAGGCATTGCTACCTGTACACACTCTCCATTAATACTTTTTCCTTGCGCCACCAGCTGCTGACCATCAAAAACTTTTACCTCTACCAAATCTTTTGAAGTAGCATCTTTTACCAAGGCTTTCAAAGATAACAAAGAATTATCTATGTCTGGAGTAATGCGCAAGTCCTGAATATACGATTCACTGACAGGTTCCAGCCAGACCGTCTGCCATATTCCTGTTACCAGAGTATACCATATACCTTCAGGACGAGACACCTGCTTTCCTCTTGGCTGGTACCCCTTATCTGTCGGGTCCCACACCTTTACCTGCAGAGTATTGTTTTTCCCTTGCAAAGCTTCCGTAATATCAAAAGAGAAAGGAGTAAATCCTCCGGTATGGCTACCTACCTTTACTTCATTTACCCATACATCAGTTCTCCAGTCGACTGCTCCGAAATGCAGAAGAACTCTTTTCCCTTTCCAAGAAGAAGGAACGTCAAACGAACGACGATAAACCAGTTCTTTTTCCGCACCTACTGTCTTACCAACTCCCGACAAAGAAGATTCTACAGCAAAAGGTACCAGAATTTTCCCATCAAAAACAGAAAGGGGTAGTGTTTTCCTTTTTCTATAATTGCATAATCCCAAAGGCCGTTCAGATTCTTCCATTCTGTTCTTTCCATAATAGGACGTGGATATTCTGGTAATACATTATCCGGATTTACCTGTTCAGACCATTGTGTGCTAATCCGTCCTTCAACCGGCTTCCATTGTGCATGCAGCTGTACTGCTAAAGCTCCCCATAAGGCAAGCACCATCCATAGTTTTTTCATTGATATTAAGTTTTAAGATACCATATACAAAAATAAAACAAAACGGCTACTCTGTATAAAACAATTCTGTCAAAAAATAGAATGAAACCATCAACAAAAATAGAAAATCGCTTTTATATTCAACAATATCACTACCTTTACAATGAAATACAATTTATATATTATGAAAACATCTACATGGACACAGCTTGCATTCTGCTTACTTCATCTGTTTTTATGCATGCAACTCATCACACGTCTATTACCTGGATGCGACTTCAGGAAGTAATCAAAACAACGGAACCTCACCTCGCTCTGCCTGGCAAAGTATAGAAGTGTTGAAACAAATCTCCCTACAGCCCGGTGATAAAATTCTACTCAAAAAAGGGGAAACATTTTCCGGAATATTGGAACTCACAGGCAAAGGTACCTACACTCACCCCATCATTATCGATGCATACGGTGAGGGCAATCAAAAACCATGTATTGCAGGGAATGATACCTCCATGTATGCCGTACGTATTTTCAATTCCGATTACTTCACAATTCAAAACCTTGAAATCAGTAATACAGGTAAAGAACGAAAGGCCGGACGTACTGGATTAAAAGTAGAATGTACAGATTATGGTATTTCTCATAACATCAGAATAAACAACCTTACCATACGTGATGTCAATGGTTCTCTTGTCAAAGAAGAGGGAGGAGGAAGCGGTATCCTGATTGTAAACGGAGGAGACAGTATTCGTTCACGCTTTGACAGTCTGACCATAGAAAATTGTCACATTTTAAGATGTGAACGCAATGCCATGATTTGGAGTGGTTATTACGACCGGAAAAACTGGTATCCGAATAAACATACCATCGTAAGAAACAACGTAATTGAAAAAGTTCCCGGCGACGGCATTGTCCCCATAGGTTGTGACAGTACACTGATTGAGTATAATCTCATGTGCGATTCACCCGACATTCTTCCGATGACAGAGGCAGCAGCAGGCATCTGGCCTTGGAGTTGTGACAATACCATCATACAATATAACGAAGTATGGGGACATAAAGCGCCCTGGGATGCACAAGGATTCGATTCTGACTACAATTGCCAGAACACCCTTATACAATACAATTACAGTCACGACAATTACGGAGGAATGGTACTTATATGCAACAGCGGGAATGCCGGAGATTATAGCTGCAGAAACATCGGAAGCATTGTTCGATACAATATCAGTATAGGAGACGGTATACGCCCGAAAGAAACACGTCAAGGTATGTTTTCTCCCAGTATCCACATAGCTGGTCCCGTAAAACAAACATTAGTCGAACGTAATATTATCCACGCCAACCCTAAACCGTCTGATGCAGTAGACCGTACGATGATCACTTCCGACTCTTGGGATGGATATGCAGACAGTACTTGTTTCCGTCAAAATATCTATTACGCAGCAGAGCCCAGCCATTTTGATTTTACATCTTCTACCCGAAATGCTTTTGAGAAAAACATCTATATCGGCCAGTTTAAAAATCAACCGGAAAGTCAGAAAAACAAGAAAGCAGAAAACATCTATACAGAAAAAGTATTGAAAGAATCAGCGGACGGCTACAAAGGGCTGCATTGCCTGATGGATTCCACAAAAATAAAAAGAGCATACGCTTCACCACATAAAGCCAGAAGCCATCAAGACATTTTTCCAAAGTATCTTCTAACAAAAGAAATTCCTATACACAAAATCCCCTCACTCTTCTCTGTAATCATACAGGGAGTGAGGGGATTTTAATTATGTAGCATCAAATCTGTTGGCAATTAACGGCCAAAACGCTCTTTCAGTTTCGCAAGCATGTCTTGAGTCATGGCATCCAAATCATATTCCGGTTTCCAGCCCCATTCTTCACGGGCACATGTATCATCCAATGAGTTTGGCCATGATTCTGCAATAGCCTGACGCAATGGGTCTACCTGATACTGCATTTCAAACTCCGGAAGATATTTACGGATATTCTGGTAGATTGTATTCGGTTCAAAACTCATTGAAGCAATGTTGAATGAATTACGATGAACCAACTTAGACGGATCTGCTTCCATAATTTCTACTGCCGCACGCAAAGCATCCGGCATATACATCATATCCATATAAGTTCCCTCAGCAATCGGGCAGACAAATTTTTCACCTTTAGCTGCAGAATAATAAATATCTACGGCATAGTCTGTAGTACCACCACCCGGAGGAGTTACATACGAAATCAATCCCGGGAAACGTACGGAACGAGTATCCACTCCAAAACGAGTGAAATAATAGTCACTCAATAATTCACCTGAAACTTTTGTCACACCATACATGGTCTTCGGACGCTGCACGGTGTCCTGAGGAGTTTTGTCTTTAGGAGTACCAGGACCAAATGAGCCGATAGAGCTCGGAGTAAATACTGCACACTGCTTTTCACGAGCGACTTCAAGCGTATTGAACAATCCTCCAAGTCCGATTTTCCAGGCAAGCTGAGGCTTGTTTTCTGCAACGGCAGAAAGCAATGCAGCCAAATTGTAGATTGTATCTACTTGATACTTACTTACCGCATCGGCAATTTGTTGCGGGTTCGTAATATCCACAATAGCCGAAGGACCTGATTCTTTCAATTCTCCTTTAGGCTCAGCACCAGGAATATAACCAGCCACTACATTACCAGAATAATTCTTTCTCAAAAGCATTGTGAGTTCTGAACCTATCTGTCCAGTTGCCCAATTATTAAATGTTTTCATTTACAAGCTAGATTTTTAAATTGCGGAGCAAATATACAAAAGTTCTTATAAATGAAATAAAAATAAGCGTGTTCTTTTTTCCTAAATAAAAAAATTGCATCTTTGCATAAGCAAAACCTTAATATCAATATATGTATACAAACTTTAGAGATTTCCTGAAAAAGGAACTTGCCGACATAGAAGCAGCCGGCTTATATAAGAAAGAACGTGTAATAACCACTCCACAGCGTGCAGACATCAAGGTCAACGCAGGAGAGGAAGTTTTGAATTTCTGTGCCAACAACTATTTAGGCCTGTCGGACAACACACGCCTGATTGAAGCGGCCAAGAAAGCCATGGATACTCATGGTTACGGTATGTCATCCGTGCGCTTTATTTGTGGAACACAAGACCTTCACAAACAACTGGAAGCTGCCATCTCTGACTATTTCCATACAGAAGATACCATCCTGTATGCTGCATGTTTTGACGCAAACGGTGGTTTGTTCGAACCTCTTTTCACAGAAGAAGATGCCATTATTTCAGATGCACTGAACCACGCATCCATCATTGATGGTGTACGTTTATGTAAAGCGAAACGTTACCGCTATGCTAATGCTGATATGGCAGATTTGGAACGCTGTCTTCAGGAAGCGCAGGCACAGCGCCACCGCATTATTGCCACCGATGGAGTATTCTCTATGGATGGAAATGTGGCTCCAATGGACAAAATCTGTGAACTGGCAGAAAAATACAATGCCCTCGTAATGGTAGACGAATCACACTCTGCTGGAGTAGTAGGCCCTACAGGACATGGAGTAGCTGAACAATTCGGCGTATACGACAAGATTGACATCTTTACAGGTACATTAGGAAAAGCCTTTGGCGGAGCTATGGGTGGATTTACCACTGGTAAGAAAGAAATTATCGATATGTTGCGTCAGCGCTCTCGTCCTTACTTGTTCTCTAACTCTGTAGCACCAGCTATCGTAGGAGCAAGTTTGGAAATGTTCCGCATGCTCAAAGAAAGCAATGCTTTGCATGACAAACTGATGAGCAATGTCAACTATTTCCGCGACAAGATGATTGCTGCCGGATTTGACATCAAACCTACACAAAGTGCTATCTGCGCTGTCATGTTGTATGATGCCAAACTGTCACAGGATTTTGCAGCCCGCATGCAGGAAGAAGGCATTTATGTAACCGGATTCTACTATCCGGTAGTACCGAAAGGCCAGGCACGCATCCGCGTACAGCTCTCTGCCGGTCATGAACAATCTCACCTGAACAAAGCAATTCAAGCTTTCATAAAAGTAGGAAAAGAACTGAACGTCATCAAGTAATCCGTTACGATAAACAAGACTCAAAAGGCTGCCTTTCCGTCAACTCAAGGAAAGACAGCCTTTCTTATTTTGCATTTTACAAGTCAGCGGCAGAACTAATTCCGGCTGCAAGCGTACATTCCTTGCAACACCTCAAAGAATTCTCTGTTTCACAGTGCAGGATTTGTATCCCACACTGTGAAATATATATCCCACACTGTGGTTTTTGTATTTCACAGTGTGAAACAGAGAATTGTTCCTTACGTTTTACAGAAATCCATACTGATACTGACTTTTTACTCCGGCAGTCCACAGACTATTATACAGCCATAGAAAGTCTACATTATTTTCCGTCTGTTCTTCCGGCCAGTTTACCAAATACAACAAATCCGTAGCACGGGTAAATGCGGTATACAACCAGCGGAAATAATCGGGTGAAAGCATTTCCTCCGTCATGTAGCCTTGATCAAGAAAGACTCTTTTCCACTGTCCCCCTTGCGCTTTATGGCATGTAACAGCATACGCATATTTTACCTGCAACGCATTGTAATAAGGGTCTTCCTTCATTTTTTTCATTCGTTCTCGCTTGGTCGGTAGGTCGGCATAATCTTCCAATACGGTATAGAACAAACGATCATTTTCCTCTTTCGACAATGAAGGAAGTTCCGAATGAAGGGTATCCAATAAAATCTTTACTTCCAGTTCAATCCCGTCATAATCAGGAAAAGCAAGCACTACATCTGCGAAGCGAAAACCATACATTTCCCGAATACGCCGTACCCTACGTACCACTGCCACATCTCCATTTGCAATAAAATCAAGTTCCTTGCAGTCTGTTCCCCAGAAATAATTATTCTTGGCCACCATCAGCATATCTCCCGTGTTCAGTTCATCTTCCCTGTACAGTACCGTATTTCTTATACCTTTATTATATAGAGAAGCACGTTTGTTGGAACGACAGATAACAATCGTTTCATCCAACCCCACATGACCATAACATTCGTCAATAGCTTCAATCAGTTCACTTCCAGGAAGGATGCGTACATCAGGATAGTTCTTACAACTGATCTTAGGATATTCAAAGAAGTCCTCGTTTACAATCCTTTCACGTAAGGCAGTCGCATTCGACAAGATACCGGAACCTTCGGTTTGTCGTACCACTTGTGTAAGCACACACTCTGTCACCTCCAGTCCATAGCCCTGCAATGCCGCTACAGACAGCGCCGGGCTCTCTTCCTCCCCTATAGGCGGAAGCTGTGCTGTATCTCCAATCAACATCAACCGGCATCCCAATCCATTATATACATATTGAACGAGATCATCCAATAAACGTCCGCTACCAAAATGGCCGCCTGAAAGTCCTTCATTCGCAATCATGGAAGCTTCATCCACAATGAACAGCGTATTCCGGTGCAAATTCTGATTAGCTACAAAATTATCCGTCTCATTCGAAAAAACTTTCTGCCGATATATCTTCTTATGAATCGTATAAGCCGGATGTTCCGCATATCCGGAAAAGACTTTGGCTGCCCTTCCTGTGGGAGCCAACAAAATCACTTTCCGTTGCAATGAATCAAGCGTACGAACTAATGCAGATGTCAATGTAGTCTTACCCGTGCCGGCATAACCTTTCATCAGAAACACACTGTCTGCAGAAGGTGAAAACAGGAATTCGGCAAAACTTTTCACCGCATTTTCCTGCTCTTCTGTTGGTTTATAAGGAAAATTTCGCTTAATTTGTTGCGATAAATCATTATTTAACATAATGCCAGTATAAAAAGTTTACGTAAGATTGACGTGGTTCAACTAATTTACTTATTTTTGCGCTACGAATATAAACTAAAAAAACAATATTATCATGAAAACAGTTCTTAATCTTGTGTTAGCCGCCTGCGTTATCTGCTTGGTATATATATGCTATGGCAGTATTATGGGCCCTATCAACTTTGACAATGCGAAAAAAACCAGAGAAAAAGCAATTATTGCCCGCCTGATTGACATCCGTAAGGCTCAGCAGGAATATCGTACCGTTCATAACGGTGCTTATACAGCAAACTTCGACAGTCTGATTACTTTCGTAAAGACTGCTAAACTTCCTTTCATCATGAAAGTGGGTTCATTGACAGATGATCAGTTGAACAACGGTATGACAGAAAAGAAGGCTATGGACTTGATTAACAAGGCTAAGAAAACTGGAAACTGGAGCGAAGTTGAAAAAGAAGGCTTACAGAACTTCCGTCGTGATACAATGTGGGTAGCTGTAATGGATACTATCTTTGCAAAAGGATTTAATCCGGACTCTTTGGCATACGTTCCTTACGGAAACGGAGCTAAATTTGAAATGGCTATCCGTCAGGATACTACAAAATCTGGTGCTCCTCTGAACTTGTTCCAGGCACAGGTTGCATACGATGTATACTTGGGTGACTTGAACAGCCAGGAATTGATCAACTTGAAAGACATGCAGTCAAAATTGGGTAAATATTGCGGTTTGAGAGTTGGTGACATCGAACAGCCGAACAACAATGCAGGAAACTGGGAATAATCCTATGGCCCAACCTATTGATTTTAATAAATCAGAACAGTATATATTATCCATCCGTCTGAGTACGGATGGATTTTCTTTTTCTATCTATCACCCTCAGCAATCGGAGGAAGTATATTTCAGTTCCTCGCCAGTCAATACGCAGCGCTCAATGGCTGCCAATGTAAAAGCCTATTTGACAGAGACAGAAGAACTGAAGCATCGTTTCAAGCAGGTTAATATCCTTATTCATACTTCACGTTACACTACACTCCCGTTGGAATTGTATGAAGATGAACAGACCGACCTTCTGTTCTATCAGAACCTGCCCCCACAAAATAACGAAGTCGTACTTTGTAATATTTTAGGGAAGAGCAACCTCGTCATTCTTTTTGGACTGGACAAGCTCACCCATCTGTTCCTGACAGAACATTTCCCCAATGCCCGTTTGTTTGCATCCGTAAGTCCAATTACCGAGTACCTTGCACATAAGGTCAAACCGAGTGACTGCCGTAAATATTTGCCATCTTCCATCCCGAAAGTGTAGAAGTGATAGCTTTCGAAAAAGAAAAACTACTGCTACTGAACACTTACCCCATTTCCGGCCTGAATGATTCATGCTATTATCTGTTGAACATCTGGCAGCAGGCTGGCTACAATCAAGAAGATGACCAGTTATACATTTGCGGGAACAATCGGGTTCCACAATGGGAAGAATTGCCATTGCGACTAAAAAAATACATACGAAAACTATTCATCATTAATCCTCAGATGGAATTCAACGACTCAGCAATGAGCCGCATCAAAGAAATTTCATTTGACATGCTATCTTTAATCTCATGCGAGTAATAAGCGGAATATACAAACGGAGACGTTTCGACGTCCCCCACACATTCAAGGCACGTCCTACAACTGACTTTGCCAAAGAAAATCTGTTCAATGTGCTCAACAACTACATTGACTTTGAAGATGGAATTACAGCACTCGATTTGTTTGCCGGAACGGGCAGCATCAGTATAGAACTTGTGTCACGAGGATGCGATCAGGTTATCTCCGTAGAGAAAGACCCGCAGCACCATGCCTTCATCAGCAAAGTCATGCGCGAAGTCAAAACGGACAAGTGCATCCCTTTAAGAGCCGATGTATTCAAATACATCGAGAAATGCGGCCTGCAGTTCGATTTTATTTTTGCTGACCCTCCGTATGCCCTGAAAGAATTGGCAAGCATACCCGACCTGATATTTCAGTACAACCTGCTCAAGCCGGAAGGTATTTTCGTTCTGGAACATGGAAAAGACCTCAACTTTGAGAATCATCCCTGCTTTTTCGAGCACCGTCACTACGGAAGTGTCAACTTTTCCTTTTTCAGAGTAAAGGAGCAAGAAGACGCACAACCGATTCAGTAATCTTATTTTTCCAAGAACGTTTTGCCCAAATCCTGGCTGACAACAGAAAACAATCCTTCTGATCGGCCAGGAATATTTCTTTTAAAGTCATAGCCGTTTCCTTGTCATAAAAAAAGGCATTGGCCTCGAAGTTATGCTCAAAACTTCGAAAGTCCATATTCGTAGAGCCCACCGTTGACAATTCGTCATCACACACCATCAACTTAGAATGCAGAAATCCCTTTTTGTAGAGGTAAATTTTCACCCCTGCCTTCATCATCTCCGCGAGATAAGATAGCGAACCTTTATGAATGAGCCAGGTATCCCCTCTTTTAGGAAGCATAAGCCGCACATCAACCCCAGCCAATGCTGTTGTCTGCAAAGCAGTCATCACTTCCTCGTTCGGCAAGAAATAAGGAGTCTGCACATAAAAATATCTCCGGGCAGAACAGATAGCCATCATCAGTCCTTGCATAATATCCCTCCACTCACCTACCGGATCGGAAGTCACAATTTGCCCCAGCACACCTCCCTTCACCGAAATCGGAGGGAAATATTCTGCTGAAGTGAGCAAGGTGCGATCAATGGCATACCAGTCAGTAAGAAAAGCCGTCTGCAATCCGTACACCACCTTTCCTTCCAGTCTGACATGTGTATCTCTCCAATTTCCTTTTCCCAAGCCCTTCACATAACGTTCTGCCAGATTCATTCCACCTATGAACCCCACACAACCATCTATCACCACAATCTTCCGATGATTGCGATAATTCACTTTACTGGTAAATCTGGGGAAACGGACTTTCAGGAACGAAAGGACTTCTATGCCTTCACAAAGCATTTGTTCATAAAAATCATGAGGCACTTTCCAACAGCCCACATCGTCATACAGTACCCGTATCTTCACTCCGTCACGAGCCCGGTCAATCAAGGCATCTCTAACCAACCGACCTACCGCATCATCCTCAAAAATATAAAACTCCAGATGGATGTGATGACGAGCTCTGTAAATATCTTTCAATAACTCCGACAACATGGAAACAGCATCCGTATAAACTGTAACTCTATTTCCGGAGAAAGGCAGCGCATTATTTACGCGTGAAAAGAAATCCATCAAACGCTGTTTGCCATGTTCTGCCATTACGGACGGCTGTTCCTGATAGGCCGCCATAGGGCGCTTGCTCAAGCGAGCGTACCCTTTCCGACTGATAAGATGTTCCTTACGCGTACTACGCCCGAAAAACAAGTACAGAATCCATCCGGCTACAGGAAGGAAAAAGAGAACTAGAATCCATGCCATAGTCTTTACCGGACTACGATTGTCAAGAATCACGACAAAGATAGTTGTCAGTATTACCGCAAAATAAAGAAAGTAGATTACGGCTACAAAGATGCTATTCCAGACTGCTATGTCCATCTTACAACTTGGTTTTCAACAAAATTACGAGTAATTTGGAAAAAGGCAAAAACAAATACCGCAAAAGTGAAATTGACTTTTGCGGTATATATGTTCAGCCTTAGAATCTGCGAGGTCCATGTCCCGGGCCAGGACCAAATCCAGGTCCTCTTCCCGGACCACCCATTCTCGGGCCGGCACCTTTTTCCACCAAACAGATTCAGACGGTAAATAAAGTGTACCATGCAATAGCTGTAAATCGCATTGTATTCCGTATCACTTCGCATAGCCGCACTGATTACACGGCTGATATTGCTCTGATTACGCAGAATATCATAGAACTGAATGCTGACCGTAGCTGCATTTCCTTTCAGGAAGTCTTGCGAAAGCTGGGCATTCCAGATTAACTCATCACGGTTCATGCTTGCATCCGCATATCCACGACGTGAGTTCTGAGAGACGTCTGTCGCAATTGACATATTCCAGGGCAAACGTACATTGGTACTTGCTCCGTACGAGAACTGGTAGGTATCCATATTATTCTCTTCCTTAAAACTATTGCGCGAATGCGTATAAGCCAATGAACCGTTCAGAGAGAATTCCCACCAGTCATTACGATACGTACCTCTCAAGCGTTCACTCAAAGACAACTGACGGGTTTTGTTCTTATCTGACACATTCTCAGCCTGTGCATCGCTCATATAACTTACGATGTTATTATAACGAGCCATCGTAAAGGTGTTGATGGTATACTTCTTATTACGCAAGGCCGTATTAGAACCCAAGATACCAAACAAGTTCCAGTTGCCATTAATATTCTCCGGCATGGTTACTGTTCCACCGGTTTGCGGGTCGTATGTACTACGATTACTAATGCTGTTCAATACATTTTCAAAACGGAAGTGCGTCATGATACCCCGCTGTTTCTCTGTATCAAATGTATTGTAAAAGCCATGAACGAGTTGGTAAATGCCGGTTTCAACCCTGGATTTCCCCGACGAATGTTCAGCGGGTCGGTCGTATCCTCAATAGGCAGCAAATCCGTCATGCTTGGCTGAGAGCTTCTTCCGCGGTAGTTAATTCTCAACTGGCTTGTTTTCGAGAATTTATAACGGAAATCAAATGTCGGAGTAAAGTTGAATACATTTCGTACGGCCACCGTATCCAACTGGTCTTTCTTATAAGACAACTTCGATTTCTGCGGCTGGAAAGAAACACCTGCATTCAACCTCATTTTTTCACGAATCCAACGCAAAGAAACATCTGCCTGATGATTGTAATATGTGTACTGTGCACTCTTGCTGTTCTTTTCATCCAGCACTCCCACATTATCACCTCCATAACCTTGCGCTATCTCCCAGTCATTCGGCATTGTGTAGGTGGAATTGTCACTCTTTGAACGCTTGTACTGGAAATAATAACTGAATTGCAAGAAGCCACCCTTAAATATCGGTTCGCTATAAGTAAAGCGCGCACCATAATTATAGTTCAAAGTAGGCGTAGAGATATAACGGTTCAAAATTTCCAGCCGTTCCTCCTCTGTCTTCTGGTAATAGTCCGTTTCAGACACCGAGAACTGTTCACTCGAACTGTTCGTGTAATTATAGGAGCCACGGAAAGTAATATTACGTCCCGGTTTTCCCAAACGACGGTTAACCATGGCTGAACCTCCCACATTAAAGTTATCTCCTTTCTGCAGACTGTTACGCGCAATTGTATTGACAATATTTTCTTCTGGAATCAAAGATGAAAGATTGTCGGCTGCACTCAAAATTTCGTCGGTTGTATGCTCCGGATCCTGGCTGAATGTAAAAGAGTTTGTCGCACTCCTGTTATCATTCTTTCCGTATGTCAAACGCGGACGAAAAATCACCGTTGTCATAGTATCCGGTTTCCACTCAATACGAAAATCGGCCGTAAGCGAAGTTGTCTTATTACGGTTGGCATTCCAGGCATTCTTGAAAGAGCTGGTAGCCGAAGAAACAAACGTTTCCGAAGCCTGCTTACTGAGAATGTCCGCATCCTTGTAGTTATAATTCACACTACCTCCTGTTTCCAGTTTCTCACTCTGTGTACTAAAGTTGAAACCACCCATCTTGATGCTGGTCAGACCGTTCTGTCCTCCCCAACGAAAGCCACCGCCTCCTCCTGGATAGCCGTTATCATTCACATTATTCATTGAACCAATCACCGTAAACTGATTCTCTCCAATGAATCGGTTCAACATTACTTTTCCACTGTAACGGTCTTCCGTACCAGCTGCGACGTCCGCATTACCAAACCATCCCTTATTCATACCCGGCTTCACACTCAGGTCGAGCACGGTTTCTTCTTCGCCGTCATCAATACCTGTCACACGGGCCAAGTCCGATTGTTTATCATACGCACGCACCTTATCAATAATATTTACCGGAAGATTTTTCATGGCAATATTCGGGTCATCGGCAAAGAATTCTTTTCCATCAATCATGATTTTCTTGATTTCCTTCCCGTTTATCGTGATTTTTCCGTTTTCATCCACTTCAGCCCCCGGAAGCTTCTTCACCAGTTCCTCCAAAGCCGAACCTTCAGGCACACGATAGGCAGAACTGTTGTACACCAACGTATCGGCCACTGCCGTCACCTCCGGAGCCTCAGCCACCACTACAGCTTCTGCCAGCATAATGGCATCCGAAGCCAGCTCCACCTTGCCCACATTCAAACGCGGATTGTTACGCGTCAGCGCAACCTGCTTGAAAAAAGGAGTATATCCAATATATGAAACCTTCAGCAGATACTTTCCCGGACGCACAGATAGTGAGAAATGTCCATCCAGATTTGTCACATTTCCCACTACCATTGAACTATCCTTTACGGAAAGGAGCTGTACTGTAGCCTGAATGACAGGCGATTTATCCCCTTCATCAAGAACCGTTCCCGTCACGGTTCCACGGCTGCCGCTGCTTTGTGCAAAAGCAGAAATGGTTACCCCCACCATCAGCAGCAATCCCAATAAAACTTTTTTCATTGCCTTTATCTCTTCCTTGTTGATTAATTGTACCTTTGACAATTATCAACAAAAAAGGTTTACCCCTACTCTTTATTTTTTAACTTATTTTTGTCTGAAATTTTTTTCAATCTTTGCCTTCTGCATCAAAAACTCTTTACAGAACACACAAATAACCATGTACACAATACCTACTGAATTGTCTGCTTCCTGCAAATTTCCTCCATAAGCTGCATTCAGCAATACTCCTACATAATAAACTCCCCACAAATAGAGTGAAATCACCATTGCTTTCCGCCGCATGGCAAAAGCTTCCTCATTTTCATCCTTCATTTTAGCCAGAAAAACCATGAACAATGAAATCCAGATGACCAGTTTCATTCCCAGTTTCACATACAGCAGATTACCGTCATTCACTTGTCCGAACATATACATCAATAACGGAACAAATACTGACAATAACAGTAACACATACCCCAACAAACGGCACGAAGCCGGAAAAATTCCTTTCATAACTTAATTATTTTTTATTCGCACAAAAATACTTAATTGTAAGCCAACATCCGACTTCTTCTAACTTTTTTTTCTAAATTTGTGCCCAAAACAAATACACTTATGAGTAAACAAGAAGTCATTATTTGCCAAAATTTCAATACGGAACTCAGCCAGAAGTTATCTGCACATTCATACGACAAGATTTTTATCCTGACCGACGAACATACTTTTCGTCTTTGCCTCCCTCTGCTGCAAGACATCGCCTTGCTGAAGGATGCAGAACAAATTGTCATTGGTCCGGAAGATGTGCATAAAAACTTGGAGACACTGGCCTATGTATGGAACCAGCTCTGCAACCGGGGAGCCACCCGCCACTCGCTGCTCATAAACTTAGGAGGAGGCATGGTGACCGACTTAGGAGGATTTGCCGCAGCTACCTTCAAACGAGGTATCGCTTGTATCAACATCCCCACCACCCTGCTTTCCATGATTGATGCCGCCGTGGGTGGAAAAACCGGTATCAACTTCAACGGACTCAAGAATGAAATCGGTTCCTTCTATCCTGCCGATCAGGTAATGATTGACAGCCAGTTTCTGAAAACCCTCGATATGCCCAACCTGCTGTCCGGTTACGGAGAAATGCTGAAGCACGGTCTAATCAGTCAGCCGTCACACTGGAGCGAACTGCTGACATTTGACTTTGCTCACATAGACTACGCATTGCTGCAGAAACTTATCGGCCAGTCCGTGCAAGTCAAGGAAGACATCGTAGAAAAAGACCCCTATGAGCAAAGCATCCGGAAAGCGTTGAATTTCGGACATACCATCGGACATGCCTTTGAAAGTTTCGCCCTGAAGACTAACCATCCGGTGCTTCATGGATATGCTGTAGCCTGGGGTATGGTCTGCGAACTTTATCTGTCACACATCCGCTGCGGTTTCCCGAAAGAAGCGTTGCGCACCACCATTCAGTTCATCAAGGAAAACTATGGCAGCCTTTATTTCACCTGCGATGACTACGAATGTCTGTACGACTTCATGAAGCATGACAAAAAGAATGCCTCATGTGGCGTCATCAATTTCACTCTTTTAGGAGGAATCGGTGACATTTCGTATCAACCAGACCGCTTCACAAGAGGAAATCTACGAACTGCTTGATTTCTACCGCGAAAACCATGGGGATAAGTTTTTGTCGTGTTCAAAACAGCGTTTTAAAACGTGAACTAAAAAATACTAAGAAATTATTGCGGAAAATATTTGGTTATTCCGAATAAAGCAGTACCTTGCATCCGCAATTCGGGGTGTAGCTCAGCCCGGTTAGAGTACGCGTCTGGGGGGCGTGTG